>Ga0207070_1005_pt1 | contig 61996 bp, 59 predicted proteins | sample Alteio_BWMinHeat_92_FD_153591 | JGI IMG/M metagenome (GOLD analysis project Ga0207070, IMG submission 153591) | Enriched cells from forest soil in Barre Woods Harvard Forest LTER site, Petersham, Massachusetts, United States -... | ecosystem: Environmental > Terrestrial > Soil > Temperate forest >...
ACTGGAGTCATTTCGCCAAGCGCTATAAGGGAATCCCCAACTCGCAAGTGAGCTTCAACCTTCTCAATGAGCCAGGCAAAGTCCCCGAGACGAGCTACCACCGCGTCGTCAAACGATTGGTGGAGGCTATTCGGGAACAAGATCCAAGTCGTCTTATCATCGCCGATGGATTGGAGTGGGGAACGAAGCCTTTGAAGAGCTTGGTGGAATTGAAAATCGCCCAAAGCACGCGCGGCTACCAACCGATGCAGGTGAGTCATTATAAAGCGAATTGGGTGAAAGGCTCCGACCGCTGGCCGGCGCCGACTTGGCCCTTAGAAGAACCCGGCAAAGCCAAGGTGGATAAAGAAAAACTCCGCGAGCAACGGATTGAGCCGTGGAAAACGTTGGCGAAAGAAGGCGTCGGCGTCCATGTGGGCGAGTGGGGCGCCTACAGTCAAACACCGCATGCCGTAGTCTTGGCTTGGATGCGCGACAATCTGGAATTATGGAAAGAAGCCGGCTGGGGATGGGCTTTATGGAATTTACGCGGCTCTTTCGGCATCTTGGATAGCGGGCGCATGGATGTCGCTTATGAAGATTTCCAGGGACATAAACTGGATCGCAAGATGCTGGAGCTGCTCCGGTCCATGTAATTTATTTAGCCGCGGGGTTTACCTTGGGCGGAGTTTCATTGAGGGCAGAGTTTATTCCGCGCGGGGCAAGCCCCGCGGCTAAATAAGGATGAACTTGATGTCCGAAATCCTGACCATCGACATTCGGCCTTTGAAACCCGACTGGAAGATCTTCGGTCGAGCCGCCACTTTGAGCGCCGTCGCGGTTCAGGTCGAACCGGAGAAACCCTACGCGGTCGAATTAGCTTGCATCGATTCCTTGAAGCCGGGAGATGTGCTTATCGCGACGACGAGCGGCGACCGAAGCAGCGCCCTCTGGGGGGAATTGCTGTCCACCTCGGCGCGGGCGCAGGGCGCTCGCGGTGCGGTGATCGACGGACTCACTCGCGACGCCGCCAAAATCTTATCCATGGATTTTCCGGTCTTTGCCGCCGGCTACAGTCCGTTGGACTCCAAAGGACGTCTCGACGCCGTGCATTTCGGCCGGACTATCCAAGTGGGTTCGTGCACCGTCGATCCCGGGGACTGGATCTTTGGCGATATCGACGGTGTGGTAGTGGTTCCAGCTAGGCTTGCGGACCAAGCGTTCTCACGCGCCATGGAGAAGGTCCGAGGCGAGAACCGGGTGCGCGCGGAACTGGCCAAGGGACGTAGCGCCCGCGAAGTATTTGATGAATACGGAATCTTGTGAGTGGTAAGTGGTGAGTCGTGAGTGATCAGTAATCAGTGATCAGTGAGAATTGGCTTGCGTTTCGCGACGCCTTCGTCGAAGAACCGATGTGGCGAGACTGACATTCTCGGTGGTATGCTAATATCTGCACTCGATGCTCAGCCCGCGAGGAGATTGTCATGAACCTATTCGGCAAACGCCAGTCGGCATGCATCTTCGAAACCTTGATGGCCATCTTTGTCCTTTGCATGTTCTGCCTGGGATGTGAGGATAACTCTTCCGCCCGTTCCGGCGCGACTTCTCAAGAATCGTACTTAGCAAAAGCCCAGCCGGATGGTGGGGCTGAAGCCGAAGAAGCCGCCAAAGGCGAAAAAACTGCGGACGCGAAGAAAGTCGAAATGGGCCGAAACGTTTGGCTGCTCGTGGAGAGTGACAAACGGCAAGTGATGGTTCAGGCAGAGGTTTGCCTACGTGAAGGCATGCTGGAGCATCTCATGTGCCGGCAGAGAACGAAGGAACATGAAGCTGTTTTGTCGGCCGACGTGGATGCTCGCGACATTCACAAGGCTCTGATTGTGGCGAAGGCCACACCCGGCAAAACCGTTCAATTCAAGGACGACGGCACCGTCCTTCCTCCGACGGGCACGGCTATCAAAGTCACTTTGACCTACAAGGACAAGGACAAGAACAAGACGGTTACCGTTCCCGGCCGCGATTGGATCCGCGACTTTAAGACCAAGAAGAGCCTGGATGTCGATTGGGTTTTCGCCGGCAGCCAGTTTCTGGAGAATCCCCTGGAGAAAGACAAGCCGCCTCTTTACGCCGCCAATGGCGGGGATGTCATTTGCGTCTCGAACTTTGAAGGCGCCATGCTCGACCTTCCCATCAACAGCTCCAAGAACAACGCCGAACTGGAGTTCGAAGCGTTTACCGAGCGCATCCCACCGATTGGAACAGCCATCACGGTTTTGCTGGAGCCGGTGCTGGAAGCGAAGCAGGATAAACCAAAAGATCCGTTCAAAGAACGGCAGGATACCCAAAAGGAAAAGGCCAAGGACAAGTTTATCAACCCGTTTCCGAACTTGAAGTTCGAACACCCCTTGCTCATGGCTCGCCCGCCGGGGAGCAATCGGCTGTTCGTCGGCGAGCAGGCCGGCATCCTGTATTCCTTCGTGAATAGGCCGGACGCGAAGGCCGAGCTGTTTTTCGACCTGCGCAAGGAGATTAAGACGCTGCGTCAACTCCCCGGTGCCAAGGAGGTGGAGGCGGTCTACGGGCTGGCCTTCCACCCCGACTTCCAAAAGAACCACCAGTGTTTCGTTTGCTACACGATCCGGGGCGACAACCCGGAGCATCTGGCCGACGGCACTCGCGTGTCACGCTTCACGGTCACTAAAACAGACCCGCCACGAATCCAGCCGGCCAGCGAAGAAGTCATACTCTCCTTCCTGCAAGGTGGGCACAACGGCGGCGACATTCACTTTGGCCCTGATGGTATGCTGTACATTTCCACTGGCGACGCCGCGAGCCCGAACCCGCCCGACCCGCTCGACACGGGCCAGGACATCTCCGATCTGTTGTCGTCGATCCTGCGGATCGACGTCGACCGGCGCGACCCGGGGAGAAACTACGCCGTGCCAAAGGACAATCCCTTCGTCGGGAGGAAAGGTGCCCGACCCGAAGTCTGGGCGTATGGCTTCCGCAACCCCTGGCGGATAAGCTTCGACACCCAGACCGGTGAGCTGTTCGTCGGCGATGTCGGCTGGGAGCTATGGGAGTCGGTGCACCGCGTGGAGAAGGGGGGCAACTACGGCTGGTCCGCCATGGAAGGCCCGCAACCGATCAAGCCGCACAAGGTGGGGCCGACGCCGATCCGCCCGGCGCTGATCGAACTGCCGCACACGATCGCGTGCAGCGTCACCGGCGGCCGCGTGTACCACGGCAAGCGCTTTCCCGAGCTGCAGGGCGCCTATATCTTCGGGGACTGGGAAACGCGGCGGCTGTGGGCCTCCCGCTTCGAAGGCGACCGCACGAAAGAAATGCCGGAGATCACGCGCCCGTCGGTGCGCATCGTCGCTTTCGGCGAAGACAAGGACGGCGAGCTTTACTTCCTCGACTATGACGGTGGCAGGGCGCACACGCTGGCGCGCAATGACGGGGCGCTGGCGAATAATGCTTTCCCGACGAAGCTGTCCGAAACGGGCCTGTTCGCGTCCGTCAAGGATCACACGCCCGCGTCCGGAGTGGTTCCATTCAAGGTGAACGGCCGGCAGTGGTTGGACGGCGCCACGGCGGAGCACTGGGCGGCATTCCCGGGCACCTCGGCCAGCACCCTCCACACCGAAGGCAGGCCGATCCCAGGGATGGTGTACTGGCACTCGTTCCGCATGCACTTCCCGAACGACGCGGTATTGCTGCGGACCCTGTCGTTGGCTGGCCGGCGCGTTGAGACGCAGCTTCTGCATTACGACGGCGTGGACTGGCGCGGCTATACCTTCGCCTGGCGTGACGACCAAGCAGACGCCGACCTGGTTCCCGCCGAGGGGGCCGAGAAAGAGGTGCGCGACGCCGACGCCAAAGGAACTCGCCTCTGGCAATTCCTCAGCCGCACTCAGTGCCTGCTTTGTCACAACAACCAGTCAGAGTACGCTCTCGCGTTCTTGCCCGAGCAGTTGAACCGACCGGGGGCCGATGGGTGCAACCAACTCGTTTCCCTCAGCGAAGAAGGATACATCCACCGGGTTGGGAAGGACGATAAGGCGCTGCCGCCGTTCGACGCCGCCTCGCGGCCCGCCAGCCCCAGGTCGCTGACCCGTCGGATGCGGCTCAGCCCCTGGAGGCGCGGGCGCGGGGTTATCTGCACGCCAACTGCGGCCACTGCCATTTCGATGGTGGCGGCGGCACCGTCGCGCTTCGCTTGCAATCCTCCGTGCCCAAGGCCGACATGAAGGCCATCGGCGTGCGTCCTACACGCGGCGACTTCGGGCTGCCGGACGCGTATATCGTCAAGCCAGGCGACCCGTGGGCGAGCACGCTTTACTACCGCATGGCCAAGTTTGGCCGCGACCGCATGCCGCACATCGGCGCGGAACGGCCGGACGAAGCGGGCTTACAGCTCATCGAGGCGTGGATCAAAGGCATGGGCGGCGCGCCGGGCAAAATTGGCTCGCTACCGGCGGACCCGGCGGAGAAGCTCCTGGCCGACCCGAAGTCTGCCATGCAGGCCGCGCGGCAGCTCGGGCGCGGCGCGCTGAAGCCGGCCGAGCGAGAGTCGCTGCTGGCCGCGGCGGACAAGCTTGAGGTCGGCACGATTCGCGACCTCTTTGAAGGCTACCTGCCCCAGCCGGATCCGGCGGCGCGCAAGCTCGGCTCCAGCCCCCGGCCCCGGACCATTTTGGCGCTCAAGGGCGACGTCGGCCGCGGCGAGAAACTGTTTTGGTCTAAGGCCCTTAACTGTGGCAGCTGCCACAAGATCGGCGCGCGGGGCACGGAGGTCGGCCCGGACCTGTCGGCCATCGGCAAGCTGCGCGGGCGCGAAGCTTTGCTGGAGAGCACCCTGGAGCCGTCGCGCCGCATCGAGCCGAAGTACGCCGCGTACGTCGCCCAGACTGCCGACGGGCGCTCGGTGACTGGCCTACTCGTGCGCCGGGACGAGCGCGTTGTGGTGCTGCGCGACGCTCAAAACCAGGAGGTGGTCCTGGCCGCCAAGGAAGTCGAGGTGCTGCAGCCCTCGCGGCTATCGCTGATGCCCGCCGGACAACTCGCTGGCCTCACCGCCCAGCAGGCAGCCGACCTGCTCGAATACCTCGCCAACCGCAAATAGTTGAGCGGAGTCGCTATGAGATACAGTAATTACACCTTGAACCGACGTGATTTCATCCGCGCCATCGGCGCCACCACTCTTGGGGCCAGCCCGGTTTTCGCCGGTGGGCGGCCCCTGGATCCACTCTCGCCCGGCATCAAGATTTCCTTGCAGATTCCCGCTGACTTCATCGCGGAAGATCTCGTATTCGCCAGACAGTTGGGAGTCGAGTATGTCAGCATCCCGACCCGTGGCGGTACTTACGAGACCTTCGCCGGTCACAAGCATCGCGTCGAGGCCGCCGGTCTTAAGGTCGCGAACATCGGCAACGCTAACGTCCATAACATGCCTGAGGTCACACTCAACCTGCCTGGTCGCGATCAGAAAATCGAAGAATACAAGCAGTACCTGCGCGACCTTACCAAGGCCGGGATCTTTTACACGACCTACGCGCACATGGGAAACGGCATTTGGAGCTCGCCACGGGAGACGACGCGGGGTGGCGCGACTGCCCGTGCATTCCGCTTAGAAACCGCCAAGGGCTCGTGGAATGGCAAGACCTTCGAGCCGCCGCTGACTCACGGCCGCAAGTTCACCAAGGAAGAGTTGTGGGATAACTACACCTACTTTATCAAGCGTGTGGCGCCCCTGGCCGAAGAGCTTGGCATACGGATCGGCATTCACCCGGATGATCCGCCGGTGCCGGAACTGGGCGGCGTGCCACGATGCATCTTCGGCAACTTCGACGGCTACGTGCGCGCCCTGGAAATCGCCAACAGTCCGAACATCGGCGTCTGCCTCTGTTGTGGCACTTGGATGGAAGGTGGTCGCGGTATGGGCAAGGACATCTTGGAAGCGACGCGGGCCTTCGCCAAAATGGGCAAGCTTTGGAAAATCCATTTCCGCAACGTCAGCGCGCCCATTCCGGGTTTCGTCGAGACCTTTGTGGATAACGGCTATACGGACATGAAGCAGGTCATGCGCGCCCTGGTGGCCGTGGATTTTCGCGGCATTCTCATCGCCGACCATGTGCCGCAGATGGTCGGGGACCGCCGCACGGCATGGGCATTCAGCATCGGCTACATCAAGGCGATGTACGATATGGCACGCGACGAGCGCCGAATCCCCTAAGACCGCCGGTTTCCGCGGCGGCAGTGGACCGCTCCCATAATCTGGTAGGTTGGTTTAGCTGGATATAACCTTTGGGGGCCCGAGGAACGAGGCAAAGATGCCAAAGGGAATTACGGTTTTGTTTACCATCAAATTTGCCTGCCGCTCGAGGCATCGGTCAGTGGGACGTCAGTGGGACCGCAGCACGCGACGGAGTCAAAGAACTGCACTCGGCGTGTCGGCCCGGTGCGTGCAATCGACATGGGCTTCGCGCTTCGGCGCACTATCCTGGTAGGAAGAGGCAGAGCACCGGCTTCCAGAGACTCGATCCCGAGTCCACAAAACCCGCGAGGATATCTCATGTCCAAGCCATTGGCGGCTTCTCTAATCTTCACGTGCTTGTTCACAGAAACAGCTTTTGCGCAACCGCCGGTTCGTAAGTTTGATGACCCCGGTTCCCCGCCTTTTAAGGTGCTGAAAACCGGCGAGAACCCGCCGCTGGATGTGGACGGCAATTTTGTGATAGGCCCCGAATACAAACCAGCCCCTGAACGCAAGGTGGTCGAAGGCGTTCCACAGGGGAAGGTGAAGCAATTCACCATCGATTCGAAGGAGACCAAACTCTTCAACCCAGGAATTGCCCGAAAGGTCTTCGGGAAGGTGGACCCGAAAAACCCCAAGACTCTTATCGTCGAAACCCACAGCATCGACTACAAGCGCCAGATCACCGTTTACATCCCTGCCCAGTATGTGACGGGCGCCTATGCGCCGTTTATGGTCTGCCACGACGGTCCCATGGGCAAACCGAACATGGAGCTACCGCGTATTCTCGACAACCTGATCGCACAAAAGCGGGTGCCGCCAATGATTGCCATCATGATCGCCAATGGTGGCGGCGATGCGCAGGGGCATGAGCGTGGCAAGGAATATGACACGATGTCCGGGATGTATGCGGATTACATCGAAACCGAGGTCCTGCCGCGCGTGGAGAAGAACTGTGACGTCAAGCTGACCAAGGACCCTGACGGCCGTGCAACCATGGGCAACAGTTCTGGCGGATCGGCCGCACTCATCATGGCCTGGTATCGTACGGATCTTTACCATCGCGTGCTGACCACCTCAGGCACCTTCGTGAACCAGCAATGGCCCTTCAACCCCGAGACGCCCGGTGGCGCCTGGAACTTTCATGAAACGATCATTCCTAATAGTCCGCAGAAGCCCATCCGGATTTTCATCTCCGTGGGCGATCGGGATTTATTGAACCCCAATGTCATGGGCGACAACATGCACGACTGGGTCAAGGCCAACAACCGAATGGCCAAGGTGCTGAAGATCAAGGGCTATCATTACCAGTATCTTTTCTGCCGGAACGCCGGCCACAGCGTTGGCAATGCCCAGGCACAATTCCTACCTCACGCCATCGAATGGGTGTGGCAAGGGTATGCGCCCAAGAAGAGCCAGTGACTTGGGTCGCATAACCTCCTGACCGCCGATCGTTGGCCCACGGGCTGGTCGCCGAGGCGCTGAGGACTGGAACCACGGCAGAGGACCAGTAGAATATCGCGCGCGTTTTACCGACGATCATTATTCTTGCCAGGGAACTGATCCATGGCTCGCACGTCCTCGTTCATGATGTTTTTACTAGGTATTTGTCTCTCACGGCCGGCCTTTGCTGACGAACCGAAATCGATTCCACGTGCAACCACGCAGCAGGTCCAACGGACGGTCGAGCGTGCCATTGGATACTTGCAGACCGAAAGCGCCGCCTGGTTGCGCACGCGCAAGTGCGCCGCCTGTCACCACGCGCCGATGCCGCTTTGGGCCCTGAGCGAAGCCGACCGGCAGGGGTATGCTGTCGATAAGAAATTCTTGGCGGATACGGCCGAGGCCACGCTGGGCAGCCTGGACAAAATGATTGCCTCGAAGTTGGTGAGCAATCCGGCCGACCCACCCGATCCGCGCCCGAGCGCCAAGGGCGTGAATATGGGGACTGTGTTCATGGCCGTCGCGGCACAGTCATTGCCCATTCTGGAAAAGGGACAAAAGCAAAGCCTTAGGCTAATCGCGGACGAAATCGTCAAGAAGCAGCTCGCCGACGGCTCATGGGAGTTCTTTGCCAATCTAAGGCGACCGCCGATCAACGAAAGCCAGATCACCGACGCCGTCTGGATCATTCTGGCTTTGCAAGGCGAAAGGGGACGGGATGCGTCGGAATCACAGCGTGCGGCGGCAAAGAAAGCGGCTGGCTGGCTGGCCGGGGCCAAGCTGTCCGACAGTCTTCAAGAAAGGGTCCTCAATCTGCTACTCGCGATTCGCGCTGGCAAAGCGCGGAACGAGATGCAAATCATCATCGACGAGTTGCTTACTCGGCAACAAACCGATTGCGGATGGAGCCAGACCGCGAAAATGAAAAGCGATGCCTTTGCTACGGGACAGACTCTGTACGTACTTTCGCTGGCCGGTTATACGGCCGAACGACCTGACATCAAGGGAGCCATCAACTTCCTTATGGCTACTCAAAAGCCAGACGGCAGTTGGCCGATGACTTCGCGATCCACGCCGGACGGAAAGCCCGGGAGTGCGAAGCTGTTGACGCCGATCATGTGTGCGGCCGGTGCCTGGGCCACACTCGGCTTGGCAAGGCTCGCGCCAAAACGGCCCTAAGACGTTGTCTCGAACATCAGTCGTCGTTCATTCCTGGGCAGACACGTCGTTTGAAGCTAGTCGATGTGACGGTGTGCGTCGAGCCGGCATTCCAAAAACGCTAGGCTCGCGAATATACAGCCGTCAGCCTGGTGCTGCCGGGAAGCAATAAAACCTGCCCTGATCGTTCAAAAGTAATCCAGATGATCCCTTCTCATCGGGCTATTTTTCAAAAAATCGACAAATCGGCGATGCAAGTTGTCTGCGAGTTCTTTATTCTCGCCGATGACATTCTTCACGCAGCCCGGATCGGCTCCCAGGTCATATAACTCGGGGGCTAATTTCTCGCCGGTCAGAGTTGCGACCAGACGTTGCTGGCTATCGACGCTGGCGGTTTTGTCGTCCGGGTCGCCGGGGCCGGCGCTACCGCGGACCAGCAGCCAGCGGCCGTCAGTGATGGATGCGCGGTTGGTTGGCTGCGGTTTTTTCATCTGAGGAGTGGATAGCGTCGGTGCGCTAACAACCACATCGGCGCCGTTCTCTTCTTTGCCTTGAAGCGCCGGCCACAGGGAGGGTCCTACGAAAGAGTCCGGTTTCTTGATCCCCACGAAGTCGACAATCGTGGCAGCCAAGCTGACGCATTGCACCAACCCGCGGACCGCCGTCCCTTCCTGACAATTCGGAAAATGCACGAGAAAGGGCACCCGGCAGACTTCACTATAGAGCGGCAAGTTTTGATATTTATTTTCCCGAATGTACGACTTGCCGATGTAACCGTGCTCACCCAGGTAGAATCCGTGATCAGCGATGAACAGGACTAGCGTGTTTTCCAAAAGACCCAAGGATTCGATTTTCTCCAATAGATGTCCAGACCAGCGGTCCACCATGCTGGCCTCGCCAGCGTACAAGGCTCGACAATGCTTAAGCTCCGCCTCGGTCAAGAAATCGCTCCAGCGCTCGTAGCGAGGATAAATCACCTCCTCCCCCTTGTAATCCGGATCGTATTTCTCCACGTACGAATGCGGCGGATCCCAAGGCTCGTGCGGGTCGAAGGTGTCGACATACAGGAAAAACGGTTGGCGTTTGTGGTTTTTCTCCAGCCAGTCGGCTGCGCCGCGAAGCGTCCGGGCGCAAAAATAGTCTTCCTCGACCTTCCGGTCGTTGACATTGCGAAGGTATTGAGTCACGGTCTTGGCCCCATTGCGAAGCTTACTAGGATCGCACGGGATCTTAACGGGGATTGGCTCGGTCCTGTAGGCGTCGGCTTCCTGGCCGCGGTTGACTTGAACGAAATCAAAATTGCGTTGGTAATTATAATTCGTGGTGAATGGATGCGGCGTGTCCACAACCAGAGCGGTGTAGACTCCGGCCGGGCGCAATACGTCCTGGAGGGTGACGGTATCCTTATCCAGGGGCGACCAGGGTTTGTAGGTGAACGTATACTGCCCGGTAAAAATGTCGTGTCGGGTAGGGACCGTCGGAAACGAGCATATGAAGGCGTTCTCACAGCGGACCGCCCGTTTGGCGAAAGCATCGAGGTTAGGGGTCGTGACCCACCGTCCACCGAAGCAGCCAAGAGCATCGCGGCGCATGGTGTCGGAAATAATTAGGATGACGTTACGGTTTTTGTTGTTTCGCAGTCGGCCACAAGCAACTGAGGCGGCTGCCAATGTGCCGGCAATGCCGGCGCTGCTATGAAGAAACTGCCTGCGGGTCACAACTGGAGTCTTCATGATCTGTTCCTCCTTCTCTTTTTGATCCTCCCATTGCTTATCTGTCAAGCAAAAAGCTTCTTACCTCAGAGATCGTCCATGCTGGGACACAGTTGGCAAAGCCGCCTCACCAGATTGCTTGTCCATCGGATGTGCCAGCCCAACGAAGCTGCAACTAATCTTCAATGAATTTGGGTAGGAACAATTGGAGAATGTTGGAATGGCCAATGAGACCGCAATGATATGCCAACTGTAATGATCGTTCGAGTTAGCATCACCGCCTGGCCCTTCTCTGGGTCGGCGAAGGAATACCCCATGACGCTCACAACCATTCGCCAAGGCTGAGAAGTGCCAATCCAACCTCGACTTCAGGGATCTTAAGGGAGATCAAGTATTTTTGGCCAGGCGCACGTCCACCCAGTTGACGCTCGAAGCCCAAGTGTCCCACAGGGAAGTGGTGAACCTCGAGCCGTTCGATATCCCTGTCCACCAGGAGCCACCTTCCAGCCAGCGGCCGGTGATGTCGGCCTTGCCGTCACCGTTGAAATCGCCGACTTGCACGTCCACCCAGGTTACTGCGGGCGACCAGGTCGCCCATAAGCTCGTGGTGAATCCCGATCCGGTGGAAATAGCGGTCCACCATTGGCCGGTCTGTAAAACCCGGCCGGTGATGTCGTCCTTTCCGTCGCCGTTAAAATCGCCAACTTTAACATCTACCCAGGTAACGGCCGGGTTCCAGGTCGCCCACAGGCTGGTATTGAATGACGAGCCGCTGGAGAGGGCGACCCACCACTGACCAGTTTGCGAATAACGGGAGGCGATATCGGCTTTGCCGTCGCCGTTAAAGTCCCCAACCTGGGTATCTACCCACGTGGCCGCCAGACTCCAGCTGGCCCACTGACTCGTGCTGAAAGACGATCCGGTCGAGGTGCCCACCCACCAAGAACCACCCTGAAGGTAGCGGCCGACGATATCCGCTTTGCCGTCGCCGTTGAAATCGCCGACATTGACGTCCACCCATGTCACATTCGGGTTCCACGCCGCCCATTGCGTAGTAGTGAAATACGAGCCGGTTGATACGCCGACGTACCACGCCCCTGCTTGCAGCCATCTGCCGACGATGTCTGCTTTACCGTTGCCGGTGAAATCGCCGACCTTCACATCGACCCAAGGCCCGGACAGCACGGTGCGGTCGGACCATTGCGAGGTCATTGGGCTTATCATCCACTATGACGACACAAGCCGGGTCAACTATATCGAGATTCACAAGGCCAAGTATGCCACCGTGACACTCGAACTGTTCGGCCGGGATATCACCGGCATCTCAGTTCGGGGGCTGGTCGAGTTCCTGGCTGAACGGGGGGTCAAGGCAGAGAGAATGCACTATGGTTACGATTTCCCGGAGGTGTGCCTCAACACATTCAACAGCGATCTGATGTCGGAGGATGAGGCGGTCGAGTGCCTTGGGGTCGGTCTACCTCCCGCGGCTGTCGGCACCATGGAAATTGATCGTGCCAGATGAGGAGTATGATGTTCGCGATCAAAGTCGAGGTTAGCGATCCGCGGGCAGCCTGGTGGGCCGCGGATTTATGCCAAAGGTAATGACGATTGGAGTGACCATCGCGGCGTTCACTTGAATCAACGCAGAACTTCTGCTGTATCTGAGACCCGTCGCTTGTACCACAAATAAAAGGGTGCGCACATTGAGCAAGCCGGAAATCACTTCGCACTCGGACGGGTGAGGTCAGGTTTTTTTTCATCCAGTGGCCTGGGCCGCCGCGTCGGCCATAATGAAGGGTAGAACGAATCCGAACTTCTTCCGCCCGGTGAAGGTGCTCCGATGCGTATTGTTTATTTTCTGATCCTGCTCATCCTCCTGGCGGCGGTCGTCGTTTTCGCCCTGCAAAACAATGAAGCCGTCACACTACGCTTTTTCTACCAAAGCGTGTCCAGCTCCCTGGCGCTCCTGATCGCGGTCGTTTATCTACTGGGCATGATAAGCGGCTGGACGGTCGTCGGCTTCCTCAGGCGCTCTGTGCGTGGGCTGACCGAGCGGCGCCGGGATTGAAGCCAACGATTGCAGCCAAGAAGAAAGCGGGCCAGCCATGGCTAACCCACCAAACCGGCCAAGCCAATGGTCAAAAACAAAATGACCCTCTTATGACCCAGTCTTCCAACCACCAAGAATCGCTGTTCCACCGGCATGTGAAGAATCCTCTTCTGACCGCCGCCGATTGGCCCTATCCGATTAATACAGTCTTCAACGCGGGCGCGACTCTTCTTCCGGACGGCCGAACGTTATTGTTGTGCCGGGTCGAGGATCATCGGGGCCATTCGCACTTTTGCGCCGCTCGGTCGAAAAGCGGTATCGACGGCTGGGAGATCGACTCGGCGCCGACCCTAATGCCCGATTTGGAGAATTTCCCGGAAGAGCTGTGGGGCATCGAAGACCCACGCATCACTTATTTACCGGAACTGAGGAAATACGCGGTGGTCTACACGGCCTTTTCGGCGGGCGGACCCTGTGTATCGCTGGCCCTGACTGAGGATTTTCGGACTTTCGAGCGTTACGGCGATATTATGCCGCCGGAGGACAAAGACGCCGCCCTGCTTCCCCGGCGATGTGCGAATTATTGGGTCTTGATGCATCGGCCCGTGAGCTTCCAGGGCGCGCACATTTGGATTTCCTATTCGCCGGACTTGCGACATTGGGGTAGCCATAAACTGATTCTCGAAGCGCGGCGCGGCGCCTGGTGGGATGCGGGCAAGATCGGCTTGTCTCCACCGCCGATTGAAACTCCTAAAGGCTGGCTATGTCTCTACCACGGCGTGCGTCTGACGGCCGCCGGCAGTCTTTACCGCTTGGGGCTCGCACTCTTCGATTTGCAGCGGCCCGAGCAATGTATTCTCCGCGGCCAGTCCTGGATCTTTGGCCCCGAGGAACCCTACGAGCGCTTCGGCGACGTTGATAACGTCGTCTTTCCCTGCGGTTACACTCTCGAAGCAGATGGCGACACGCTGAGGCTTTATTATGGCGGCGCCGATACCTGCATTGGCTTGGCCACGGCCAGTCTGCGCGATTTGCTGCACTGGTTGGAAAGGAACGGCAGACCGGCCGTGAAAACTTTGGAATGATTCGCTGGGGCCTTATTCATCTGAGGCGTTCGTGTGCTTATCGGTATTGTTAGCGACACATACGGCCGGTCCTCCAAGAATCTTCGAAATCCACCCATGACGCCGTGATAAAGTGCCGGTTCCGGTTGCATTAGTCCGGTGGCTCGGCAGCAGGAATCGCAGGAGAAAGTCATGAGACCATTGACGACGTTGACGGAACTGGCCTCTGGGTCACGCTTTGGCGTAAATCAATCACAAGAGGGTGGCCATGATCCGGTTGCGCTTCGATGGTGCTTTCTTAATGACACCCTCCGATAGAAGAATGATTAGAACGTCATGACACTCTCCACCGTACGCCTGCTGTTCGCGATCGCCGGCCTCTACGATTTCATAATCGGGATCCTATTTCTGTTCTTCGGACCCCAGCTTTTCGAAACTGCAGGCGTACCTCAACCGAATCATTGGGGATATATCCAGTTCGGCTCCCTTCTGCTGGTCACCTTCGGGATCATGTTCTTCGCGGTGGCCTACGACCCGGTGGCTAATCGTAACCTCATCCCCTATGGGATGCTGCTGAAACTCAGCTACACGGGGCTGGTCACCTATTACTGGGTCACGACGGATTGTCCGCTGCTTTTCAAGCCATTTGCCATCATCGACGCAGTGATGTTTGTCCTCTTTTTAGTGGCGTATAGCAAGCGCTTTGCGCCCCCGTGACAGACGCATGATTAACTCGTATTTCGATTGGGGTTTGATTCTGACCGCCTGCCCATCCCACGGGAGAGCTTCAGGTCGAGAAAGCGGAAAAATCAATAAACATAATGGAGGGCACATTTTCCCGACATTAGCCAGACCATTCGATGGAGGTCGCGATGAGAATCATTTCCATTTTTCTTGCCTTAGTTCTTACCGTAGGTCTCGGCGCGAGCGCTGAACAGCCGAAACCCAAAGAGACTCCGCTGAAGGTCATTCGGATTGACGAATCCGGCTCCAAGACTTCAATCGATCCAGACCGGATCGTCATCGAAACTCCCGCTGGTCAGCGCCAAACCTTGCGGGAGCTCCTCTCGAAAGTTGACCGTGTAAGCCTCCAAAGTGTGTCAATTACATATCGCGACGCTGGCACCAAAGCCGTTATCAAATCCCATTTTTCTCTGGAAGGTCCGCCAGGCCGTAATATTGCAGATCCCGGCTACCACACTGATTTCCCGCGAGACTCTTGAGGTAAGGACGATGCAGGGCGGTTTCGACCTCAATTGAGTGGGTCTTGAGGGAGTATCGCTTACCGTAAAGGTAGGGGCGGACGGATACAAATCGAAACAAGTCGTGATTGACAAGAAGGTTCTTGACAAAGGGCGGCTTGACGTATTTCTCGAAAAGGAAGAACCCACTAAGGCTCCTGCCCGCGATTGATAGGTGTCTTCCTTTCTGTTCAATGCCTCCTTGGCGCACTCGACCGGGGGCGCCATTTCGGTTCGTGCAGAATCTCGCGGAGCACGCTTAACCTGCCTTGCTACTAGGGAGCCGGCCCAAAGCGAGTCCTGACCGGACGTTTTCGATGCCAACGGTATTACCACATTTGTTTACCATCGCGACCGATTCCTACCGCTGATAGAATCATCGTGGCCATGCAGCTTGTGCGACACAGCCCCAAAATCTTTCCAGGCAGCAATTCTGTTGAGGTCCTAGTCGGGAGTAAAGTCTGGGCAAGTCACTTTTTCTCTAAGTCCCCGACCAAATTAAAGACCATGCAATATGCGAACGACCAGACCATATGAACCCTTCCATTTACATCAATGGCGGCTTGGACGTCCGGAGCGCTTTCCGGCACTCCTTTCCCGCGCAGGCTTTGTTGGCGGGCTATCCATCGGGAGTGAGTCCACGTTTTGCCATCGGTTGCCGCAAGCCGACGAAATGATTTGGCCAAAATTCCACCATCGACAGGATAGTCCTCATTGGTTACCCAGGTCACGAGTGTTGCACGGTCATTTCCAAAAACACGAATAGCACCATGCAACCGAGTTCCTTCACCGCCAATCAGTTCGGGAGCAGTCCAACGCTCGCCTTCTCGTCTGCGAACATGGAGTTTTTTTGCGTCAGCATGCTCATCTGGCAGAGCCGCTTGATAAGCGATCAGCACTGCACCGTTAGGGGCAACTCCGAGGTCAAATTCTCCTTTGCGAATGGGCTTATCAGCAAACTCGATCCGGGTCGCACTAACCTGGCCACTTCGCACTGCCGCTAGCCCGTAGATCCCTGCCCCACTCTTGTCTGACCACCAACCGACGTAGGCTGTTCCTTGCTTGCCCACGGCGAGTCGCGAGCACATGGTTCCTCGATATCTATTCTCGCTCTCCTTGATGGGGAGGGGCTTGGACCACTCGCTGCCATTGAACAATAGGTAAGACACATGCCTTGCCTCTAAGAGGTTTCCCTCGATGGTGGCAACATGGACGGTCGATCCGAGTTGTCGGAACATATCGTCATCCCAAAGTCTCACAGGCAATTGAGCCACCCGCTTCCACGATTTTTGCTCGGAATCTAAGACGAGATGATTCGTGAATTCCCCTTGTTCCCCGGATACCAGCAAATGCAGCGATTCACCCTGACACCAGGCGAAGACTGGCATGCACTGCCTCTTACCCTCAACAAGCACGGCAGGTTTAGACCATACGCCATTACGATATACGCTCACGGCCGGCGCGCTGCTCCATTCTGGTTCTTTGGCTAGGTTGAACGCATACTCTGTTGGTATGAGGGGCAGAACCGGATTAGGCGCTCGTTCCTGTCCCTTGGCTACCCAGAAAACGTAAGTGACGCCGCTAGGCGCCACTGCGACAATCGGACAGTGACTCGACGCCCAGGCCAACGAACCCGTCGGAAAATCGGTCGCATTCGGTACTGGAACATTGCTGGCTTCCTTTTCCTTCTGGCGCCACGCTGCCCTCTCCTTGACGTGGTCGGGGTCGTATTTGTTCTTCAAGGCTTCCAATCGTCCCTCAAGGGCGTCGATGGTCTGTTGAGCGGTGGTCAACTTGCCTCGTTCAATCTCCAAGGTTGTTTTTTCAATAATCTGCATTTCATCGCGGATCATTGATCCCCAGCCGCCCGGTTTAAAGAAATCGGCAGCTTTCTCCATACCTGTTTCTGCACGGAAGTCGAGTTTCCAATCTCCTTTCACTTGGCGGAAAACTGCAATCGGGCTCTCTTCCGAAAAGTGAAAGACCGGTTCCTCGAATGGCACCTTCGGTCCCCACTTGATAACCATTTCGGCCGTATCGTTCTTCTTGGTTACAACGGCCTGTTTCAAATATGACCGGGTGCGTTCAATTGCTTCATTAGTGCACTCGTCGCGGGCAATGTTGCAGTTCCATTCTTGGAGCTCAGCCCAGGCGCGATTGCCAAGCTTGCTTCGGGCAGTTTCGCTGAACCGATGAAAAGTAATCCAGATTCCGACTATGACGTCCAATGTTCGAGAATCATCCTTGTCTGAAATTGTGTGACAGGCCCTTGCCTTCGGCAGATCATTGGCCTTGATCGCACGAAGAAAAGCGTCATACGTTTTTATTGGATCGGAGAAACTATCGGTTTCCTTTCGCTGATGTGGGTCGGCTTTTTGGGCATGAGCAATACAGGCCATTCCCAGCCCGACCATCGTGGCTAGCCATGATAGGAGGAACCGAAAGCGTACTGGCACCATACAACCTCAGGGAATCAAGAATCGGCTCAGGAAGATGGCAGTCTAGACTTGATAATTCTTTCGAGCAAGATCGAATGCGACCCGCTTTATGCCAAAGGTAATGACGCATTTGTTTGCCATCCGCCCGACTTGAAATTCGCTGGATGATGAGTGAATCCCTGGAAACCCTGGTCGAGATCAACACGGCGCCCGGCGTCTGCAACCAGGTGGTTGTCCGGTAGCCGGCCCGCGGTAGAGGAGATGCTCGTGGCCGAGAAGCGAGGGCAATGGCCCAACATTATTTCAACGCTGGCGAACCAATTACTAAGAGGCTATGATCAGGGCCGGTAGTGAGCGAAAGCTCGGCATAAAATGCTCGACCATGAAGTGGTTCCCCTTGAAAACCAATCCGGGAATGAGACCTGTTCGATGAAGAAGAGAATTCTTTTAATCCTTTGTGGGTGCCTGCTGGTTGGGACGGCCCGGGCAGACGATTTCTCGCGGAACAACGGCCGGCGAACTTGGCACGGCGTCTCGTCGTCCCTAGGCATCCCGGGGGCGACACTCGTCGTCTCTGGCCTAGCCGGCTCGCTGCCCGAACCGGTCGGCGCGGCTCGCGTCCGGGTCTCGGAGGTCACCATCCACGGCGACATGAACTGCTTCAAGGTTGAGACGCCGACGGCGACTTACCTGTACGGTAAGAATGGAGCCGGATTCGCCAGCATCCTCGACACGGAGGGGCGCGACTGGGTGTCTTACCACCCGGGTGACAAGGCCAAAGGCGAGTACCACGGGTTGCCCAAGTGCGGCCAGCCGACCAAGTTCTTCCACTGCGGCTACGGGTATGGGATGTATAAGACCGACAACGTCTTCGCCAGCCACGTCACCGTGCGGGCCGCCGACCATGCTCGCATCGAATCCGAGACGCGCGACCAGAAATCAGCCTGCGCCTGGGACTTCTACGCGACCCACGCGACCCTGACCCTGCGGCGGATCGACCGGCCGACCTACTGGTTCCTCTACGAGGGCACGCCGGGGGGCAAGCTGGACGCGGACAAGGACTTCGTCATCCGGCCCGACGGGACCAGGACGACGCTCGACCAGCCATGGTCGCAGGTGGTCCCATGGGTCTGCTTCGGGGCGCCCAGGACGAAGGCCGGCTTCGTCTGCGTCAACCATCAGGAGCCGGAGGAAGGCGAGACCGACTCCTACGTCTCCTGGCCTTTCCAGAAGGACAAGGACGGGTCGTTCCAGGACATGACGGTGTTCGGCTTCGGGAGGAAGGGGCACAAGGAACTGGTCGAACACATCCCCGACCTGAAGCGGCTGCCGGCCCGGTTCAGCATCGGGTTCATTGACGCCGCGGACTACAAGACGGCCAAGTCCGCGTGCGGGGCGATCCGCCAGCTGCCGCAAGAGTGAGGGCCGACGGGCGCCAAAAGTGCGTTATTGTCCCGCCTTCGCAAAGGGGACTACGGGGAAGTGACCCCAAGGCAAACCCGCGCTATGTTCTCCTTCGAGGAATACTCCAGGTGACTAATGAGGCAACTGCTTATCTCGGTTTTGGCCCTTGGTTTTTTCTTCGGTCTCAAGCTACCGATCCCCGCCCAAGAGGATGCCCGGGGCATCCTCGAAAAAGCCATCAAAGCACAGGGCTTGGCCGAGAGGGAAAAATTCAAAGGCGCCCGGTTCAAATACAAAGGGACCGTCTATCACGGCGAATTAATCATTGCCTACACGGATGATGAAATCTATCAAGGCTACGAAAAGGTGAAAAGCGCGCAGGAGCTGAAGTTCAATGGGCAAGGCATGAGATACGCCTTCGGTTTTGACGGTCAGAAGGCTTGGATGAAGGACGAAGGCGTCGCCCAAGGGCCGGACAAATCTGAAACCGGTCTTACCGCTTCCGTCATGAATGAACTTTATCTCTGGCGCGTGATGGGACTCACCTCCCTCATGAAGTTCCTCGTGAAGCCGGGTCCTGCTAAGGATTCGGAAGACCCCAAGGCTGCCCCATTGATCCGTCGCTTGAGCGATCCATCCTTCGCCGAGCGCGAAAAAGCCTCGCTGGCCCTGGTGGCCCTGGGTGAAGCCGCCGTTCCATCCTTGGAAAAGGCCCGAAGAAGCACCGAGGCCGAAGTGGCTCGCCGGGCCGAACATTGCTTGTCAATTATTTCCAGCAAAGATATTTACTTTGATCTATCTCTTTTGCCCGAAATGACGATCGATGGGAAAACGGCTCAAGGAGTGCGAGTGCGTTCCCGAGGGCATAGGGACGTTAATTTATACTTCGACAAGAAAACAAACCTTCTGGTGAAGCTCAGCCACCTCTTCGAGGATCCGATAACCGGCGAAAACGCAAACGAAGAAAGGATCATCAAGGAATACCAGGATGTTCAAGGCATCAAGACGATCAAGAAAGCTGTCGTTTTACGAGAGGGCAAGAAATACATTGACGAGGAACTGGTCGAGGCGAGATACCTGGAAAAAGTCGATGATCGCGAATTTGCCAAACCGTGAGAAGAAAAACCTGAACCAACCCCAATCCCCCTTCGCCTCCCCGGCCACTTCTTAGATTTGCTTTACGATCTGTTCGAGTCGTTGTTGGCGCGGCTTTTCTGGGCGCGAAGGCAGCGGCTGCTGGCAATGATCGGAAGCTTATGCTAAACGTAATGCCCAACTTAGGTTACCATTGAAATCTGGTCGCCTTTCTCGACTCCTTTGGCCCTTCACCCGTATGCCTATTGGGCCTACTCTAATTAGTAAGAGTCCAAGGAGGCGCAGGTCATGACCTCTGGCTGCATTGACGTCCTAAAAGTGGGTCTGGCAGTTGCTTTCCTTTGTTTCCTCTCCGGCGTCGATGATAAGGAAAAAGCGGCGCTGGATCGAGACGAAGCCCGGAAGGCTTTCGACTACCTCAACAGAATCCGCAAAGAACCGGCGAAGTTCAGCAAGGAAATTGGCATCGACCTAGAGAATGTGAAGACTCGCCCTGCGTTGAAATGGAACGATATGTTAGCCAAAGTCGCGGAGGAAAAGGCTCTGGACATGGCCAATCGCGACTACTTCGGTCACGTTACCCCTGAAGGCCGGGGCATCAACATTCAAATCCACGAAGCGGGCTACGCGTTGCCGAAAGATTGGCTGAAAGAGAAGGACCAGAACTTCTTCGAGTCCATCAGTGCCGGCACGAACACCGGAGAAGAGGCGATCCGGAATCTCATCGTCGATAAAGACTTGCCCGCCGGACCTCATCGTAATCAACTGCTGGGGATCGCGGATTTCTATTCGGAATGTACCGATATCGGAATCGGCTTTGCGCGAAATCCCAAGAGTAAGTACCGAACTTATATGAGCATCATCATCGCCCGAAAGAAATGAGCACATTGCTCGCTCAAAATCATCTCGGGCTTTCTTCTATTCGGTGGCAAACCTTCACCATTGCAACCCTCGCCTGCTCCAAGCCATGGATGGCTTGGTCGATACCTTCTAGGTATTCCAGTCGGTCCACGTAGAGAACCGGTGCATTGGAATCCTTCCACAAACTCAATTCCTTGGAGAGCCCAGCTACCAGGACTTCCAGGCGACGGATGCGGGAACGAAGATCGGTTAGATTCATCAGTTGGACTCCCCTTCGGGTGGGACTCAGATTCTATCCGACCTAGACCTGGAAACGGTAGGACAGCAGTTCGCCAAGCCCTTTATCTGGAAAAACAACTCGCACAATATCATTGCTTTCATGAAGTTCTTGACTTCCAGCAAGTCTTGGATAAATATGAACCCGCATTTCTCGCCCCAAGCGAATCAGCCAAGGAAGGTAGGACAATGAGCGGAGAATTCTCTCTCGCGGCGTGCTATGGCGCCCATGCGCAGACTTGATCCGTGGCACGTTATAAGACTTTGATCCCTTTGGCCTTTGTTGGGCCAAGCCCCTTAAGCCAATGACACTTCACCGTGAAGAAAACAAAAGCGGCTGGAAAGTGACAAAAGGACTAGAAACGGCGAGAATAGTCTTGGCCAGAATGGTTTGCCAACCAGAGATGGGTTGGAAGATTTCCGAGGCCAATAATCTCTCAACTAAATTAGAAGGTAGGTCATGAGTGAGCCGAAAATTTGGACTTTCTTCTACGGGTCTTTCATCGACCTTGGTGTTCTTCGGATATTGGGTGTTCCTCTGGAAAAATATGAGGCCGCTCGGCTCAGTGGCTTTGATATCCGCATTCAGCCTCTTGCCAATTTGATTCGCGCGGACCGGGATTGTGTTTACGGGATCGTCGCTCTTGCCAGTCATGACCAACTTCGACGGCTCTACGATTACGCTAAAAAAGAGCTTGGCACAGTTTACTTCCCGGAGCCGGTGCTGGTTGAGACCTTGGACGGCAAGTGGAGGCCCGCGCTATGCTACATCGCGCCTGAGATGGAACCCCGTCCGCCAAGCAACGAGTACATCGAACACATCGTCGAGCTGGCCAAGCAATATAGATTTCCCGACTGGTACATCGCGCGACTTGAGAAATTCTATCCACAAACCTCCCGAGGATGAGATACTTATGCGATTGCAAGCGATTCGCATGCTTCTGATTCTTGGTGTTTTGGCAGCCGCTCCACAGGCGGTGGCAAGTGATCAATTCCCGCCTCCCAAGAAGATAGAGCCTTGGCGTGGTCTGCATCTCCTCGTGTTCAAGACCGACGGAGATTTGAAAATACTGGACAACCAAATCCCGAAGCTGGCGCAGATGGGAGTCAATGTTCTGATCCTCGAAATCGACTACAGTTTTCGCTTTCAATCACACCCAGAACTTTGCCAGGGAAAGGACACCATCACCAAGGAAGGAGCGGGCCAGTTAGCGGCTGCATGCCGGAAGCATCGCATTCGGTTGATTCCCCAGTTTCAATGCCTGGGGCACCAGTCATGGAAAGGCACCACCTTTCCGCTGCTTACCGTGTACCCCAAGTTGGATCTGACGCCGGGAGCCTTTCCCAACAACAAAGGGATCTATTGCCGAGAGTGGGACCCATTGAATCCGGAAGTCAACAAAATCATCTTTCCGCTTATTGACGAGATCCTGGAAGCGTTCCAAGCCGGCGCCTTTCATGTGGGCATGGACGAGGTGTTCTTATTGGGCTCGGAGAAATCGCCCTCGACCAAGGGTCAAGATCCGGCCAAAGTCTTTGCCAAGGCCGTCAATGATTTACACCAGCACTTGGTCAAAGACCGCCGCGTTGAAATGCTTATGTGGGCCGACCGTCTCTTCGACGCCCGGAAATACAACTGGGGGGAGTGGGAAGCTTCGAAAGTTGGCACCGCGCCCGCCCTCGATTTGATACCGAAAGATATCATTCTTTGCCCCTGGCATTACGAGCTGAAAGAAGCCTATCCTTCGATTCCATTATTTTTGGAAAAAGGATTTGGTGTGCTGCCCGCCAGTTGGCGCAAGCTCGACGCATCAAAGGCCTTGATCGAGTATTAGCCAGAAGTTTGATTCACCGAAGATGCTGGGACACTTGTTTACGACCTGGGGTGGCAGAAAGGATACCCTCACCGAGTACCAGCCGTTGGTCGAGGGATTGAAGTTGGTTCATTAAGAGACCGGTTTATCGTACTGCTTCGTTCCTGAAATTATATCTTTTCGCTGGCCTTCATAAAAAGCTGCTCGGTGCCGTAATAGCCGCTGTTGTAGAAAAGAGCTAGGCGCCCGTCGGGGATCGCGAGAATATGTTGCCGCCACAGATTCGTGCCTTCGCCAAGGGCCTTGGCCTGAGCTGGAATGTCCTCGATTCGCTCAATCGGCTGGGGACACCATTGCCAGCCGCGCACCGTCCATTCTTCATCGCAATAGGCGAAACCCCCCAGACTGGGCGGCGGCTCTTCGCGGAATACCTCTGTGCCGCCTTGACGTGGTGCGGTAGGCGATGCATTAATAACTGCGATCCAACGGTGGGTCTTACCGGGCAGGATTTGCAATCCACCAACCCAACCGGATGCCCAGTGTCCAGCTGTTTGACAGGGCGGCAGCAGTTCCCCGAGCTTGCGGGCAGAATTCTCGCCCCTTTCTGTAGGGCGATGGCTTGTGCGCTTCCCAGTGGGCTGACCTTCCGGGCCTGCTCCTGTTTGGGATAACCCATATAGAAGTAAAGGATTCACGCCGCTCTGGAAAGTGAAACCCGGTGACCGCATCCACATGTTTGGCGTCGAAATCCCCAGCCGCGCCACAAGCGATGAGCGGCTCTGGCTGGACCTTCCAAGGGCCTGCCAGTTTCGATGCTACGGATTGTTGAACGACCTTGTGACCATCACGCCAGCTGACCGTCAATAACCGAAATTGACCGTCTATCTTGGCGGCTTGATTGGGATGATAAGCATCCATTACCACATAGGGCTTGTGGGCGGAGCCGCGCAAATCCTGTGGATTGGCAAAGCGAAGGGCTCCTTCCAATCTCCAATGACCCGGTCCAGGGTCTAATCCCTGTGGACAGACAGCTTGGCCGCAACCGGGAGGATCGAAGAAAAGAAACATTCGCCATCCATTGATGTCCTCGTCTCGCACGATGCACGGATCGCCAATGACGCTGGATCCAGGCCCCTCGATGGTGCGCTGAAGAAGAAGACCCAATCGTTTCCATGAATGTGGAATGTCGAATCTCGCGACTTTCGCAATCGCATTGCCATCCCCATGTGCCAACGTCGTTTGGTGTGGGCCATTTTCTTGAGAGCTGGCAATGGAGGGCACCGCTCCCAGCGCCGCCAATCCGCCAAGAGAACCAAAGAAATCGCGACGATTCATGGGGTTCTCTCTTTCTTGTACTTTGGGACACGTGGATTAAAGCCCTGCTATGCTACCACCCCCCGTCACCTCTAGCTAGAATCTTGCGCTCAGATGGAGAGGAGACACAGCCAATGAAACTAACAGACTTGCGCGATCGAATGCAGCGCCTAGTCAAACTTGCCGAAGGCCTGGCGACAGAAGCATCCCTGTGGAAGAAATGCTACGCCTCTGTGCTTTACGTCCATCGATTGGCATACATTGAAGGAATTCAGGATGCCCTTTCGGGCCTGGAGAAGGCAAGGGTGGTGGTTGCCAAAATGATTCAAGATGAGGAGACAAAAGCCACCCGGCTCGGGTGAGTCCATTTGGGATAAGTTAGATGCAAACGAGCAGATTGCTAACAACATTCCTTGCCTTTGCTTTTATCAGCCATCAGGCAGCCTCTTGTAGAGGAGAGGATTGGCCAAGATTTCGCGGCCCAACCGGCCTGGGTTACACCGGAGATATGAATTTGCCGGTGACCTGGGGTGGGAAAGACAGCAAGAATGTCCTGTGGAAGACGCCTCTAAAAGGTGAGGGGCATGCGAGCCCAATCGTTTGCCATGATTTAGTTTTCGTCTGCACAGCCTACTGGCCCCCGAATGTTGGTGAGCGCCAGAAGGTGATCCCCGAACACCATGTCACTTGCTACCAAGCTACGGATGGCAGGATGTTGTGGGACCGGCTCATTCCGCCGGGGCCTTGGTTGCGGACCGATTTTCGAAGTGGTCCAAGCGGTGGTTATGCTGCACCAACCCCCACGACTGACGGCAAATTGGTTTACTGCGCATTTGGGTCTTCCGTTATTGCTGCGCTCGACTTCCATGGAAAAATCGTTTGGCGGAAAGAAATAGTTCCTTATACGTTCGACGTAACTCTCGGCAGCAGCCCGATCCTCTACGAAAATACGATCATCTTGTTCTGTGCAATGAGCCGAAGTGCTGATTCGAAAGTTCTCGCCTTCGACAAGACAACCGGCAAAGTGGCATGGGAGCAGAAACTGCCAGACACGAGCTTCGGCCACAGCACGCCGGTCATCATTCAAGTCAACGGAAAACCTCAATTGCTGTTACTAGCCTCGGGCATGAATGTCACGGGCAATGCCCTTCAGAGCCTCAATCCAGCCAATGGAGATCGGTTGTGGTGGTGCCGGGGGGCGGGAGACGCGGCTACTCCAGCCTATTGCTCCGGGCTGATCTACTTTGACAGCGGTCGTGGGGGGCCGGGAGTAGCCGTGGAACCCAGCGGGTCAGGGGACGTATCGAAGACACATGTAAGGTGGACCGTCAACCATGTTCCGGAGGGAATAGGTTCGCCAATCATTGTCGATAAGTACGTTTATCGATTACACACACCCGGAATTCTAAAGTGCTGGGAACTTGCGACCGGCAAGCAAGGGTACGCTGAGCGGCTGGAAGGCATTTCAACAACCTGGGCGAGTCCGATAGCCGACCCGCGTGGGCGCCTGTTCTTCGCCAACGCCGGAAAGAGCTACGTAATCAAGACCGGCCCGCAGTACCACCTCCTGGCAGTTAACGACCTCGGCGACGGCAATCATCCATCTCCCGCTGTCGCAAATGGGAGACTGTTCCTTGTCGGCATGAAGAATCTGTATTGCATTGGCAACCCAGATTGATCGAATAACCCTGCCAGGCAATACAACCGAGTATGAGGCTCTATTTGAGCAATTGTTAATTCGGCTGGAATACATTGAAGGCATTCAGGATGGCGTTTCAGTCTAGGAAAAGGCGACCGTTTTACCTGCCTCTTCTGTCATGGAGACGATAGAGAAAAAGATGATCTTCACCGGCGGAACTATCGTTCTTGAAGATCGTTTATTGGTAAACGGATGCGTTCGGGTACTTTCGGACCGAATTCAAGCCGTCGAACTGGCTCATTCTTCCCTTGCCAAATTGTCAGAAGTTTTCGTTGATCTGGAAGAAGGCTACCTCGTGCCGGGGTTCGTGGACCTCCATGTCCATGGAGGGGCCGGCGCCGATTTCATGGATGGTGATGAAGAGGCGTTTCGGATAATCTGCCAAGCCCATCTCCGTCATGGTACAACCAGTCTTTTGCCGACCACCACGGTGGCAAGACACGACCAACTGCTGACATTTCTGGCAACCTGCAGGCGCTTCCAGAAGATAGGAACTGGCGGCGCGCGAATCTTGGGCGCCCATTTTTATGGGCCGTATTTTGCCCCCGAGGCGCGCGGCTGTCATCCCTTGGCCCCGACTCGGCATCCACAGCCTGTGGATTTGAGCAATACTTGGCCTATGCCGATGCTATCGTCACTGCGACCGTGGCGCCCGAGCTGCCTGGCGCCGAGACTTTCGACCGACGCGGTCGCCGAGATGGCCAAAAATAACTCCGCCCAGAGGCCTAGCGATAAATCCAATTGTGAAAGTGCTGAAAGCCAGGATCTGGCCGACAAACGGTTCGAACGTCGGGAAAAAGAGCCTGGGAAAGACGAGAGCTGCAGCCGTGCCATATAGGAAGGAGTCGTACCATTCAATGGTCGTGCCCACGGTGCTGGCGACGACGCCCTCAACCAGGGCGCGTCGGTCCCTGTCCGTCGATGCATTGAGCTCGCTAATCTTGAGCTACTCCTTTGTTTAAATGCAAGTGACCCCATCACCCGGCATTACCCATTACAAATGACTGCCCGGGTGCCGAACAGCCGCTTTCCATTGTAGATTGGAAAACATTAACAGTGAGCCTCGGCGACTGTGCTTGGCCATCAGCGCTGTGCAACTGGTGCCGATCTAGGGAGCTGTTTGAACTTTCGAGCGGTTCACCTGGATCGTTCGATTCTTGGCCTGGCCGATTCGACTGATTTCGTCTGGACCACGGGGCATGCAGGCTATCGGTTATCTCTGGGGCAGCCTAGTGGTCAAGCACCGAGTATTTTAATTGGATGCTGAAGAGGGGCCACAAACCGAGGCCAAGACCCCCCGGCGACCGATGCTTCGTCTACGTGCTCCGGTGTGCCGATGGCACGTTGTACACCGGCATCGCCAAGGACGTCAACCGCCGACGCGATCAACACAATGCCGGCACCGCTTCTCGCTATACTCGCAGTCGCCTTCCCGTCGAACTAGTTTACCAGGAGGCCCACGCCAGCCGAGGGTCGGCGCTGAGGCGAGAGGCGGCGATCAAGACTCTGTCCCGACGACAGAAAGAGTCGATCATCTTGATGGTCGGGTGAGGACGATGGCAAGGTGAGGCCGGTGCGCCATAGAGGTGGTCTGCGAGGGGCCACGGGCGTTAGGGTTGGGGACGGTGCTGTTCTTTCTGGCCCGCCCAATTCACTTGACAACTGGAACACCATGATCCGTTCCTTGTGCGAGACATGCGCCTTGATGCGAGAAGTCATCACGCCGAAGGGATCACGCTTTCTCCTTTGTCAGTTGTCGAAAAGTGACCCGGCTTACCTGAAATATCCACCGCAGCCGGTTGTCCGATGCGACGGCTACCGAGAGAAAGAGAAGATCGGTGAAGTATTGAAACAATGAGTGGGGGATCAAGCCAGATGGGACAACGCAGGCACAAGATCATCTTGTTCCTCTGCACCGGCAACCACTACCGCAGCCGGTTTGCGGAAATCCTTTTCAACTTCGTGGCCGGGAGGATGGGACTTCCCTGGAAGGCGTTTTCCAGGGGCCTCGCCCTGGAACGAGGTGTCAACAACCTCGGCCCGATGGCGGTGTCGGCGATCAAGGCTCTGGAAACTCGTGGGCTTCGGGCCGCCGCTGATTTTGCCCGCTTGCCGATGCAGGTGACGGTGGACGATCTCGACCTAGCGGATTGGATCGTCGCTCTGAAGCAGGCCGAACACCTGCCGCTGCTGCAAGAACGATTCCCGGCTCGGGCCGAAAAGGTTGAATACTGGCAGGTTGACGATGCTCCCGAAGTGCTGGGCCTGATCGAGCGGGAGGTCATGGACCTAGCGGCTCGCCTGATCGGAGGCGGCAAGCGCCGAGAGGCCTCCACGCCAGAGATTCACACCGAAGCGGTCGATCCCATAGCGAAGAATGAAGTCGTCAAGAAAAGCGCCCCCGTGGTCCGGCTGGGGCGGGAAACGAAAGGCAGAAGGGCAAAGGCATGACGACCGTTTCCGACCTTCCCCTCGATGAAGCCGGGTTGCTGGAACTCGCCGCCACGCTCAAGCACCGGTGTGGCACAGGTGGGACAGTCAAGGACGGCCGAATCGAGATTCAAGGCGACCAACGGGAGCGATTGGTTGCCGTCTTGGAAGGTATGGGGTTTGAGGTCAAACGAGTGGGAGCCTGAGATGGACCGTTGCCCGTGGGCGAAGACCGACCTTTATGTGCAGTATCACGACACGGAATGGGGTGTGCCGGTCCATGACGACCGACTCCTCTTCGAGTTCCTGATCCTCGAAGGAGCGCAGGCGGGTCTGAGTTGGGAAACAATCCTGAACAAGCGAGAGAATTATCGGCAGGCCTTCGACAGGTTCGAGCCTGCCATCGTCGCCAAGTATGGCGAGAAAAAGCGCAAGAGCTTGCTGTCGGATGCCGGCATCGTCCGCAACCGACTGAAGATTGAGGCTGCCATCCAAAATGCGAAGACGTTTCTGGCCGTGCAGGAGGAGTTCGGTGAATTCGACAAGTACATCTGGGAATTCGTTGGAAACAAGCCGAAGCAAAACACCTGGAAGTCGATCCAGCAAGTCCCGGCCAAGACCTCGGAATCGGATGCCATGAGCAAGGACTTGAAGCGGAGGGGTTTCAAGTTTGTGGGCAGCACGATCTGCTATGCCTTTATGCAAGCAGTAGGCATGGTGAACGATCACTTGGTCGTTTGTTTCCGGCACGGTGAATTGCGGACGGGAGTAACCAAGAGGAGTCGCTGACTTGCAACCTAGAACAAGTCTGACATCGGTTTCCCCTCGGTGATCCGGAGGGGGCGACCAAGCGGGTCGATGACAGTAGCCCGGTAATCGATCCCCATGCAGTCATAGACGGTGGCACATATGTCGGCCGGAGTGTAGACCCGACCGCGGACGGGATAAGCACCGATCGGGTCCGATTGGCCGTGGACCTGCCCCGGTCGGACGCCGGCCCCGGACATCCAGATGGAATAACAATTGGCCCAGTGATCGCGGCCAGCCTGCTTGTTGATCTTGGGAGTTCGACCAAATTCCCCCATCCAGATGAGCAAAGTCCGGTCAGACAAGCCCCGTAGACGCAGGTCGTCCAACAACGCCGAGGCTCCCTGGTCCATGGAGGGCAGCAGCTTGTCCTTGAGCTTGCGGAAATTGTCGGTGTGGGTATCCCAGGCGTCTTGCGGGATCTTGCCGCCGCAGGCCGAGTAGACCGTCACCAGCTTGACACCAGCTTCGATCAGGCGGCGGGCTAGGAGGCAGGATTGACCGAAAGTATTTCGGCCATAGCGCTGGCGAAGCGATTCTGGCTCGAGGGAAAGATCGAAAGCCCGCCGCACGGCTGGCTGCGTGAGCAGCCGAATTGCCCGTTCTTGAAACGTTTCCAGTCCCCTCGCCTCGGCCGAACGGCGTAGGAGGTCAACTTGGTTATCTACTTCCCGCAGCAAGGACCGCCGCTCATCCAGCCTGGAGGGCGAAATTTCCGGGCGAAGGGTCAACTCGCGTACTTTGAAATCCGCCGAGTTGGGGTCGCCAGATACGGTCAGAGGGTCGTGCTGCCGACCCAGATAGCCGCCGAATTGGCCCGGCGTCAAGTTGCCGACGTCGGATATCGTCTGGGGTAGTGCGACGAACGGCGGCAAGCCGTTCCGACTCCCCTGAAATCGGGCCACGACAGACCCGAGGTGGGGATGGTCGCTGGCAGTAGCCGTCAGTCCGACGGCGTCACGGGTTGGTGGAAAGCCGGTCAGCGCTTCATAGCCGGCCGATTGGTGGTGCGTGCTCGACTGCGTGCAAGTCCGGACCAGGGCGTATCGGTCGGCTCGCTGGGCCAACAACGGGATGTGCTCGCTGACGACCGTGCCGGGGACGTTGATGCGGATCACGCCAAACTCTCCGCGAACTTCCGCCGGAGCGTCCGGCTTGGGGTCAAAGGTCTCGAATTGGCTGGGAGCGCCCCAGAGAAAGATCAAGATGCAAGAATCCGCCCTATGCTTGCTTGCACCTCCTCGGGCCTCCTGAAGTCGAAGCAACTCCGGCAACGATAATCCGAGCCAGCCCAAGGCTCCGGCCCGAAGCAAATCGCGCCGCGACAAATCCTCTCTCAAGTGTCGCCCTGAAATACGAATCATTAATGTCCAGAATAAAGAAACATAAGCAATTTCCAACTGAAAAACCCTTTAAGCCGGATTGACGCCGCAGTTAACGGCCACATCAGCGCCGGCCTTCATCCGATGGCTCGCCCAATGTCGGATGAGGCACCGGTCACCCGTGCAATATTCCTCGGAGGGTTGTCACGTCCGAATCCCTAGCGTACCATTTCAGCCGTCATGAGCTTTTCAGTTTTCGATGAGATCATATCATGAGAAACCACTTTGGGCGTGGCCGCTGGCTGGTTATCTTATTCGTTTCATTAATTGGTGTCGGCACGTGGACGCAGGTTAGCCCAGGCCAAGCGCCGATAGCACCCAAAAGCGACCCGCAGTTTGACGTCGTTGTCGAAAAAGATGTTCGTGTGGCGACTCGCGATGGGATCAAGTTGGCCCTCGACCTCTATTTGCCGGCACGCGAAGGCCGGCCAACAATGGAAAGAATTCCGGCGCTACTGGCCAGGACGCCCTACAACAAGAACGGCATGGTTGCGGAGGCGGAGTGGTTCGCCGCCCGCGGCTACGCAGTGGTGATCAACGACGTTCGCGGCCGATATGCCTCGGAAGGCGAATGGCGATTCATTCTGGACGACCCGAATGATGGCTACGATGTTTCGAAATGGATCGGTATGCAGTCGTGGTCAAATGGCAAGATCGGGACGTTTGGCACGAGTTATGTCGGAGGCACGCAGCACGCCCTAGCCTGCACTCGAGCACCAAATCTTGCTTGCATGATTCCGGTGGATTCCGTGTCGAATTGCGGCCTTGCCGGCATTCGCCACAGTGGCGCGTTCGAGCTCCGGTTCATGAATTGGATATTTACCATCGGAGCTCCGAACGCACGTTCAGCCTTGGCTGATCCAAAGCTGCAAGCATCCTTGGTGGAGAACGGCCGGCGAATGCCACAGCATTTGCTCGACTTGCCGATTCGGCCAGAGACGACACCTCTCAAGCACGTCCCCGAGTACGAGCGGTGGCTGGTGGAGGCGATGCGGCACGGCGATTACGACGACTATTGGAAACAGCCCGGCTATTCGGTCGTGGACAACGTCGGCCGTTATGCTGATGTACCGGTTTATCACGTCACCGGCTGGTACGACTCCTGGTGCCGGCAAAACGTGCTCAATTGGCAAGCGCTATCCAAGGCCAAGAAATCGCCGCAGAAGCTGATTATCGGACCTTGGACACACGGCAGTCAGGTCCGAAATGTTGCCGGCGAGATCGAGTTTCCTGCTGAAGCCGCACTGGCATTCAACGACTGGCGGCTACGCTGGTTCGACCATTGGCTCAAGGGAGTGAATAACGGCGTTGACAAGGAAGCGCCGGTAAAGCTCTTCGTGATGGGCGGGGGCGATGGCCGAAAATCCAAGGACGGCCGACTCTGCCATGGCGGTCATTGGCGCGATGAAAAAACGTTCCCGTTGGAGCACACACGATTCACTCCTTATTATCTCCACGCCGATGGTCGGCTAAGCCCGAAAACACCCTCTGCGGAGAATACTGGTACAACGTTTCGTTTTGATCCCTTTCATCCGGTCCCTACGATCGGTGGCAATCTGTCGTCGGTCGGCGGCCTTCTCGAAGCAGGCGGATTCGATCAGCGGTGCCGGAAGGAAACACTCTTTGCCAAAGATCAATTGTCGCTTTCCGAACGTCGCGATGTTCTGGTGTTTCAGACCGAGACGCTCCGAGAAGATATGGAAGTGACCGGGCCGGTCGTCGTTCATCTTCACGTGTCTTCATCGGCAGTCGACACCGATTTCACCGCCAAGCTGATCGACGTATATCCGTCGACTAGGGATTATCCGCTCGGTTTCGATTTAAACATCGGTGACTCGATCACGCGCATGCGTTACCGGAAATCGCTGGCGGTCGCCGAGCTGATGACGCCGGGCCAAATCTATGAAGTGGACATCCAACTGTATCCGACAGCTAATGTTTTTGCCAAGGGGCATCGCATTCGACTGGATATCAGCAGCAGCAATTTTCCCCGATTCGACGTAAATCCCAACACCGGCGAACCGCTGCAGCAGCATCGCCGCATGATCCAGGCGGATAATAAAGTCTATCACGACATAAACCGGTCCTCACACATCCTGCTTCCAATCATCCCCAAACGATAACTGGCAACTCACATCGTCAATTAAGTGACCATCGCTACTGGAAAAGAAAACCCCGACTTGGCCAGCAATGTCGGTCCAAGTCGGGGAGCCAGGAAATGAAAACCACTTGTGGATGCTCCTAGCTGAACGGTTTAGGCTCGAGCGAACCGACCTCGGTCGGTTTTCTTAAAGCGGGATTCCTTGCCCTTCGTGCTGATCTCCTTGAGAAGAGCCGAGTAAAGAGTCGATGTGGGCGTCTTGCCACCAGGGGAGGACCAATAGCCTTTCTTCCCCATGGCCTCGACCATTTCTTTGCATGACATTGCCTGCTTCATCTCAGCCAAGACCTTGGCGGCGGCGTCTAGCGCGCTTAGCTTCTTGGGTTCGGCAACGGTCTCTTTGGTTTTCTCGGACTTGCCTTTCTTGGAACTCTTCGATGCTGCCATAACACGTCTCCCTTTTCTTGGGGTCCAATAAGCGGCAGCGCGGACATCGCGCTGCCCTTCAGGGCAGGATCAGTTACCTCTTGTGGGCCTTGAAATCCAGGCATTTCCGTTGGGATTTTTCAGATTTTCGACAAATTCCGGTAGGTCCAAGAACCTCGATTATTCCACCAAGCTGGCCTTGAGGTGGGCGCACTTGTGAGGCTCAGTGACAGTGTGGGTTGGCGGTTTCGACTCCTACGAGGAAGGGAGGAACGTATGCACGTAAACGTCGCCAAGGAGTTGGCAGTACTCAAGGCTATGACCGTGGCCAAGTTGCGGGCCCGATACGCCCAGGTGTTTGGCGAAGAAACGCGCATAGGCAGCAAGACCTTGCTGGTCAAGCGCATCATTTGGGGCTTGCAGGCATTGGCTGAAGGGGACCTGTCCGAGCGAGCGCGCCTGCGGGCAGCCGAGCTGGCCCAAGACGCCAACTTGCGGTTGCTTCCCGCTCGAGAGAAACGAGCGAGTACGACTTCAGCGCAGAAGAACAGGAATGGCAACGGGGCTATTGAGTCGTCCCTGCCCCTTCCCGGTACCATCCTCACCCGCTGGTACAAAGGCAAGATGCTGTGCGTCCAGGTCTTGCGCCATGGCTTTGAATTTGACGGCCAGATCTACATATCCCTGTCCGCCGTGGCCAAGGCCATCACCGGCTCTCATACGAGCGGCTTTCTCTTCTTCCGAGGTTCACTCGCCGGGAGGGGAGGTCGAGCATGACCACAAAAAGCAATATCCCTGCCACAGTCCGCTGCGCCATTTACACCCGAAAATCCACCGAGGAAGGCCTTGAACAAAACTTCAACTCGCTCGATGCGCAGCGCGAAGCCGCCCTGGCCTACATCCAAAGCCAACGCCACGAGGGCTGGAAGTGTTTGCCGATTCGGTACGACGACGGCGGCTTTACCGGAGGCAACATGGACCGGCCCGCTCTCAAATGCCTCCTGGCCGACGTCGAGGCCGGCAAGATCGATTCGGTAATCACCTACAAAGTCGACCGACTCAGCCGGTCCTTACTGGATTTCGCCCGTATCATCGGCATCTTTGAAAAGCACCACGTCTCCTTCGTTTCGATCACCCAGCAATTCAATAGCGCTACCTCCATGGGCCGGCTGGTCCTGAATGTACTCCTATCGTTTGCACAATTCGAACGAGAAATCATCTCGGAGCGCACTCGGGACAAGATTGCGGCCACCAGGCGCAAGGGCAAGTGGTCGGGAGGATTCCCGGTCTTGGGGTATGACGTCGACAAGGAGGTTCTCAGGCTGGTGGTCAATCCAAAGGAAGCGGCGCGAGTTCGGACCATTTTTGGTCTTTACTTGAAACACCAGGGCTTGTTGCCGGTAGTCCGCGAGTTGGAGCGCCGGGGCTGGCGGACCAAGGCCTGGGTGACTCGTAAAGGGCGGAAGATGGGTGGCTATGCCTTTATCAAAACCAAACTGCACGCGCTCCTCACGAACCCTATCTATGCTGGCAAGCTGCGCTACAAGACCGAGGTCCACCAAGGCGAACATGCGGCCATTGTGGATCCGGTGAAATGGCAGAAGGTACAGGAGCTGCTTCGGTACAACCGCAATAAATGTTTAGCCGAACGAAACAGCTCCGGGGCGATTCTCAAAGGGCTTTTATATTGCCGGCCTTGTGGATGTGCCATGACTCCAACTTATGCGAGCAAGGGCGGCAAGCGCTATCGCTATTACGTCTGCTCCAACGCTCTGAAGCGAGGCTGGGATCATTGCCCTTCTCAGTCCGTCCCAGCTGGTGGGATGGAGGAGATCGTCATGGAGCAGATCTCCAAGGTAAGCCAGGATTCTGAGGGCCTGAAGAGAATCCTTCAGGAGGCATTCAAGCAAAGAAAAATGCGCTTGGCGGATCTGGAATTGGAACAGCGCGGCTTGGAACGAGAGCTGAAATCCTTGACCAAAAGCCTACCCACAAACACCAGCGACAGTGACAACAACCCAGGGCTGGAGAGCGCTCATGAGAACATCGGCCATCTGAAGCGCCGTCTCACTGAAAACCATGAGCAAACCCAATCCCTCCGACTACCAGGGTTGAAAATCGACCAAGCAGCGCGGGCGCTGGCAACCTTGGAAAAAGTCCTGGGCAACCTGCCGACGGTCGAGCAAGCCCGGTTTGTACGGTCGGCGGTTCAGCGGCCGATTACGACGGAGGTCAGGGCAAGCTGGTCCTGACCCTTGATCCGGCAGGGTTAGTGGCGGTGCTGGAGGAACGAGTCAGGCTAAATCAGGAGAAATCGAAATGACTTCATCTTTCACAATCGAGTGCAGTGTGAATTTCAGCGAGCGACGCCGAGACAGCCGCAGGAGACCCGATCAAGGCAACGCAGCCCGAGTTCCTCGCGTCTCCCGACTGATGGCCCCGGCGATACGTTTCGGCGATTTGATGCGCTCGGGCGAAGTGACCAGCTATGCCGAGCTAGCTCGGCTGGGACGCGTCACCCGTGCGCGGATGACGCAAGTAATGAGCTTGCTCTGCTTCACCCCTGATATTCAGGAAGAGATTCTCTTCCTGCCACGCACGGTCAAAGGGCGTGATCGGGTTCAGCTTCGTCACCTATTGCCGATCGCAGCTCTTTCGGACTGGCGCCAGCAGCGGGTCCTCTGGCAAGCAATAAATCTTAAGCGGTAATCCCTTCTTAGACAGCCCGATTCGAGTCCCCTGGCTGGTCCTAGGGTTCGCTCTCTGGCTCATGCTCTTTTACCCGTCGGCCACGATTCTGCTCTTTTCGCGCCGCGACGAAGAAGCGACGGACATGCTAAAAAACAAACTCCGCGGCATGTACGACCGTCTGCCGGAATGGCTCAAGGTTCAACATTTCGAAACCGACAACGATCACCAATGGCAGTGGTCCAACGGTTCCAGGTGCTTGGCTTTTCCCACGACGGGTGGCGATTCCTACACCGCTACTCTGGTGATTATTGACGAAGCCGATCTCGTGCCAGACTTGGCCAGCTCATGAGCAGCGTCAAGCCGACCATCGACGCCGGCGGTCGGATGATTCTGGTCTCTCGAGTAGACAAGACCCGGCCTCAGTCAACTTTCAAGCGCATCTATGCCGGCGCCAAGCAGAAGAAGAATGGGTGGGAAGGGGTTTTTCTTCCTTGGTTCGACCGGCCTGACCGGGACAAAACCTGGTACGAGGCCCAGCAAGCTGACATCCTTCACCGAACCGGTTCGCTCGACGACCTGCATGAGCAGTATCCGACTACGGACGCTCAAGCTCTCCTGCCCCGAACCTTGAACAGACGGATTGCTCCCGAATGGATAGACCAGTGCTACGAAGAGCGGAGCCCACTCCGGGACTTGCCAGCCGGTACTCCGGCCATTCCTGGTTTGGAAGTTTATGTCCCGCCCAAGATTGGCAGGTTTTATGTAATCGGCGCCGATCCCGCCGAGGGCAACCCGACCTCCGACGACTCCGCGCTGACTGTCCTGGATCGTGACTCGGGCGAGGAGGCTGCGTGCTTGGCCGGCAAGCTTCAGCCTTCGACGCTGGCAGCTCACATCGACACCATAGGGCAGTGGTACAACAATGCTGCCGTCTTGGTCGAACGGAACAATCACGGGCACGCTGTTCTATTGTGGCTCCGTGATCACTCCCTTCTTTGGCGGCTAGGGCACGACGGTCAGGAAGGGTGGTTGACGAATTCCAAGGGCAAAGCACTTTTGTACTCTGCCGTTGCCGACGCATTTCGGGAACGCCAGACGTTTCTGCATAGCTTCACTACGGTTACGCAACTAGCGAGCATTGAAGGCTCGACGTTACGAGCGCCCGAAGGCGAAGCCGACGACCGCGCGGTCTCCTATGCTCTGGCTTGTGTCGCCTCTCAGACACGATCCCCAAAACCCTATCAGGGCCCTCTCGTACTCTGGCCGCACGTGCCGATGCCCTCCGAGCAGACTGAACAAAAGCCCCAAAGCGGAGGGACGAGCGTTCTCCAGGACCTTGGAATAGACCCAGAAGGTGATTGGGGTAATTCTGGCGGCGGGTCCAGGTTGCTTGATGGAATGCCCGACCCTTTTCGAACCCGGCTGTGGCGCTAACAAAAAATAAAAAAGGAAGCCGATTCTCCTCGGAAAAGGTCCCATCGCTTTCCTTATCGCACCCCCGCCGACGCTCCTGATCGCTCCTATCGCGCCCAATTGCTCCTTGTCGCTCCCGGCGCTCTTCGGATCGCTCCTTTTCACTCTTTTTCGCACCTCATAGAATTCCCAGCAAGTAAGTGTTTTTCAGAGAGTTGTCCTTTGGAGCCTCGACAACGTAGTTTGAAATCTGATTCGAAATCCGCTCGATTTGAGTTAGCAGGTCCATCAGAGAGTTTGTCGCTAAAGGTTCCCGTTTTTCGCCAGAAAACTCGCGATTTTTGTTCAAATGGGGACTCGGCATTCGACATGGAGGAGAGAACCCGCACGGCAACAACTCAGGTTTCCACGGAACGCTTTTTGCTCGCAGATGTTGCCGCCGAAATGAGTCATGGCTGTGTCTCTGCAAAGTGAGAAAAGCACCTTGCAGCCGCATCTGGCCTAAGATAGGCTCACGCCGCGGCCCGGAAGCCTGTCGCTCATTACTGAGTGAAATGTCGCTCGCTGTTTTGATCAGGAAGACAATCTCATGAAATGGACGCCATTCAAATTCGCTCGAAATGCCGTGAGCAAACGAAAAACGCGAAGTCGGCCCATGCCAGGAGGGCTGGCGCTTGAGCCGCTCGAAGTGCGCTTTGCTCCTTCCACAAATGTGCTGAGCTACCACAACGACAATGCCAGCACGGGAGTGAACGCGACGGAAACCATGCTGACCCCGGCCAACGTGAACCTGAGCACGTTCGGCAAGCGCTTTTCGACGGCTGTCGACGGTCAAGTCTATGCCCAGCCATTAATCATGACCGGCGTGAACATCACCGTGGGAGCGAACCAGGGCGTTCACAATGTCGCTTTCGTCGCCACGGAACACGACAGTTTGTATGCCATTGACGCCGACACGGGCACGGTGCTTTGGCATGACGTGCTGCTCAATGCCGTTCATGCCGGCACCGTGACCTCCGTTCCGAGCGGTGACGTCAATAGCGGCGACCTTTCGCCCGAGATCGGCATCACCAGCACGCCGGTGATCGACAGCGGCACCAATACCATCTACGTGGAAGCCAAAACCAAGGAAGTGGTCAGCGGCGCCAACCACTACATCCATCAATTACACGCGCTCGATCTCGGCAGCGGCAGCGAAAAGCTAAGCGGGCCAATCGTGATTGCAGATTCCGTCGGCGATACTTATGTGAGCGGCCCGACCGTCAACGGCACAGGGGACGGCAGCAGCGGCGGCACGGTGTTTTTTGATTCGCTGCGGCAGCTCAACCGGCCCGGGCTGACTTTGCTCAACGGCACGATCTACATCGCCTATGCCTCGCACGGCGACAATGGACCGTACCACGGTTGGGTGCTGGGATATAACGCTGCCAATTTGCAGTTGACGGCCGTTTTCAACGCGACGCCGAACGGCGGCTTGGGGGGGATTTGGCAATCAGGCGGTCGGCTCGACGCCGATGGCTCCGGCAATCTTTACTTCGAAACCGGCAACGGCACCTTCGACACTACCCTGAACGCCAGTGGCCTGCCCATGAACGGGGACTACGGCGATTCCTTTGTCAGGCTAGCTCCTGATCCTAGCTCAACGCCCACCAACCAGAACATCAATGGTTGGGGCCTCAAAGCCGTTGATTACTTTACCCCCTTTGATCAAAACAATCTCAACAACGCGGACCTTGATCTCGGCTCCGGCGGCCCTGTGCTGCTTCCCGACTCAGCGGGCTCGGCGACCCATCCGCATTTGCTCGTGGGCGCGGGCAAGCAGGGACGCATTTATCTCGTGGATCGCGACAACATGGGACACTTTCATGCCGGCGTCGATCAGATCGTCCAGGAAACGCCGAATGGGACCATCAGCGGATCGTTCGATACGCCGGCCTTTTTCAACGGCACTCTTTATTACGTGGGCGGCAGCAACACCGGCAATCCTGCGGACGTTGGAAAAACTTTCTCCATTTCTAACGCCGCGATTACCGCGATGCCCACTTCGCAGGGGCCGGACACCTTTGCCTACCCCGGCTCCACGCCCTCCATTTCCGCGAACGGAACCAGCAACGGCGTTGTTTGGGATCTGGACACGGGGACCAACCAGCTCCGGGCTTACGATGCCGCCACCTATGCCACTGAACTTTACACGAGCGCTCAGGCGGCGGGAAATCGTGACGCCTTGGGCACCGTGATCAAATTCAGTCTGCCCACTGTCGCCAATGGGCAAGTTTATGTTGGCACGACAAACCATCTGGTCGTCTACGGAGCGTTGGCCGGGCCGCCGATCCTCACCAGCCTGAGCCCAAATTCGACATCGGAGCACCACGCCGCCTTTGTGCTCACGGTGACGGGCAGTCAGTTCGCTACCAACTCAACGATAGATTGGAATGGCTCTGCTTTGGCGACAACATTTGTCAGTTCGTCGACTTTGCAAGCGACCGTGCCGGCGTCCGATTTGGCCTTCGAGGAAGGGACGACGGCGTCGGTGACCGTGGTGACGCCGGGACCGGGCGGCGGGACTTCAAGCCCCCAAACTTTCTCTCTCATCGATGCCGGCATAAGCACCGCGTTAATTCCGCTAAGCGTCGGCGAGGGAAAATCCTTCTCCGGCAGCCTCGCTACTTTCACGGACGCCAACCTTCAAGCGCCGCTCAGCGATTTTACCGGACTGAATAACGTCACCATTGACTGGGGCGACGGCTCGGCGACCACCACGGGTACGGTCACCCAACCCGGCGGCACGGGCACGGCCTTCGTCGTCACCGGCTCGCACACTTATGGCGAAGAAGGCCATCATACTTTCAGAGTCACCATCCACGACATCGGCGGAAGCATGACGAGCGTCACAGCCGCCGCCGTCGTTCAGCCTCTCAGCGATCTCGTGGGTCGAGTGAACGAGAGCGGTCAGTGGTGGGTTGCGGTTACGAACGGCTCGACGTCCTTCACGAACAATTTGTGGGCCACCTGGAACCCGGCCGCCGGGTGGACGGACGTGCAGACCGGAGATTTCACCGGCGACGGCAAAGAGGACATTGCCGGCCGCGACTCGGCCGGGAACTGGTGGGTCGGCGTCTCCAACGGTTCCTCCTTTACGACCAGCTTGTGGGGGCATTGGAACCCGAACGTCACCTGGGTCGATGTCCATGTCGGTGACTTCACCGGCGACGGCAAAGCGGACATCGTCGGCCGCGTGCTTCAGTCGGGTCAGTGGTGGCTCGCGCAATCGACCAGCTCGTCGTTTGTCAATTCCGCCTGGGCGACGTGGAATCCGAGCGCGGCCTGGGTCGACGTGAAGGTGGGCGATTTCAGCGGCGACGGCAAACAGGACATCGCCGGCCGGGCGTCCGGTCAATGGTGGGTCGGACTCAGCACCGGCAGCGCGTTCACGACTAGTCTCTGGGCGGCCTGGAGCCCGAGCGTAAATTGGGCCGATGTCAATGTCGGCGACTTTAACGGCGACGGCAAAGCGGACATCGCCGGCCGGGTGCCCGAGTCGGGCCAATGGTGGGTCGGGATTTCGAACGGCTCCACTGCCTTTGGCACCACCGCCTGGGTCGTGTGGAACCCCGCCGTCAGCTGGGTGGATGTGCGCGTGGGCGATTTCAACGGCGACGGCAAGACCGACCTCATCGGCCGATTCTCGCAAGCGGGCCAATGGTGGGCGGCGATTTCCAATGGCACGTCTTTCACCAATAGTCTCTGGACCACCTGGAATCCCAACGCCACCTGGGTCGACGTGCAGGTTGGTGACTTGAATAACGACGGCAAATCCGATATCGCCGGCCGCGTGCTGCAATCCGGCCAATGGTGGGCAAGTATCTCCAACGGATCGTCCTTCATGAACAGCTTATGGACGACCTGGAATCCGAACGTGACTTGGGTGAGCGTACAAACGGGGGATCTTGTGTGATCTCTTCAACGTAACAGTTAATCATCCATTTGATGTCGTCCGATGCGAGAGCCTTACTTGTCGGAATTCCGCCAACTCCTGCAAACAGGCGCGGGGATGCAAGACATTCACGATAGCCAAAAGACGACTGGCTATACAATTACATCCCCAACTACAAACGAGGCTTTCATACTGCGGGACATCGAGCGGGTAGCAATGTGCCAACGAAGCCTCTGCCCATTACTAGAAGAAGAAGTAGGAAAGGTGAGCAGCATTCTCGATGTTGGGTGTAGCACGGGAGGAACAACCGTCGCCCTCGCATTGTCAGAAAAACTTGCTGCTTCTGAAATCGTAGGCGTCGATCCCAACGGTCTGTCCTTGGCGGCTGCAGAGGTTCGAGCAAAAGGATTTGCTTTATCACCTGATCGAGTTCGCTTCTTTCCTACCTCAGCAGGTCAACCTCTTCCATTTGAGGACGACCATTTTGATCTCACTGTCTGCGTCTCAGTTCTGGAGTTTATCAGCACTGCAAATGCTAGACAGACATTTGCAAGAGAACTAGAGCGAGTCACGAAACTGAACGGCTTTGTTTTCCTGGCAACACCAACTCCCTTTCGGCTTCGTGAATCTCATTCTCGTCGGTGGTTGGGTGACTATCGCCACAAAGAAGGGTTTCCTTGGGCATCGCAACCTTGGCAGATCAGGAGGATGTTCCCCAATTGTAGCCAGATACCTCTACATTGCCATTATTATCGAAAGGCAAGAGCGAGACTTGGACGAGCAGTGAGTTGGCTTCCTGCTGCCGTGATCTCTCCCCTAATCCCTTGGGCGGCTCCGTGGCAGAAATTCTTGTTCAGGAAAATGCCATAGTCAGTAATCGTGTGAATTCCCCTCGACCTGCGCCGAGCCGCCGTAAGCAAGAGTGAGCTCCAATGCTCCCTTCTCCAATCAAATCAGTCCTACGCCAACGGTTGTACTAGTCCAAGGACTTTTCCCGATTGGCAGTGCGACCCTGGGCCGGCGGATTTGAGATTATCCAGCTGCGCCGACCGTCGAAAATCAGGCAAGAGCTCTCTCTAGCTCTCTGTTTCAGTTAACATCTATATGGCCTCCGCGGTCGATGTCGGTGTCCTGACGGATGAAATGTACCGAGGCTTGGCCGATTACACGAAGGTAAACAAGTCAGCCATGGTTAGGGCCGACTCGCCTTCATCGCTGATCACGCGAATGTGGATGGTGCCGGCGATATGGGCCGGGATGGTGACGTGCAACGTCTGCGCATCGATCACCGTGACCATCGCTCGGACGCTGCCGAAGAAGACGGCAAGATCGCCGCTGTTCCCCAAGTTGAAATTGTTGCCGATGATCGTTAGGAAGCCGCCGCCGCTGGTGGAGCCGCTGCTCTGACTAATCGAGGTGATTACCGGCGCAAGGCTTGGGTCAGACAGTTGCGGGTTGCCGTCGCTGCCTGGCGCGAAGACCGGGCTGACCCAGTAGTTGGAGTTGTTGGAGGTGGCATTCGGGAAGCCGCCGCCGGGCCCGTAATGGTACACTCCCTGAAGGCCAACGATCGGCCCGCGGTCCAGAGGCCCATTGGTGAAGAAGTTTTGACTATCGGCATAGCCGCCGTGGGGAGCGAAGTAAGAAGCCACATAGATATTAGGAGAGTTGGAGAAGGAGAAGACGGGTACTGGGTGATCGAGATAGGCGATCTGCCAGCCCGGGGCCTGTTTGGGGGCGGCCAAGCCCGCAGCCAGCTGGGTGCCGTCGGCCTTCGCCAGGTGGACCGTATAGCCATCGCCGCTCGAATCCGCGCGGTAGACCTGGATGGCAACGATGGTCTCCGCGGCCTTGACCTGGAACTGGATCCCCAACTCGACCGCACTACTGTCGTTGGCGGCCGGGATGGTCGGAACAGAACTCGGATCGGGATTGTTCAGGTCGAACAGCCCGAACGCGGTGTCCAATGGCTGCGGAACATAAGTGAACTGCGTGGCAGCGGATGAAGCCGACTCGCCGCCGTCGGTGACGACATGCACATTCACAGTTCCGGCGGAGTGCGTGCCGGCGTAGACTAAGATCGTGCTTGAGGCCCTGTCGACGGACACAATGCCAACTTTCTGGTCTCCGAAAAAGACAGTCAGCCGGCTGTTGTTGAAATCGACATTCGTGACCGAGATGGTTATCAGATCTCGAGTAGAACTGGGATCGGGGCCGAACGTGGAGCCGGAAGTCTTGCTGAGGGACGTGATGACCGGGCTGGAGTCAGTGTCCGGCGTGAAAACGGGGCCGACCCAATAGTTATTGTTCTTGTAGGTATTCGTGGGGAACAGGGGGCCGCTCCCATAGCTGTACAAGCTAGCGTTGGCAAACAGCGAACCGCTATCAATGGAAGCCCCGTGTCCTTCGGGGTGAGTGCCGTCGAATCGGCCAAAGTAATACTGATCGGCGGCGTAGCCGCCGTCTGGAGCATAGTACGAGGCCACGTAGTTCACCCCGTTCTGGACAGGCACCGGCTGGGTGAGATTCACGGTTTGCCAGCCAGGCGATTGGTTGCCGGCTTCCGTGCCGGAACCGAGCAGGTTGCCGGCGGCGTCCCACAGATCGACGGTGAACGGCGCATTGCTGGCTGCGCCGCGATAAAACTGAATGGCGGTGATGGCTCCGTTCACAGGCCCAAGGCGCTCGGGTTGAACTTGGAATTGCAGGCCCAGGGTGACCGGGTTAGGGTCGTTCAAAACCGCCATGCGCGGGACAAAGGCCGCGTCGTCAGTTTGAAAAAAGCTGATCGCGCTGGGAACGTCGCGACGCTCGAGGGCCTCCAGGCGCGGCGTGAATTTTGGAAGAATTGCAGACCGTCGACCGATTGGCCGCGCTGGTCCTGCCAGCTGTCCCTTCCTGAGGACCGAAGCCATCATTGAGAAGAACTTCATCGTCATTCACCTTTCTTGTGATTCCTTTTTTCTTCTAATTCGCCGCCGGGCCCGGGACTGGGGAGTCAGCACGACTGCTCAGTGCGGTCGACAAGGCAGCCCGGCTATAGTGATGAGTCATGAAATAGGAGCCATTGACTACTCGTCACTCATGACTCATCACTCATGACTCATCACTTGGGAAGCCAACCGGCGCGGCGAGCGGCGGGGGCAGGCAGGCATAAAAGAACGCCCCTGGCGGGCGCCGGACGAGCACCAGGGGCTTGCTGGGTTAAATCCAAGATCGCTTCAATTACACCGCCCGGGCGCGCTGAGAAGATACCTCCATTTAGACCTTAGGAATAAGTAAGGGAGCGTTCGTGCGCCAGCCTAATTACTTATGGCATTCAAAATGCCAACCGTTTCCGTGTTTCCGGCTGTCGTGCAAATGCTATACCGGGCTTGGAAACGCATTGGGAGTTGACTATTTCCTCCATACGTCCAGCGGTCGTTTGGGTCATTTTCGGGGACCAAAGATTCCCCAGGACTTGCTAGGCACTCAATGAGGAAAGTAAAAAACATTTAGCAAGAAAGTGTCAACACTGTAAGCGTTTGCGTACGCATGCTGCGGACTCAATGCCTTTGTTTTTCCTCCGAAAATCTGCTGCGCGACACCTTAACGGACGAACGATTTGGCCGGTGTTTTCGCCCACGTTGCGCCCAGGAAATACAATTCTTGTAAACGAGGATTTTTCTGAGGTTCCCTGTTAACCGGTTTGTTGTAGGTTCGAATCCTACTTGGGGACCTTGGTTTCGGTTTCGAAATTCGGCCATTTTGGGTTAACAGACCCGTCAGAGAGTTTGTCAGGAAAAGTTCGCATTTTTCGCCGGGAAACTCGCGTTTCTTGATTCATCTGCGATTCTCTGAAGCCAGAGACGGACACGCGAACCTATGCCAGCATTCCCAGTCTTCTCGTAAAATAGCCGAATACTCTCTGGCACTCTCGGTTTGAGTTAACGCTAACGAACAATGGAAACCCCATGCCATCTGGAGACGCGCCTTGGGAACCAGCGATAGGGAGGCCAGGTCGAATGGCCCGGTTCAAGGCGCGGGTCTTGGCGGTGCTGGCCGCTATCCCTGAAGGCCGGGTCACCACCTACGGGACCATCGCCCGCCACTTGCACGTCACGGCTCGCCAAGTGGCCTTCATTCTCGCGACGCTCACGGCCGAGGAGTCCGAGCGACTTCCCTGGTTCCGGGTCGTCGCCGCCAACGGGGTCGTCAGCTCCACTAAGCTGGGATTCGTCGGCCGCAGACAGATCGTGCGACTCCGGGCGGAAGGCGTTGCAGTCACGCCGCGGAATAAAGTTGAGGACTTCCGCATGATTGCCTGGTCCCCCGGTTGAATGGTCAGTATCGACTTGAGTAGATTATGGGGTCCACCGGCAACTCTAGCCGATTCGCGACCGGATTGACGGTGTCTGGGTGGGGTGGTTGCTCGACGGGGATACGGTCAGTTCCCGTGCGAGGGAGAGGCATGAACTTGTGGGAGTTTACCTCCGCCTTCCTGCAGCGACGATTCAAAAACGGGTGCACTAATTATCCAACGCGATCTGAAGCCGTCCGATGTCCTGGTCCGCCTATATGACGGTCAGATTGTCAGCAAATTAAGACCGTTGTCTATTATTGAGAAGTGATTTCCTTCGGCGAGGGCTGCAATTGTTCGGATTTACGCAGTTTTCGGACCACGCACTAATAAATGCCCACAATGGCACAAAGAGCCACTACTCCCAAGATAATTACGGTTTGGGCATGAGAATCCATTTGCCGGTCCTTTCTTTGTGCGTACCGCGTGGAAGCCGAGTTAGTATCTTCAGAGATTTAGGTTATTTGTTGCCTCCAGTCAAATCGCATTACCTACCGTTCATCCAAATAAGGCGAGCACCACTACCCGCAAGAGCAGCGCTCGCTTAGGCGAAAAGCCAATAGAATGACCGCAGTCATGAAAGGGAAACCTGTGCTTTGGATCGTTTCATTACTCGCCGTCATCGCGGCGGTGATGTGGCTTTTTGCTCCGAGTCAGGGGCCGATTAGTCGGACTGCCTACGGTCGCATCCGGCTGGGAATGTCGGAAAATGATGTATTGGCAATCATGACGATCCCTCCGGGGAGTTACTCTTCAAACTACTCCACCGCCTTGCATGAATCGTCAGACAGGCGTTTTCAGTCAGACGGGCGAACACAAAGTGGTAGGCGGTCATGGTGGATCAGCGACCACGCCATGATCGAAGTCGAGTATGACGAACAGGAAGAAGTCTGCTGGAAGGAACTTCACACATTCTCGATCGAAGAGAGCTTTCATCAGAGACTCCGGCGTTTTTGGTGGTCCATCAGGCGCTCTTTCTGAAGACTAAAAAATGGCCTCGCAACGAGTCTGAGTTAGCCTCTGTCAATGGGCTGAAATCCGCCAAAACCAGCGCCCCAAATTATGTAAGGGATTCGATTTGAGGTCGTCTGATTATTTCTACCATACGGGGGTTGTCGAAGATGGATTGCTCATCGCTTGTCGCCAAACGGCGTGGGGCACTCTTCAAGGACCTGTTCGTCAACGAGTTTGGCCTGTTCCTTTATCTCCACGATCATCTGATCTTTCAGTTTGGCCCGGTGGAACGGATAGCGGACGGCCGGAGTGTTATTTGCGTTTTTGAGGATGACTGAGGCCCATTGCCGTCAAAAACCAGTCGCTGCAGTTCTAAATGATAGAGCAATTATTGAACGCTCCGTGGTTTCGCCGCCTGCATCGCCTGATAATCGGCTTCAATGCGCCCTGCGGCATGGTGGGCGCGCGGCTCCTGGCAGGAATGCCGAACCTGCACACGCTGGGGTTGTGGATGCCGCCCGACTCGGCCCCGTGCTCGCGCTGGGTCGCGCCGGTGAGTTCCCGGACCTGAGGCGCTTGTTTATCCACTGTGCCAGCCTGAAAGAAAAGTGCGGGGCAGCGCTTGGCCGAATGAAAGCGCCTCGACTGATCGAGCTGTGGCTGCGCAACTCAACGGTAGGCAAAGGCGATGTGGCGGCCCTGGCGGCCACGCCGTTGTTTGACGACCTCCGCGTCCTCACCTTTGACGGGACGGATCTCAACGAGGCAGCGCTGGAGGCGATTGCGGCCCGTCCTTGTGCGGCCAAGTTGCGCATCCTTCGGCTACAAGCGACAGACAGTCGGACGAACCTTCGGTCCCTGGCCAGGACCGCGCTCGCTCGGCCGGGTGCGTTCCCTGCCCTGACTACTCTTGAACTCGATTCCCCCTACGGCCAAAAGATGGAGGAACCGGACACCGCGGAGTTCTTGACAAAACTGCCCACTCTCAATCTGCGGCATCTGAAGCTGAGCTACTGCAACTTCGATGATGCCTGCGCGGCCGCCCTGGCGACCAACCCAGCATTCGCCGGCTTGACGCGACTCATCATCGACGGACTTGGCGCGACTGGTAATCCCGCCAAACTCCAGCCGAAGACAATAAGGAAACTGTTTCAATCGGAGAACCTGCGGAAGCTGATCGAGTTGGAGATGGATCGCTGCCGTATCGGCGAAGGAGCGGAGGTGTTGACAGATGAAGCTGTCTTGCCGAACTTGGCAAGGTGCTCTCTGTCCGGCGTACCCGAAAAGGTTGCCCAAAAGCTGAACAAGAAGCGGCCCGTGGTCTATTGTCGTAGTTGACATAAGATTTAGTCCGATTCGGCACTCATCGACCAAAGGCAGCTCATGACCGCGGCAGACCTGAAACGGATCGAGGGCGGGCTGGGCATCACTATCCCGAAGGATTATCGCGAACTAATGCTATCTCGTGGAGCCGAACTAAATGCCGTTGGCCTGGGCGATATCCTGTTTCTGGAACCGGATAAAGTCATTATCACCAATCTCATCGAGCGGAAACCAGACTCCGGAACCGGATATGCGTTTCCAAAGTGGTGGAAAAAATTCTTCCTTGTGGGAACTGACGGGGGCGGCGGCTACTACTGCCTGCGACTCGACCGCAACCGCAAGGTTTGGATGATTGGCTCTGATTGCGGCGACAAGCCGACGGAAGTGCATGGATCGTTTGCCGAGTTTGTTAACGAGGAGTTGTAGGGTTATCGGGAGGAGGAAGGGTAGCGCCCGGTTGGCACGTTAGTCAGATCGAGGCCGCATTAGACTGTTCTGGCTACAATAGCGCTCGGAGGCCCAGGCTGCTGAGCTGTGCTGTTAGCCGACAGGGCGTATGACACCTAACGAGGCCAAGCGTCTGTTGCGGATACACTCTGGGCGGGACGCCGATTCCGATCCAGCAAAGTGGCCGAGGGCTAATCTAAGCCGTCCATCATTCGGCTAGCCAACCTTTGAATTCCACGAGCGACCACCTGCGCACCAACGTCATTGGCGGATCTTGCCAATTCGGTGGAAAGAGGTCCAGACCGGGTCCCGGACGGCCGCAACTATGCTAACGGTATTACCACTTTCGTTTGCCATCTCGCCTTAGCCAGTGGTGGTTTCGTAGAGCCGTCCATGACTCGCGGCCATCACACACAGTTCACAGAACACTGGCTACACGTCGAAACCGTGCGGAATTGGCGAGATATCGCCGCCAAATAAAGGGCTGCACCTGGCAACATTTCAGCGTTTTCGGCGTATATTTTCCTCGACGGCAAGTTGGACATTTGGAGAAAGAAGGACGCACCGGGTGGCAGAGAAACTGGAAGATGCTGAGCCCGCATCGATGGCTGGCTGGCGGCGAACGCTCCCGATGGTACGGATAACAATCAAGTCAGTCCGGTTGGTTTGGCCTGTGGCCAGGCAGGCATAGAGATTTCCATCGTCGCCAACGATTGAGGCGCTGGTTGCATGTTCGGCTTGTCGAAGGAGATTGATGGCGACTCACTACGAGCAGTTGTTGGGCCGGCTTCCCGCCTGCTCGCCGCAGCAGCGGGCCGCGTTCCTGGCTCTGGCGGTCCGCCGGGCCGTCCAGGCATTCACCGTCTATCAGCCGGGGAATCCGAAAACACTTGCCTTGCAGGAGGGGGTAAACGAGATCATCCAGCGTCTGCCGGCAGGTCTGCCGCCTACTGACAGCTTGGCGCCGCTCGCCCGACTTGCGGAAGGATTGCTAGGCGTCGGCTGCGGATTGGGACGCCGGTGAGCCCAAGGATCGCCTCGGCTTTTACGTGGCGGCGGCCACACTACTGTTGTGCGGTGTCCTGAGCGGCCGGCGCGACGATCCCGAGCAGGCGGCCATGTGCGCCTCGCACGTGATCCATGTATTGGAGCAGGTGTACGAACAAGACGAAGAGGTCGGCCGACTGGAGAAGGATTGGCAGGCCCGCGCACTGATTTCGGACGACGGTCCCCTGAGCGCCGGGGCGATTTTGGATATGCCCGACTATGACCCCGGTCCCGTCTATTGGTCCAGGCGGAGGTAGTCGCTGATGAAATCTTGCTGGCGTTTCACAGTTCGGCGGCGAAGGAAGGATTGATGAGCGACTCTCGGTTCGCAGTGCTGCTTAGGATTCTTCGGGGGGCCGAAGCCCGTGATCCCCGTTGGCCGGCCATCGAGGGCGAGCTCGGGCTGCAGCTGCCGGGGAGTTACAAGGCCCTGGTCGAGCAGTTCGGCGCGTCGGTCTGGCAGGACTTCTTGCGCGTCTTGTCGCCCTTCGACGAGCAGCGGGAACTGCGGCGGGTCGGCGGAGCGACGCTCGAGGCCGACCGGGCACTGCGGCGGGAGTTCCCCTGGTATTATCCCTTGCCACTCTATCCGGAACCTGGCGGGCTGCTACCGTGGGCAGTGTCGGACAACGGGGACGTACTATACTTCATCACGGCGGGGCTGCCGGACCAATGGCCCACGGTCATTAAGGGGGCGCGGGCGCCGGAGTTCGAGGTCTGCTTCCTGCCTCCGGCGCTGTTGGTCTATCACTTTGCGGCAGGCAGCCTGCGCTCTACGATCCTGCCGCGGAGTGAGCGCGCCTAACCCCAGCTCTTTTCCGGCGTTAGCGTTTGATGCCGTTTCATGGCGGTGCGCCGGGCAAGGCCTGTTGCCGAACTCCGTCGGGGCGCACGCGGATGTTGTGTGGTGAATGGCAAGGCTGAGAATTTCTAGGACGAGATCCTTGCCTGCCTGCCTCGGACAAATACGACCCGACCTTAGTCCCCATCGACCAATTGTAAGCACGGGAACAAGAGCATCGAACAAGTCACCGGCAAAGGAGACGTGCATGTCTGAGGCGCTGGCTAGCATCTGACGACCCGAAGGAGATGCTGTGGATTCTCCTTGAGCTCGTGAACGCGGATAAAGTCGATCAACTGGCCGTGGAGCGGAAGCTGCGCTTGTTCGCCGTCGCGCAGTTCCACCCAGCTTACGTCCTTTGCGGGTCACCCAGACCTTGGTCCGCCAACCCCGGCGCTCCAATTCCCGTCGTGTCGATCACCCAGCAATTTAATAGCGGCACTTCCATGGGTCGACTGGTTCTGAACGTTCTTCTTTCCTTCGCCCAATTCGAGCGCGAGATCATCTCCGAACGCACGCGCGACAAGATCCCAGCCACGCGGCGCAAGGGCAAGTGGTCAGGAGGATTGCCGGTCTTGGGCTACGACGTCGACCCCCAAGTTCTCCGACTGGTGGTCAATCCCAAAGAAGCAAACCGAGTCCGCGTCATCTTTGATCTTTACCTGAAGCACCAAGCCTTGCATGGCATCGCGACGATCCGGTGACCGAAGGGCTCTATGCCAACGGTAATGAAGAGGGTTTTATCCGAAGTGCGATAAACGTCAGGAACCCGAATCCGTGCAAGATCCTGCACTTCGAATAAAACCCATTGAACGGAACCGCGGCCGGAGCCGATGGCAATTAGACGGTAATTGGAGATCGCCACCCGGTGGGTGTAGCGCGCCGGGTACTTGAGAACGATCTCCGGGCTGCCACCGAATGGGGGCTTGGCATAAACAACCCATTCCTTCTCCCGCAGGGCGGTGACCAGTTGCCGAAAGAAGGCGAGATCTTCCAGATGCCGTTGCTGGCCATGAAACGAGATTTGCTGACGGTCATACGCATCCCGCAGGAAGGATAAGAACTTGGCCCGGAAGAGGCGGCCGAGTACGCGCACTGGCAAGAAGAACCCCGGTCGGCAAGCAATCCACTGGCTCCGGTCCGATGACAGACCGCCGCCAGGAACGACACAATGGACGTGGGGATGTACGTGCAGGTTCTGGCCCCAGGTGTGCAACACCGCCAGGAAGCCGATCTGGGCACCCAGACGCCGGGGATCGGCCGCAATCGTCAGTAAGCTCTCGGCGGCAGCTTGGAAGAGCATGCCGTAGATGCATAAAGCTGTGGTCCCTTGGGTGGCCACTCAACCTTATCCCAGGAAGGCCGGTTCTCACGATTTTTCGATAAAGGTATTTCCGATTCTCCTTGAAATTGACACTCAACCAGCGGACAATTTCAGGCACCCCAGCCAGCGCCCGTGTCAAAACCGGTTAGCAAAATCACTTAATTAAGCCCTTCATTTCTATATCTCTAGGATTCTCACACCATGGCCGACATCCTTCACGACTTTCCAATCGAGGTATCTGCGGCTCGCGTTTTCTGGGCGAACAGCACCCCCGAGGGACTCGACCACTGGTGGACCAAGAAATCAACTGGCCACCCCGTGGAGGGTGCCGAGTATGAACTGTGGTTTGGGCCCCAGTTCGACTGGCGGGCGCGTGTCACCAAGTGCATTGCGTCTCAGGCATTTGAGCTTGAAATGATCCGGGCTGGAGAGGACTGGCTCGCTACGCGCGTCGGGTTTTGCCTGGACCTCGGGAGCGTGTTACATCGGTGGAGTTCTACCACACCGGGTGGCCCCAACTTAACGAGCATTTTCGCACTTCTTCCTACTGCTGGGCGATGTACCTACGTGTCCTCAAGCGGCATCTAGAGTATGGGGAGTTAGTGCCATATGAAAAACGTTTGGACGTCTAAAGGGCGAGGGCAACCAGAAAAGGGGTTATATATGAGACCCTTTGTCGAGCCCTTGCGTTTGCAACTCCCGAATAAGGATGAATACCATGAATCACGTTTTCCATCTTCTCGTCGCCGTGGCAATCCTGTCCGAAGCGCAAGCCCAGGACGTCAAACGCGACATTCCCTACGCCAATCCGGCGCACGAGCGCCAGGTGCTCGATGTTTATTCGGCGCATAATGCCAAAAACCTGCCGGTGGTCTTCTGGATTCACGGCGGCGGTTGGCAAACGGGCGACAAAGCGAGCGTTCAGATTAAGCCGCAGGCTTTCATGGACAAAGGATTCGTCTTCGTCTCCACCAATTACCGACTCCTGCCGAGCGCGGACATGGCGACCATCGTGCGCGACATCGCCAAGTCCATCCGCTGGGTGCACGACCATATCGCCGAGCATGGAGGCGATCCCAACCGGCTTTTCATCATGGGTCATTCAGCCGGCGCCCAGCTGGCTGCGTTGATCTGCACCGATGATCGCTATTTGAAGGCCGAGGGCCTGTCCTTGGCAATCATCAAAGGATGCGTACCCTTCGATGGGGACACCTATGATGTGCCGGCCATCATCGAGACGGCCGAGACCCGGCGTCGGGTTCATGGTCTGCCGCAAGCGAAGTTTGGGCACCGTGAGAAGTTCGGTAACGATCCCGAGAAGCATCGGGACTTCTCCGCGGTCACGCATGTAGCCAAGGACAAAGGGATTCCGCCGTTCCTAATCCTGCACGTCGCCGAGCATGCCGACACGACGGCGCAAGCGCAGCGTTTGGGTAACGCCCTGAAAGAGGCGGGCGTTCCCGTCACAGTCTTCGGCGCCAAAGAGACCACCCACAACAAGATCAACGCGGACCTCGGTTTACCTGACGATCCAGCCACAAAGGCGTTGTTTGAGTTCCTGGGCAACTCGAAGGTCGCTGTCCGGCGTGAGGGGAAGAAACAAGAGATCACGCCGCCGGCAACAAATCTGCAGGAGCCATTTTTCTTGCATGTGCTCCTGCGCCAACGCCTTCCCGCAGCCAACGAACCGGATCGGTTCGAGGTAGTGCAGCGCAGGGAGCAGTGGGATCCGAAGAAAACGGCCATCATCGTCTGCGACATGTGGGACCTGCACCACTGCAAGCGGGCGGTCGACCGCGTCAAGGAGATGGCGCCGCGCATGAACGAGGTGATTGCCAAAGCGCGCGATCAGGGAGTCTTCATCATCCACGCTCCCAGCGAGTGCATGGCAGCCTATGAAAACACACCCATGCGCCAGCGGGCCAAGAACCCCCCGCCGGCCAAGAATCTGCCCAAGGACATCGCCTCCGGGTGCGACCGCATCCCAGCCGAGGAAAAGGGCCGCTACCCCATCGATCAGTCTGACGGCGGCGAGGATGACCAACCGGCCGAGCATTCGCAGTGGGCCGCCTACATTACCTCCCTGGGACGCAATCCCAAGGCGCCGTGGATGAAGGAGATCGATGTCCTCGAAATCAAAGCTCAGGATGCGGTCAGCGATTCCGGCGTGGAGATCTGGAATCTGCTCGAAGAACGCGGCATTCACAATGTCATGCTCATGGGGGTGCACACCAATATGTGCGTGCTCGGCAGGCCGTTTGGGCTACGGCAAATGGCCAAAAATGGAAAGCATGTCGTGCTCATGCGCGATTTGACCGACACCATGTACAACCCGGCTCGCTGGCCGTACGTCAGCCACTTTGAAGGGACCGAGCGGATCATCGAGCACATTGAGAAATTCGTCTGCCCGACTACCACCTCTGATCAGATACTAGGCGGTAAGCCATTCCGCTTTGAGAAGGAGGCCGAAGTACATCGCCCATAACCGTAAGAGTCCGGTCCAGATGGCAAACCAAACGGTCATTGAATTGCGCCCTTTTGTCCAACCGGACAAAAGGCTGTAGACAGACAATAAGAGTCCCGGTCTATGGAGAAACCTCTATACCGGTGAGGTCGATGGATTCGCCTCCAGCGATAGTCGCCATCGCTTCGAATACTCGTGGTTCATTTGTTTCTGATCAGAGCGAGCTGATGCCGCTCCCAGGTGCTCTACCATCACAAGTGGCCAGTTTGCACATCCACCCAGGTGACGGCCGGCGACCAAGAAGCCCACAGGCTAGTGGTCAATGACGTGCCCGTACTTATGCCGACGAACCATTGACCGCCTTCCAGCCAGCGTCCAAGGATGTCGGTCTTCCCGTCATGATTGAAGTCGCCTACGCGGAGGTCCACCCAAGTGGCCGCCGGGTTCCAGGCTCCCCACAAACTGTTCTGGAAGGATGACCCGCTAGACATCGCTACCCACCACTGGCCCGATTGTGACCATCGGCCGATGATGTCGTCCTTGCCGTCGCCGGTGAAGTCCCCGACTCGGACGTCCACCCAGGTGACACTCGGATTCCAGGCTCCCCAAAGAGCGGTGCTGAAAGAGGAACCAGAGGAGATTCCGGCGTACCAGGAACCGCCTTGCAGCCAGCGACCGACGATGTCGGCCTTGCCGTCGCCGTTGAAATCACCGACGTTGACGTCCACCCAGGTGACCGCGGGATTCCACGTTGCCCACAGGCTGGTGGCAAAAGACGATCCGGTACTCAGGGCAGTCCACCAGGATCCGCCTTGGAGGAATCGTGCGGTGAGGTCCGCCTTGCCGTCGCCGTTGAAGTCTCCGACGTTCACCTCGACCCAAGTAACCGCCGGATTCCAGGCGCCCCAAAGTTGATTGACGAAGGTGCTTCCAGTCGACGAGGCCAGCCACCATTGTCCGTTTTGCTGGACGCGGCCCACGATGTCGTCCTCGCTGTCGCCGTTGAAATCCCCGACGCGGACATCACTCCAGGTGACCGCCGGGTTCCAAGTCGTCCAAAGGGACGTCGTGAACGAGGAGCCGGTGGAAAGGCTGACCCACCATTGGCCCGTCTGCAGCACTCGACCCGCAACGTCCATTCGGCCGTCGCCGTTAAAATCGCCAGTCACAACGTCAACCCAGGTCGCGGCGGGATTCCAGCTGCCGACCAGGCTGGTCGTGAAGGCCGAGCCGTTACTCTGCCCGGCCCACCATTGGCCATTCTCGCCGACCCGACCGACGAGATCGTCCCGAAATATGACCCTATTCCGGGTGGTAGTGACGGATGTGATGCTGCCCCCCGCATCCGTAATGCTCACCACAATGGTATGAGATGTGTTATCTGTATACGTGTGGCTGCCCGCAACGAAGAATGCCGTTCCGGGGCCTCCCGGTTGGGTAATGGTTCCCGGCGAAGTCGGCGAGCCATCGCCCCAGTCGATTGTCGCACCTCCCGTCCCTGTCGTGAAATCGCTAAGCGGCGCCTTGGCATTGGCATCGACAAAACTGGCCACCGACCCGGTGAAGGCAACGCCGTCGGCGGCCTTCACGGGAATGCGGCTGGCGGTCAGGCTGGCGTCGCCAATCATGACGGTCGAGCTGATTTGGGCCGTGCTCCCCCCGGCATCGGCAACGGTCACGCGGATTGTGTGACTGCCTTCGTCTGAATAAATATGCGTCCCACTGACAATGAACCACGTCCCTTGGGCCCCGGGTTGCGAAACCGCTCCCGAGGAAGCAGTCGAGCCGTCGCCCCAATCGATGGAGGCGGCGCCTGTTCCGCCGACAAAGTCGCTAAGCGGGGCCGTGGGATTGGCATCCGTGAAACTTGCCACTTGGCCCGAGAAGGAAATTCCCTCGGTCGCAATGACAGGAGTACCGCTAGGCGTCAAGCCTGCGTCGCTGATGGTGGCAGTCGAGGTAGCTGGGGCCGTGCTGCCTCCGGCATCGGTGATGCTTACCGTCACAGTGTGACTGCCCTGGTCGGCATAGGTGTGACTACCCTTGACGACAAATGCGGTCCCAACGCCGCCCGGCTGCGTGACCGTTCCGGTGGTGGCTGCCGAGCCATCGCCCCAGTCGATCATCGCTTTGCCAATTCCCATGGTAAAGTCGGAGAGCGGGGCATTGGCATTCGCGTCGGCGAAGGTCGCGACTTGCCCCGAGAACAAAGCTCCCTCCGTAGCGCTAACTGGGGTGCCATTGGGTGTCAGCATAGCATCGCCAATCGTCGCGGTGGCGGTGGTTTGGGTCGAACCGCCGCCGGCGTCATGGATGGTCACGCTGACCGTATAGTTGCCTTCTTCTGCATAGGTATGCGAGCCGGAGACGACAAATGAGGATCCAGTGCCACTTGGTTGCGAGACCATTCCCGATGAAGCAGGCGACCCATCTCCCCAGTTGATGGTGGCACCACCACCGCCGCTGGTGAAGTCGCTCAGCGGGGCCGTGGCATTGCCGTCGGTAAAGGTCGCCACCGGACCGGAGAATGAACTTCTTTCCGTGGCGTTAATTGCAGTGCTGCCGGCGGTCAGGCTGGCGTCGCGAATGGTGGCGGTGGTGGTGGTTTGGGCGGTGCTCCCGCCTGCATCGGTGATGGTCACCACGACGGTGTGATTCATCTCATCCAAATAAGTATGGCTCCCTTGGACGATGAATGCTGTCCCCACGCCCCCTGACTGCGAAACCGTTCCCGATGAAGGTGGCGAGCCGTCTCCCCAGTCGATGGTGCCTCTGCTGATCCCGCCGGCAAAATCGCTAAGCGGAGCATTTGGATTGGCATCCGTGAAACCTGCCACTTGGCCCGAAAAGGAAATTCCCTCGGTCGCAATGACAGGATGGCCACTAGGCGTCAAGCCTGCGTCAATGATGGTGGCGGTCGAGCTGGCATGGGCGGTGCCTCCTTCGACATCATTGATGATCACGGAAATAGCGTAGGATCCTTCCTCCTGATAGGTGTGCGAGCCGCTGATCACGAAGGCAGTGCCGGCGCCACCGGGCTGGCTGACCGTCCCGGACAAGGAACCGGACCCATCCCCCCAATCAATCGTCGCGCCGCCACCCGTCCTGAAATCAGCAAGCGGTGCATTCGGCTCGGTGTCCGTGAAGCTGGCCACCTGACCGGAGAAGAGCGCACCTTCGGGCGCCTGGACCGCGACGCCGGTCGCTGTTAGCGGAGCGTCAACCACGATGCCGGTTGTCGGCGTGATCGCCGAGTCACCGTCGAGATCGACAATATTCGCAGTAATCGGGTAAACGCCTTCCTCTGCATAGAGATGAGAACCATTTACCAGAAAGATCGTTCCGGTCCCTCCCGGCTGGCTGACCATGCCGACAGTAGCCTGAGAACCGTCGCCCCAGTCGATCATGGCGCCGCTGTTTCCCGTAGTGAAATCAGTTAGTGGCGCGTTCGGATCGGTATCGATGAAACTGGCGACCAGGCCGGAAAAGGATACATCTTGCATGGCATTCACCGGGATACCGCTGGGCGGGAGATGGGGGCTACTCACGTAGGCCCTGGCGGTCGCGATGGTCGTGCTGCTGCCAGCGTCCGTGATGGTGACATGAATGGTAAAGGGACCATTGAGGCTATAAGTATGGGTGCCGGTGACTATGAATGCCGTACCAATTCCTCCCGATTGAGTCACCGTGCCTGTGCTTGCCGCAGTGCCGTCGCCCCAATCGATACTGACTCCGCCGGCCCCCGACGTGAAGTCCGTGAGAGGCGCTGTTGCATTGGCATCGTTAATGGTGGCGACTTGGCCCGAAAAAGAGACGGTGCTGCTGGCAATGACAGTTGCGCCGGTGGCCGTCAAGCCGGCATCCGTGATGGAAAATGGAACGGAGTTGGACGTTCCGCCGCCGGGGGCGGGATTGAATACGGTGATATTGTTGGCTGAAACTGAACCCTCCTCCGCCGAGTCCGCGCTAGGCACCGTGGCTTGAAGCTGAGTCGCGCTGAGGAAGGAAGTTGTCAACGCCTGCCCATTCCATTGGACCGCGGAGCTGGAAGTGAAGCCCGTGCCGTTTAGGGTAAGGACAAAATCCTCGCTGCCTTCCGCGGCCGAGGACTGGCTCAGCCCGCTGATCGCAGGAATGGGATTCCGGACAGGAACATTGGCGGGAATGTAATGATTGAAAGTAACGAAAACCACGGGAGGATAAATTGTGTATGGAATCACGTCAAAAAATGAATAAGAGGCCAAGGACTCATTCGTAAGGAAAACGGTTCCCAAGGTATCGCCGATGGCTACTTGACCGTCACTATCGAGGGCCAGATGGCACAGGGATTCGCCTGTACCATGCGGACCGCTTGTCAAATTCAGACTCGCCAAAATCTGGGTGCCGGTAGGATCAATCTTGACGACGGTCCCGCCATATTCGGCGGCAATGATGTTGCCGGCAGCGTCCACCGCCACACTTGGAACATCATAGACGAGAGATGAGAAATTGATTGTTCGCACTAAGGCAAGGGTCACCGGATCATACACATACACACTTTGGCCGGTGTTGCCGTAAAGCAATCCATCGAGGCCCATAGTCACATCAACAAAATCCTGCGAATCGGCGAAACGGACCGTTGGACCTCCGGACATATCAAAGCGGATGAGCCCCTTGAGCGTATCCGGGTAGTTCCCGGTGGCCATATCGTTGGAAAAGACGTAATTCTGAAAAGCGGCTGCATCGCCATAAATCGTGCGACCGACTACGCTCCAACCAGTAAACGTCTGCTGGCTCCAACTACTCGTTCCGGGGCCGTAAGTATCCAAGTAGAGGTCGAAGTTTCCGATGAGGACGTCAACTTTTCCAAACGAATCGACCGTGAGGCCCTTGGACTGTTGATTTACTTGATTCGGCGGCTGAGGAATTCCAATCGAGCTTACCCGAGCGCCGGTCTGTTGGTATTCCTGTAGATAGTCATCAGCAGAAACTAAGAGGTCACCCGCCAAGAGCAGCCGCTCCTCTAAGCGCTCGAATTCGAGCCACCGACGAGTTCGCCGCTGAGACAAAACCATTGGCTTTCTTCCAAAAGACCTACTCACGGTCTTCAATCTCTGCTCGATTGGAATTTGGGCGTTTCAGTACTTCTTTTTGTCCCCTGTTGCCGAGAGGAATGCCGATGGACGGGCATCAGACCACGAACAGGCCCCTATTCATTGCTTGTTCAAACCGCGACGTTGCGGGTATAAAAATCCAGCCGTGTAAATGAATATATCGGCCGCCGGGACCAAGGTGAAAGAATCCCTCCCGGAGGATCAAACTCGGCTCATGCTACTCGGATGGCCAGCACCTGTCAAACAATAAACCTGCCATTCGTAGGGAAAAAGTGGGCGCTAAATGACCGTTCCGCCCCAAATCTTTTAGATGGTGCTCCCCGAAGTATTGCGGCAGGGATGCACCAAATACCCGTCAAATCCGAGGTAAACTGCTCATGTCTTTCGATATGCGATGACAGTCGAGAATTCCGAGCGGTTTTGCAGAGGACTCAGCCCTTCCATGCCAGCGCGGATCGAGCTGAAGCCGCGCCAGCAGCCCCAGGTAATCACGGAACCGCTCCCCTTCGACCCAACCAAGAATCTCCGCCAAGTGGTTGGCGTTCCAGCCGATTGTGTTCGACTTGGGGTGGGCCCGCCAATCGAGTTTGTCCTCGGCAACGCGCTCCAGCACTTTGCGGGTGCTGGCCATCTCTTGATCGAACTCTGGCAGGATGTTCTCGGCGTACGTCGTGGGATTCTCCTCGGGAAAGTGGCGTCATGGCCGAACAGGTGAATAGACCGGCACGGCTCGAATCCAAAGTGCTTGCACGTGCCCACAACCCTCCGCTTCATCGTTTCCCGTAAGACTCTGCAAGGGCGATTTGTCCAAGATGATGCTCGGGCCCATGGCGCATGTCCTGACGGATCTTGCCACTTTGTAGGTAACGATTCCAAAGATTATTGCAGGTGATTTGAACATTGATAAGGCCGGAGCGCTCGGCTGACCTTTCCGGCTCCGCGTCGACTCACCCTCGACAGAGACTGTCGAAGGACTACAGGCTTGTTCGGCTGATTGGAGGTCGGCACCCCGGCGCGAGCCAAGCAAGAGTCCCCGTTGCTCACGCTTGGACTATGACAAGATGCTACACATTCATTTAGAAGTAGCTGAGCCAGGCGTCGCGTCGGCGGCGCTTGACATCCGCGAACCACCGGCAGGGCCAATAGAGGATCAGCACAACCCCGATCCAGACGAGATATACCATTGGCAGGCTGATGCCATAGTTTGCCGGCACCTGATCGGGCTTCACCGCCCACGGTCCATCGGTTGCCATGGGTGACCAGCCGAACCGGACATAGTCGCATAGGACCACTCCGCCATGAATCAGCGGAATGTGCAGCAGGTAAAAGAACAAGGGCACCCTGCCGAAGGTGGTGATCGGCTTGGCCCAGTCTCCCAGGGGCCGGTCGAAGAGACCCAGCATCACGATCGCCGGACCGAGCGTCATGAGCAGATAGAGCAGTGACGGCGGGTACTTGGTGCAGTTGAGAAACGACAAGACAGTGAACACGAGGGTGGGCTGCCGGGACCAGGGTCGTGGATCGCCATAGATGTTGATGGCGCGCACAATAACAAAGGCCAGGATGAGGGCGACACCGAGTTCGACCAACTCTCGTCGCCGTATGGCGCGGTCCTTCAGCATAATAGTCCCGAAGCCGTAACCAGCCGCCATGACGCCCATCCAGGGTATCAGGCAATAGCCCGTACCGAACGTGAACGGGCCTATCAAGGGTTCATCTCCAGGATTGTGCAGGATCATCCACAACCAGCCGGGCAAGTGGACCACCTGTGCTGTGAAGCCGTCGAGCATGTTGTGGAAGGCGACCATCGCCACGCCGAATGCCGTTACGAGCGACGTGGGTAGGTACACGAGCACCGACAGCCCGATCATCGACCAGCCAATGGCCCAGAAGACGCCGGCCCCATGGTGATAGAAATCGAAATTGAACATCCACAGAATTCGATTGATGACCACTTCGAAAAACGCCAACCACAGGCCGCGAGTGAACAGGAACCACGACAGCTCGGGTTTGGACTTACCGCGTGTGCCAGACAGGAAGGCGCCTGTTCCTGCCAGGAAGATAAAGGTCGGCGCGCAGTAATGAGTGATCCATCGTGTCAGGAAGATAGCGGCGGTAGTTTTGGTCAGATCGGTCGGGTCCTCGCGAAAGAAGCGATCGGACCAGAAGTCGCGGACATGATCGAGGGCCATGATAACCATGACCACCCCGCGAAGCATGTCAATGCTATCGAGCCGATCAGGCCGAGCCTTGGCCGGTGCGTTTGGTATGGCTGTTTCCGGAACGGTCGTCGAGAGACTGGTGCCCACTGTGCGAGTTCCTGTAGGAATGCCCACGATGCCAACCGGTGGCTTGACATGGAGGCTAATGGGACCCATTCGAGCGGCCCTGGCACCCGCAGTCCTATGGTATACGTAATGACGAGTTTGTTTACCATCGGTTTCCACCTGCTGATCCCTGACACTGGACGGCAGGCAGAGACTAACGGGACGGTAGGTAGAGACTAACGGCAGGGCCTTTCTCAGCTCGACGTGGCCTTTTGACGCAGCCAACCACGGCTACTTCTTGTCCCGCACGTATCGATTTGGCGTTGCGTTTTGATATTGAAAAATGAGCGTTGCATTGTCCAACTGGAGGATCTTCACATCCAACGTCTTGCCGGTGTATGCTGAGTCGTCCGACGTCTTGCAGGTGAGGACCAGTGTAGGCGGCAAGGCGTCCCATCGCACTTTCCAGGCGCCCGTGCTGTTGTTACCCCCAGGCCCGTGGTGCCTACGCTCGTACATTCCGTCTGACCGGAGGGCGAGCTGCCCATCGCAAGGGCCCTGGCCCTTCCATACGCCATGCAACTTCCCCTCTAGTGCAGTTAGCGCTTCCCCCCGCTCATCCTCCGCCCACACAGGCATGACGGCAAAGAGGCCGAATGTCGTCGCCAAAAGAAGACCGGACGCCTTTAGCGCTCGTTTGCTTTTCATGTTATTTTCTCTCGTTTTGCCGCGGCAAGAACGGGCTCAGTTGCCCGGTTCCCGGCCACCCGCAGATTCCCAGAAACTACGTGGCCGCCTCCACTATTCCGACGACGCTCAGACGAAAAAAGATTCCCATAAATTAGGGGCCTGGCTTGATCATCGCTTGCCGTCCGCCTGATGGCCGTTTGTATGGCAAAAGCGACT
>Ga0207070_1006_pt1 | contig 54541 bp, 47 predicted proteins | sample Alteio_BWMinHeat_92_FD_153591 | JGI IMG/M metagenome (GOLD analysis project Ga0207070, IMG submission 153591) | Enriched cells from forest soil in Barre Woods Harvard Forest LTER site, Petersham, Massachusetts, United States -... | ecosystem: Environmental > Terrestrial > Soil > Temperate forest >...
GGTTTCACCTTTTGCTGCAAGACCTGCCAATACGAGCGATGCGCTAGCCCTTAAATCCGTTGCCATCAACGGCGCGCCCTGAAGGCCGTTTGGCTTTCCATTTACCGTCGCAACCCGGAGAGAGGTGGTGATGTCAGCTCCTAATCGCAAGAGTTCATTAACATGCATAAAGCGATTTTCAAAAATTGTCTCGGTAATTGCGCTCGTGCCGTTTGCCAGTAGCATCAACGACATAAACTGCGCCTGCAAATCGGTTGCAAATCCGGGGTAGGGCGCGGTCGTAATATCGACGCTTCTCCAACTAGAACAGGCTTGAAGACTGAGAGAGTTTTTTTCAGCGTTAATTTTAAATCCCGCTTCACGAAGTTTTAAAATCAAAGCATTAATATGTTCTGAAATGCAGTTTGTAATTGTAACTTCGCCACCCGTAATTGCGCCTGCAATCAGCAAGGTGCCAGCTTCAATTCGATCTGCGATCACACTATGTTCAGCGGGAACGAGCTGACCCACCCCTTGAATTTCAATCCTTGAGGTCCCTGCTCCAGAAATTTGCGCTCCCATTTTATTTAAGTAATGAGCGAGATCTTCGATCTCTGGTTCTTTGGCGGCATTATCGATGCAGGTTCGGCCATCGGCAAGAGTTGCAGCCATCATGATATTTTCAGTCGCGCCGACACTAGCAAAGGGCAAAGGGATTTCGGCCCCAACTAGTTTTTTAGCCTTGGCCACAACGTAACCTTCTTTAAGCTCAATCTGAGCGCCCATAGCCTTGAGGCCATCGAGATGCAAATTAATCGGACGCGTACCAATCGCACAACCGCCCGGTAGACTCACTTGCGCCTCTCCATACTTTGTCAGTAAGGGGCCTAAACACAGGATGCTCGCACGCATTTTCCGAACAACGTCATAATGCGCTTCGAATGATTTTGGTTTTTTGCTTATGACTCTCAGGGTTTTCTCTTCACGGGTGACGTCGCTTCCCATTGACTGGAGAAGGGATATTGTTGACTCAACGTCTTTTAATTCGGGAACATTATGAAATACATGCTCTCCTTCTGAAAGAAGGCTCGCAAATAAAAGTTTCAATGCAGAATTTTTGGCGCCGCTCACTTTAGCTTCACCCCTAAGCTTGCGACCACCCCGAATGCGAATTTTATCCATGAGTTAACTCTTTTCTGCAAAAATAAATCGGTCTAATCCGGCCAAATCTTTACCAAGCCTTATTGAAGCAAATTGTCCGGTTTTTTCGAAGATCTTTCTTGCAATTTCTCCTTGTGTCGCACCGATTTCAAAGGCCACGAAAGCTTTTGGTTGTAAAATTTTTGCTGCGACATTGGCCCAATCCGCTATTTCTCTCGTGCCTTGGTCTTCTGCAAACAAAGCGCTGGCAGGTTCATAGGTTCGCACATGCGCCTGTACGTTCTGATCATCTTTATCTATATAAGGAGGATTGGCGACAATAATCGCAAATCTCTTATTCGCAAAATCAAAATCTTGAACTCGGCAACAATGAAAGTCCGCATTTTTTATCTCAAGTCTTAACGAATTTTCTTTTGCTACCTCATTTGCAATCTGTGAGACATCGATACCGGTGAGCTTAACCCGATCGGGGTCTAGAAGTTCTTTCAGCAAACTGAGTCCAAGACATCCACAGCCAGATCCAAAATCGGCGATTTCGAGTGGATACGAATCAAAATTATTTTTTTTGATCCAAGACAACGCCTCATCGACAATTCCTTCAGTCTCTGGACGCGGGATAAGCACTCCGCTTTTGACAAAAAACGTCGAATTATAAAAATCTTTTTTCTGCAGAATATAGGCGACGGGTTCTCCTTGAGAACGACGTCTGACAAAATCACGACATTTTTGAATTTCAATTTCATTTAAAGGATATTCAAATTTAATATAAAGATCTATGCGGTTTAAACCCAGTGCTTCAGCAACTAAAAGCTCGGCATCGAGGCGAGCACTTGCAATTTCTTTCTCTTTAAAAAAAAGCGTTGTCTTTTGAAGAATCTCACCAAGTTGCATAATTAAAATTTCTTTATGGCGTATTTAATCACGCTGTTGTTTGAGCTGCTCTGCCTGAAAGTGAGCAATCAATGGATCGATAACATTTTCAAATTCTCCACCCATGACTTGCTCAAGTTGGTGAATCGTCAGACCGATGCGATGATCCGTCAAGCGCGACTGCGGAAAATTGTAAGTGCGAATACGCTCAGAGCGGTCGCCAGTACCAATCTGAGAAAGGCGTGCGTCTGATGCGTTTCGTATGGCCTTCTCTTGCTCCACAGCAAGCATGCGTGCGTATAAAACCTTAAGTGCTTTTGATTTGTTTTTGATCTGCGACTTTTCGTCCTGGCATTGCACCACAGTCCCTGTTGGAATATGCGTAATTCGCACCGCCGAGTCGGTGGTATTGACGGACTGTCCACCAGCGCCACCACTTCTGAAAACATCAATACGCAAGTCATTTGGGTCTATATGGACGTCGACTTCATCAGCTTCAGGTAAAATCGCGACAGTGACTGTTGAAGTATGAATGCGTCCTTGCGTTTCTGTCTTAGGAACTCGCTGCACACGATGAACACCGCTCTCGTATTTTAGACGACTATAAACGCGATCACCCGTAATGGCAGCGCAAACCTCTTTGTATCCTCCGGCGTTCCCATCACTTGTCGACAACAGCTCATATTTCCAACCCATTTTACTGGCATAATAGCAATAAGCTCTGAAGAGCTGATCGGCAAAAAGCGAAGCCTCATCCCCTCCAGCTCCGGCGCGAATTTCAAGGACAATATTTTTTTCGTCGTTTGGATCTTTTGGAAGAAGGGTGAGTTTGAGCTGCTCTTCGATGATCGAGGACTCAGCCTCAAGCTTTGGCATTTCGTCCTTAGCTAATTGCCTGAACTCCTCGTCTCTTTCTTTTTCAAGAATCTGGCGATTGTCTTTTATTTCGCTTTGTAATTTTCGATATTTTCGATAGAGCGGAACAATTTTTTCTAGCTCCGAAGCTTCTTTCATTAAAGCACGAAAACGCTTCTGATCTTGAGTCAGCGTCGGATCTTGGAGCTGTAATTGAATTTGCTCGTAACGAGACTCAACTTCATCTAATTTTTTAAACATTTATTTTTTCAACGGGCTTAATACTTATTTCGCCTTTGGTGCAACTGCCGCATATTTTTTGCGGAAGCGATCAATGCGGCCTTCAGTATCAATTAACTTTTGTTTACCTGTATAGAAGGGATGGCAATTCGAACAAATGTCGACGCGAATCTCTTTTTGAGTTGAACCTGTCTTAAAAGTGTTACCGCAAACGCAAGTTACAACAGCTTCATGGAAATAATTTGGATGTATTTTCTCTTTCACGGGTCTCTCCTAACTTGTGTGAGCCGCGGAAACTTATCACATATGAATTAAAGAAGTCGAGAACGAAATAATGGGTTGCATAAGTTTAGAAAAATTTTTGCGGCACGCCAAAGACGATTTAATTCACAAAGTTATCCACATTTTGTAGAAAAGCCTTATTGAAATTACCACTTTTGTGTTCAGCAAAAAAATACTGAAATTATCTATAAACTTCAGCTACTTACCTAGCCACTCATATTGTTGAGAAAGTCGGCGTTGGATTTGGTAGCTTGTAATTTATCAAGTAAAAACTCCATGCTATCCACAACGTTCATGGGTGCAAGCACCTTTCTCAAAATCCACAAGCGATTGAGATCGGTCTTTTCGACAAGTAAATCTTCTTTACGTGTTCCGGATTTATTGATGTCCATACAAGGAAATATGCGTTTCTCCATTAGCTTGCGATCGAGAATGATTTCAGAATTACCTGTCCCTTTGAATTCTTCAAAAATGACCTCATCCATGCGTGAGCCGGTATCGATTAGGGCTGTCGCGATGATCGTGAGACTTCCACCTTCCTCAATATTTCGAGCGGCTCCAAAAAATCTTTTTGGTTTATGTAAGGCATTTGAGTCAACGCCTCCCGATAAAATTTTGCCCGAAGGTGGAACAACCGTGTTGTAGGCTCGTGCCAATCTTGTAATTGAATCGAGCAAAATGACCACATCATGTTTGTGCTCGACAAGGCGTTTGGCTTTTTCGATAACCATTTCTGCAACCTGAACGTGGCGAGTTGGCGGCTCATCGAAGGTCGAGCTAATCACCTCACCTTTTACATTGCGAAGCATATCGGTCACTTCTTCGGGGCGCTCATCGATAAGTAATACAATTAAAATCACTTCAGGATGATTTGCAGAAATCGCGTTTGCAATATTTTGCAACAAAACCGTTTTGCCAGTACGTGGAGGCGCAACGATCAAAGCACGTTGCCCCTTTCCGAGAGGGGCCATAAGATCCACGACACGTGTCGTATAATCATTTGGCACATGCTCCAATTTCAATCTTTGCTCTGGGTAAAGCGGCGTTAGGTTATCAAATAAAATTTTCTCTTTGGCCTTCTCGGGAGCCTCATGATTAAGCGTCTCGACTTTTAAAAGAGCAAAGTAACGCTCACCATCTTTGGGTGGGCGGACCGTTCCGCTGACTGTATCTCCAGTCCGCAAACCAAACCTGCGGATTTGCGATGGACTGACATAGATATCATCTGGTCCCGGAAGATAGTTGTAATCAGGCGATCTTAAAAATCCATAACCATCTGGCAAGATCTCAAGAACTCCGTTACCAAAAATATCGCCGAGACGAGCGGCACGCTTTAAGATCTCGAAAACCATGTCTTGACGCCGCATTCCTGCTGCATTTTCGATTTTAAGCTTTATGGCAAGCGAAGTAAGCTCTTCAATTTTTTTCGATTTTAAGTTTTTTGAATTCAGGTCCGCGCGCTCTGCATCTGTTAAGTTAATTTCGGCGAGATCCTGCTCTGTCAGTGGCGCCTGCGCTTCAAGACTATCATCTTGATTCATAGAAGGCTGCGCACCCTCGGCGCGTATATCTGGTCGTTGGTCATTACGATAATAACTAGCATTTTGTGAGTTGCGATTGCGGTCACGGTCTCCGCGAGACGGGCCATTATTACGATATTTATCGCCACCACCACCGCGATCGCGATCGCCTCGCTCACGCGAACCGCCACCCGATCTATTGTTACGACCAAAGTTTCGTCGCGGGCGATCTGATGATTTACTCTCTGATGGATTTTGCTCTGAATTGCTGTTTGAATTTTCTGATTCGCTGGGGTTGGAACTAGATTCTGTCTTAGGGCTGGCTAAGACCTGAACTGCTTCTTGTGAGTCACCGTTTTCGCTCATTCATTTCTCCGGAAATTTTTGATTTTTGGCATACTATTATTTTGATTTTTAGATTTACTTACTTAAGTAATGTTAAAAGTAAATTTTCGATTTAATTTGTGACGAGGGTTCTGTTCTTAGCACCTAGCGCACTACTCGCACGACTGCATTCTTCTCTATATTACACTCTCAAAGTTTTTTGGGAATTAGTAACTGGTAGTCATCAGTTTCTTAAAGAAAGCTTATTTTGTCAATCTACAAATATAGTCTTTCTCATAATATTGAGACACTATCGGCGATTTTGCCTGATCTCACAAGGATAATTTATATAAATTGTGATCTTGGCGATAGGCCACCGGCGTACCTAGTCAGCTCCAAAAGGCCCAGCTTTTCAACGCCAACTCGGTACTAAAGGTCGGTCTCGTAAAGGACGAGAGGGTCCGATGAGAGGCGAAATGTCTAAGACATCGACAGTTTTAGCTAAAAATTAATCCGATTTTCTCATTTTGAAACGCTAATCCGTCCGATTTAGTAAGTTCTTAAGAATTTCTCAAAAAAAGATACCAAACTTCCGATAGGATTAATACGTGGAGGTATATTTATGAGCTCAACAGAAACGCCGTCCCCAAGAATTCCGTTAAAATTTGAGGTTGAGTACAAACGAAGTTACTCCCGAAGCGCGGACAAAGCGGAGCTTGAAAATATCAGTCTGACGGGAGCTTTTTTAAAAACGGATACGCATGACCTAAAACAAAATGATAAGCTCGCGATTGAATTTAAAGTCAGCGGGCGAGCACGCAAAATTACTGCGGCAATTATTTGGACAAAACCAAACGGTTGTGGAATAAAATTTTTACCAAATAGCAATCGGGACGTTCAGATTGTTGATGACCTCATGTATTTCGTCGAAACAAAGCGCGAAAATCGCAAATCGATCATGGATAATATTTTCAACAAGGTCTCTTGAAGCCCCGCTAGAAATAAGCACTCTTTTTTTTGCTTAGAGCCTCTCCAAATAACCTCTCCGACGACGAGTGACAAAGAATGTCGGGGTTATTGGGATGGGCTCTTTGATTTGAGGCCTGCCGAAATGACAAGCCTTGATTTGAAAAATTACGCCTGAGTCTGTTGCGACAGATCGATTCGCTTAGCGCGTTGTCTGCGAATCACAACAAAAGCCGCTGCCGCTGCCACGACAAGCAAGCCCCCAGCCAACATCATCATTGTTTGATCAGGGTCAGAGCTCGCATCGAGAGCTTGAGCTGGCGATGCTGGCTTTTTAGTTGGTTTTTCGATTGGTGGAGGTGGTGGTGGTGCTTGTGGTGGTGGCTCAGGAGGTGGCTGAACGGCGGCCGCAGCTACTGCCGGAGGAGCGTTTGGTTGTTGCGCCTGTGCCGCCGCGTTCGCTCCAGGAGGAGCGTTAGCTGCAATGGGTTGCGGTGCATCTGGTGGCAAATTATTAATTGGTTCGGCGGGTAGTCCTGGCTGTTGTTGCGGTGGCGCTGCAGCCGCTGGCGGGAAGGAGTTTTGTGCCAATTGCTGCTGAGCCTCGTTCATTGATGGCCAATATCGCAACTCGACTCCTTCTGAAACCTTTCCCATTTTATTTTCGAGATTTGCATTGGTCGCATAAATCTCTTTCCAACTGTCTTTGTGGCCCAGGAGTTTCGTGGATACTTTACGTATGTCGTCCCCGGCTTGAGTTGTATAGCGCTGTGGTTCGACACCCATCTCTTCGTAGAATACCAACATCTTCGTATTATCTTGAGGCTCTTTTGGTGAATTATAATAGATCTTATCGCCAACGCGCGGACGACGACTTTTCAGCGAGGGGTTCCAGGCCTTCAAACTCTTTGCTTGGTCTGGGCTCCCATAAATCTTCTGACTGATGGATTTCGCTGTATCGTTTGCGCGCGCAAGGTAAACACGATTTAACAACACCCCGTTCTTCTCAAATGGCTCAGTTTTAATTTTTTCATATGGCAAAGCGCTCGCCGCTGGAGCCGATGCTGCTACCTCGGGAGCTGGCGCCGCCTCTACTGGAGAAGGCGTCACCTCATTAGAGCTCTGCATATTTTCAATCGGAGGTGGAGCAGATTCATCTTTTGTGCTTTGACTAACATCTGGTGGAGGCGCAGCTGCATCTTTTCCTGGAGCGGCTTCGGCAAAGACTTTGTCATCCGTGGGCGGAAGACCTTCTTTTTGAGACTTGGCGACATCGGCTGGGAATTCATTATCGGGGTCTCCAAGATCGAGAGATCCGGCAGAGTCTGGGGCTGCACTATTCTTTGCTGCATCTACATTGCCATCCAGAGGAACATCATCCAAACCCATGCTCGCTTGGGCATCAGCGGGATTTCCACCGTCTGCCGCAGCCGCGTCTTTACTAAAATCTCCGCCATTTTCAAGGGGCATATTTTCGTCAGCTGCTGCCGCTTCCTGCGCATTCTCTTTGTTTGCATCGCTTGATGTACAGCTCGAAACCGAAACTGCAACCAAGAAACCTAAACTGATGACGAGAAGTTTTTTCATAGACCAGGGTCCTTCCACAGATTTTTGGGATAAAGCTCCATAACTTATTCAATCATGCTAACGGCAAAAACGAAAAAAGAATCAAGCCCTCGACACAAAAGAACTACTTTAGTCTAAAAAAAAAGCTTAGAAATCGTCGCCATACCAGACTTTGATAGAGCTCTCAAGCAAGCTCAGACTCGCGCAAACGCTGCGCTCGGCTAATTCACTAGAAATTCTAATTGGATATTAGGGCGTATCCGAAAAACCGTGGCCCACTATTTTAAGGTGTATTTATATTTTGCGCCAAGTTTTATTTTGTGGCGAGAGAACCAGCTGAAAGGCACCTCCAGCGCGTACTTTGCCGGTTTTTTACTGATATACACCTGGGGATGTAGCTCAATTTCAGAGGCCGGTTGCATCGATTGAAAATCAATCAGCTTTTGATCTCGGTCAAAAAATCCAATATCCAAGGGAATAAGCGTGTTTTTCATCCAAAAGCTGAGAGATTGCTCGTCCTCAAAAATAAAAAGCATGCCTTCGTTCTCTGCCAGGTGAGTGCGATTCATTAATCCACGTTGGCGCTTTTGATCGTTGTCGGCAACTTCGATTGTGAGCAAGTTTCCATCGACAGAAATTTTAGTTTTACGAAATTTCAACTGAGGCAGCGCTGTTGTTGACGTCGCCGATGATGCGTTTGAATCCGCAACGTCGTCAGCAGATGCAATTGCAAACGTAAATAGAACTATTAGTCCGGCGATACCGCCAAACTGACTGATCCTTACTAAGGCCATCTTGAGCTGGGTTCGATAGTCAGTCAGAACTACCTCAGCCCTTCAGCTTAGTCTTTAAGAGCTCATTAACAAGCTCGGGGTTCGCTTGGCCTTTAGAAACTTTCATCACCTGGCCAACAAAAAATCCAAAAAGTTTCTCTTTTCCTGCGCGGTACTGTTCAACCTGACCGGCATTGGTGTTAATGATGTCATCGATCATTTTTTCAATCGAAGAATTATCCGAAATTTGCACTAGGCCCTTCTCGTTAATGATGCGCACGGGATCTTTCTGGGTTTTCCACATTTCTAAAAAAACACTTTTTGCTATTTTTCCAGAAATAGTGCCTTTGTCGATTTCTAAAATCAATTCCCCGAGATGCTTTGCCGAAATCGGGGAGTTTGAAACATCTTTTTGGGCATTGTTGAGTTCACGCAAGAGTTCAGTCATCACCCAGTTACTCGCGGCTTTTGGATTCTTGCTGACCTCTGCGGTTTCTTCGAAATAATTTGCGAGAGTTTTTTCAGTTGTTAGCACCAAGGCATCATATTGTGGGATCTTGTATTGTTCGGTAAATCTCGTCGCACGGGCGATCGGCAATTCGGGCAAAGCCTCTTTTGATTCTATTATCCATGCTTGCTCAACTTTAAGCGGTAAGAGGTCAGGTTCAGGAAAATATCGGTAATCATGCGCCTCTTCTTTTGAACGCATGGTAAAGGTACGATTTTTATCCGGATCATACAGTCTGGTCTCTAGGACAATCTTTTCGCCAGACAAAATACAGTCAATTTGCCGATGTATTTCGTATTCGATGGCCTTTTCAATAAAGCGAAAGGAATTGATATTCTTAATCTCAGTACGTGTACCAAATTTCTCGGTGCCTTTTCTTCTGACGCTGACATTACAATCACAGCGCAGTGAACCTTCTTCGAGGTTTCCATCACACACCTCGAGATAGAGTAAGATCTGCCTGACCGTTCGAGCATACTCTGCCGCTTCTTGGGCCGATCGCATATCGGGACCAGAAACAATTTCAAGTAACGGAACACCCGCGCGATTTAAATTGATCAAGGTGTGATCGCCATTATGGATGCTCTTTCCGGCGTCTTCTTCCATATGCGCACGTTCAATACGCACGCGCTTTTTTTCTCCATTTAACATAAATTCGACAAAACCCTCCTCACAAAGGGGTTTATCATATTGAGAGATCTGATAGCCCTTAGGTAAGTCCGGATAAAAATATTGCTTGCGGGCAAATACCGAGGTCTCGCGAATTTTACAATTTAAGGCTAGACCTGTTTTCATTGAAAAGTCGACGGCTTGTTTATTTAAGACAGGAAGCGCTCCTGGCATGGCCGTGCAAACCGGGCACGTATTGTCATTGTCACCCAAACCAAATTGTGTTGGGCAGGAGCAAAAAAGTTTACTTTTTGTTAACAGCTGAGCATGAATTTCAAGACCAATAACTGGTTCAAAATCGCTATATGACATGTGGAGACCTCGCCTCTTTTACCAAATGCTTTTCAAGTGCGAACGAAACATTAAACAAACTCTGCTCGTCAAAATGACGGGCAGTAATCTGCACGCCGATGGGCAAGCCGTTTGCCGAATAACCACCCGGAACCGACATTCCAGGGAGACCCGTGAGGTTCGTTGAGGTGGTAAAAATATCATTCATATACATCTCTAACACCGACTTCACGCGCGAACCGATTTTGAATGCCGGTGAAAGCGTCACGGGGCTCATTAAAATATCGCAGGATTCAAAGGCTTTTAAAAATTGCGCGCGCAAAAGATTTCGCACCTGACAGGCTTTTTGATAATATGCATCATAGTAACCACTTGAGAGCGCATAGGTTCCCAAAACAATTCGGCGTTTCACTTCAGTGCCAAAGCCCTCTCCGCGAGAAATTGAGTAAAGCTCGTCGATCGTCTTTACTTTGTGCTCTTGCATATTCGCACGATGGCCATAACGAATTCCATCATAACGAGCGAGATTGCTTGAAGCCTCAGAAGTCGCAATCAAATAATAAATCGGCACAGCATATTTCACTAAGGGCAAATGCACTTCGACCGTTTTTGCTCCTCGTTTTTCAACAGTCTTTATCGCTTGATCGATAATTTTTTGCGTATCATCGTCAATTTTTGCAGCGAAATATTCTTTTGGGAGACCTATACGCATTCCGCTTAAATCATCCCTTAAATTTTTTGACCATTTTGGAACGGGCTCAGCACTGGTTGTTGAATCGTGTTTGCAGCGACCAGCAAACGACTCAAGCAAGAGGGCACAATCTTCAGTGGAATGCGCCATCGGCCCCGCTTGATCGAGACTAGATGCATAGGCAATGATGCCATATCGACTGACTCGACCATAAGTTGGCTTGATGCCATAGACTCCACAAAAGCTTGCTGGCTGACGAATCGATCCACCAGTATCAGTACCGATCGCCGCCGGAGAAAGTCTCGCCGCCAAGGCTGCGGCCGAACCGCCGCTTGAACCACCGGGTACATACTCAAGGTTCCAAGGATTTTTAACGTTACCGAAGGCCGAGGTTTCATTGCTGGAACCCATTGCAAATTCGTCAAGATTGGTTTTACCGATCACGACCGCACCATGTTGCTTAAGATTTGCCACGACACTGGCGTCATAAGGCGGAATGAAGTTCGCAAGAATTTTTGAGGCTGCGGTTGTCTTGAGTCCTTCGGTGCAAAGCAAATCCTTTACGGCTATCGGAACACCTGCGAGCAGGCCCGGGTCCTTGCCGCTTGCGACCACCTCATCGATTTTTTTCGCCTCGGTAATCGCATGCTGATTGACGCTGATAAAAGAATTGATTTTTTTATCCAAATTTTCAATTCGACTCAAAAAATGTTGAGTCACTTCGACTGCAGAAATCTTTTTGCTTTTAACTGCATTTGCAATTTCAACCACTTTAAATTGAGAGAGATCCACATGAACTCCTAGTAAAGGTATAAGTAAACCGAGGACTAAACAACTGGTGGAACTTTAAAAAGTTTTCCGGATTTTTCTGGAGCGTTGGCGACGAGTTTCGTAGGCGAAACTTCTTGATGTACCTGATCTTCGCGCCAATGAAAAGCGATCTCACTGGCGGTGACGAGTGGCAAAACTTGGCTCGTATCAAGCTCAGAAATCTCCTCAAAATGTTTTAAAATTGTACTGAGCTGTTCACTGAATTGAGTACTTTCTTGCTCAGTCAAACTAATGCGCGCAAGCTTTGAAATGTGTTGGATTGTTTCTTTTGTAATCACGACTTAAGTTCTCCTCGATTAAGGGCTCCAGATGGTCTCTAAATTTACCTAAGAGGGCCTTAGCTATCAAGGATTTGCGTGGCCAGTGCTGCGCGTTGGCCTTTGACGTCCTTAGGAAAGACTCCACATACTTGCTCTTCATGAACTCAAATACCGGCGGAAAGCACCCAGAAAAACCCCCAGAGAAGCAAATTCAAGAGCTCCGCGAACTCATTCGCACCCACGATCATAATTACTTTACTCTCGACCGCCCAACTATATCCGATAAAGAATACGATGAGCTTTTCGCCAAGCTACTTCGATTAGAGGGACAATTTCCCGAGTTCAGAACCGGCGATTCGCCCACGCAAAGAATTTCAGACATTGCCGCTTCCTCATTTGAAAAAAAGGCGCATCGAGTCCCCATGCTTTCGCTCGCAAATTCTTATTCGCCCGAAGACATTGTTGCCTTCAGTGATCGGGCAAAAAAATTTTTAAGTCGCGATCAAGATTTGGAGTTTGATTTTGAGTTTTATTGTGAGCCGAAATTTGACGGCCTGGCGATCGAACTGGTTTACGAAAATGGGCTCCTAACTGCGGCACTCACCCGAGGTGACGGTAGTACAGGCGAAAACGTATTGAGTAACGTCAAGACCATTCGAAGCATCCCTTTAAAACTCCATTCTCCTCAGCCGCCGCCGCTGATCGAAATTCGTGGCGAAATTTTAATTTTTAAAAATGACTTTAAAGCCCTCAACGAAATCCAGCAAGAAGCCGGAGAGGTTCCTTTTGCAAACCCTCGAAACGCAGCCAGCGGCACTCTTCGCCAGCTCGATCCGCGCATCACAGCGACTCGACCACTCAAATTCTTTGCATACGGACTAGGGGCGCACGAGGCGATCGAGTTTGAGTCACAAGATCAGTTGAGTACGCAGTTTTCAAAATGGGGGCTTCCGGTGGTTTCGCAAATTGATCCCAAGCTTGTTCGCGTGGTGAAGGGTTCTGATGCGGCCGTCGCCTATTATCGAGACATCGAGCGCCTGCGCTCTAGCCTCGCTTTTGACATTGATGGCATTGTTGTGAAAGTAAATGATTTTAAATTACAAGAGCGCCTGAGTTTTGTGGCGCGCAGTCCACGCTGGGCAACGGCAGCAAAATTTGCTCCTGAGCAGGCAACAACAATCATTAAAGAGATTGTTGTGCAAGTTGGGCGCACCGGTGCGCTCACGCCCGTTGCAGTGATGGAGCCCGTTCGCGTCGGAGGCGTCACCATTAAAAATGCAACCCTTCATAACCAAGAAGAAATTTCGAGAAAGGATATTCGCGTTGGCGATACCGTGATCGTTCAACGGGCGGGTGATGTGATCCCTGAGATCGTGAAAGTTGTTCTTGAAGAGCGGCCGGCAAATTCAACGGCATTTCAGATTCCAAATAAATGTCCCATTTGTCACCAACAGGCCATAAAGCTTGAGGGCGAGGTCGTCTTCAGATGCATGAACCTTCTTTGCCCCGCGATCTTGAAAGAATCGCTCAAACATTTTGTCTCAAGACGAGCGATGAATATCGAAAAGCTCGGCGATCGCCTGATCGACAACTTTGTCGACACGGGATTATTAAAAACCTTCTCTGATATTTATACACTCGATTTCAAAAGTCTGATCGCCGTCGAACGCCAGGGCGAAAAGTCAGTGCAAAACCTGCTCTCCGCAATAGAGAAAAGCAAGACAAGCACTTTGGCTCGTTTTATCTTTGCTCTTGGCGTGCGTTTCGTCGGCGAGCAAACCGCGAAAAGTTTAGCGGCGCACTTTGCAACCATAGAAGATTTGGCGAACGCAAGCATGGACGAACTTTTGCAGGTAAATGATATCGGCCCGAAGGTCGCTGAAAGTATTTTACAGGCATTTAAAAATCCTAAAATTTTAAAAGAAATCGAAAAACTACAGGCGTTCGGCGTAAAAATTTCAAATAAAAAATCGCTGTCATCATCAGCGCTCAGTGGAAAAAAGTTTGTGATTACTGGAACCCTGCCGCGAGGACGAAACGAGATCAAAGATCTCATCGAAAGTCGGGGAGGACTTGTTCTTTCAAGCGTCAGCAAAAAAGCTGACTTTGTCTTGGCCGGCGAAGAAGCAGGCTCTAAACTCGAAAAGGCACAGGAACTCGGCGTTCAAATTTTAGACTGGGATGAATTTCAGAAAATGTTATAGCAAGCGACAAAGACAAAAATGCCAGAAAGACATTATCGTCCCGAAGGGATCGAGGGCAGGAGCCTGAAAGACAACGAGGGATACGGGGTTTTTCAACAGGCCCCAATGAAATTCATGTTATAGATGATCAATGACGATATCGCGAGCCATAACAGTTTTTCGCCCGTCTGCCTTTGCACTTTCAATGCCCTTTGCGCAGAGAGCTTGAACCGCTTTACTTAACTGCTCAACAGTCTCAGATGAAGTATTGCACTCGCCTTTTTCTTTGATGTATTTTTTTACTTTGCTGGTCACGACTAAAATATCACCCATTTATTTATTCTCCTCACCACTGCGCGCCTAGCGCTAATGTTAATTATCAGAGGCTATTGGAGCAGAATCAGCTCGTATTTTCAAGCGATCAAATGCTTAGACGCATTATGTTTTAGCTGCTTAGAAATTGTCCAAAGGTGGAGCAGGTTCAGCCGAGGCCCGTTTCGCAACCGCTGCGACCACGAATATACTAATTTCATAGAGAAGGACCATCGGAACCAGCAGCAATAACATACTTAACAAATCAGGTGGCGTTATGATGGCTGAAATAATGCCGATAACAACGATTGCATAACGACGCTTGCTGCGTAGAAACTTTGCATCCACGATTCCAATGATGCCCAAAAGTGTAATGATTAATGGTAGCTCAAAGGCCGCGCCAAAGAGCAAGGTCGTCGTGATAAAGAACGAGAGGTACTCATTGATCGTAATCATGGGTTTATCAACACTGCCGCCAAAAGTGAACAGAAACTGAAAGGCCGCCGGGAACACCAAGAAATAAACGAAACAGGTTCCTAGTAAAAACAAGATCGAACCACTTAGCAAAAATAAAATCGTGTATTTCTTCTCACTGCTATAAAGACCTGGCGCTATAAATTTCCATATTTGATAGAGCCAAAAGGGCGTTGCAAGCATGATCCCTGACATGATTGAAACTTTGACTGCCGCCACAAACTTATCCATTGGGGATGTAAAGACCAATCCTCCGATATTTTCTCCGAGGTAAGGCTGAATTGGAGCCCGAATAAAATTAAAAATTTTTTCGTTAAAATAAAATGTTATGCCCGTACATACAATGATCACATATGCGCAGTTAATAAGCCTCGTACGCAGCTCAGTTAAATGATCAATGAATCCCATTTCGTTTTTATCAGTCATTTTTTGGCGAATCTATCTTCTTTGCGGCCTCATCTTCGCTGACAGGCGAATGTGTTGAACCGGGCTGAGAGCTTGGGTGGTTTCTAAGTGACTCGTTTGTGGTGTGACGGGCATCGACAATCGTCTTTGATACATCACTTGTCATCCGCTTAAGTTCATTTATGAAGCGTGCAAGGGCCCGAGCGACCTCTGGTAATTGCTTTGGACCAATGACAATAAGGGCAAGGGCCGCGAGCAAAATCATATGAGAGATACTAAGTCCAAACATGGGGCCAAGTCTAAACGAAGCGAGGCTAAAGTGTCTACTTTATTTGTCGAAGGAGCTTCTGCAGCCCTACGGTTTTTTTACCTATTGTTTTTTAATTGACCCGTAGGCTCTTGGTACGGCAATAAGGCCTTTTTCAAGAAGTTTCTCGCGTGCGAACTCTGAGCCCGTGAGGGCATAGTTTTCAAACAGTCGCATGATATTCTCTTCATCCCTTAATTGCGCCTTCGAACTGATGTAGGTGAGAACTTCAGCAAACTCCAAAAAGCGCTTTGAGTATTCTCGGTAAAGATGGGCAAATGTGTCTTCGCGAACGCAATCGGCTAGGGCTGCATAAGCCGAGCCCCCCATATCAGCGTAGTAATCGATATCTATTGTTTTTCTTTGCAATGAATCTCCAAAAAACCCACTCACATAGAGACTTCGATCAGCCATTTTTTTGAGGAGATCAACGCGCACAGCAGGTTCTGCATTGGCGGCTCGTAAGAAGGTTTCAGCCAATGTTGACTTTGATTTTCTTCCCGAGGCGTCAACTCCGTCAAAGAGATTCTCGGTTGTGAGATGAAATTCTAGCACCCCAACGAGATAATTTTGGGCGAGAGGAAAAGTTTTTATATTTCTTTCCTCGAAGGCATCTTTCACCATTTGGGTAAAAAATTCTTTGCTGGATAAGCATAGGCTAGAAACATTATCCTTATCGGCCATAAAATCTCTCCTAGTGGCCTATCCCTAAGTTCGATCCGGGTATGGCGCCAGGCCACTAAGGTTTATTTTATCAAATTTTAGGGCGACCGAATAAATTTCTTAAGAAAATCGCTAAGTTTAGCCTTTAGATCGAGCTAAGCTCAGGCGGAAGCTTTAGCGACCATAAAAAATTCTTTGATAATTGTCTCATCTTGGGATTAAAGCGGTCCCGGACTGTTCCTTACCAAGACTCCTTACCATGGCTCGACACTTCCGACAGCACTGATCACAGCTTTTTGTTTGAAGATCTCAGCCGCAATTTCTTGCACATCCTGAGGTGAGACTTGATTGATCCTGTCTGCAAACTTAAAGGTTTCGCTACAATCGATCCCATAAAGTTCATTAAAAAGAAGCGACGAGCCGATGGTCGAATTTCTCTGCAAATCGATATCATGTCTACCAATTAAATATTTTTTTGCGCGCGCCAGTTCATCATCAGCAATTTTTTTATCAACCAATTTCTCGAATTCTACCTCGAGCATCGAAATGGCTTTTTTTCCTTTTTCTGGAGAGCATCCAATATAAGCGCCAAAATATCCGGTATCAATCCCATCCATATGCATCGGAGAAACGGTATACGCTAAGGATTCTTTGTCTCTGAGTTCAAGAAAGAGTCGCCCCCCTTGTCCTGCAAGAATGGACTGCATCACTTGTAAAGCATGTCTTCTTGGGTCGTCGATAGTTAAGCCCTTGTAGCCGAGCAAGATATGGGTTTGTTCTTTATTCATCAACTTAAATTTTCGCACTTCAACACCTGTTGCCTGATGTTCAAAATGAGTTTTGAGATGGCTCCCGTGCGAAAGTTGCTGACTTGCTTTCTCGAGCGCAGAAATCCATTTTGCTTTGTTCGCGTCTCCGGTGACAACAATCATCATATTATCCAAGTTGAGCATTGTTTTAAGATGCCTCTCGAGATAATTTTTGTCTAAACGAGCGATGCTTTCTTGCGTGCCCATCATATCGTTTGCATATGGATGCCCTGCAAAAAGAGCCTGTAAAAATAACAGCGACGCAACCTGTGCGGGATTGTCATCTCGCGATCTTAACGCCTCTTGCATCATATGTTTTTCACGCTCAATACTTTGACTATTTAAAACCGGCGCGACCAGAACCTCAGAGAAAAGTTCAATTGCTTCACTTTCGAAAGGAGAAAGTGTTTGCATATTGAGTCCAACTGAATTTCGTCCGCTAAATGCGCTTATTCCACCGGCCATATTCTCAATTTTATTTTGAATCTCAAGTTCTGATAAGCTCTTTGTGCCACTCGTCCACACTCTTGAGAGCAGATCACTAGACCCGAGATGTTCCTGATCTTCAGCTCTTAATCCACCAAGAGCCGCCGCACGTGCATTGAGAATCGGGGTGGACTTGTTGGTGCGAAAAATGAGCGTCACGCCACTGCTGAGTTTTATTTTTTCAATTTTTAAATTCGTTGAGAGGCCGACCGGAGGGAGTTTCATCGGCGGCTTTTTAAATTTTTCAGATTTTGGCGTTTTAAGCTTAACTGATTTTTCATAGGTTTTTTTATAACTCTTCACCCACGATTTAAATATTCTTTCAATTTCTTTTTCAGAATCTTTTACCAGACACGAAACATTGATCCGCGAAGGTAATAGGTATTTTCTAGCAGTTTTGATCAAAAGCTCGGGGGTGATTGCATAGACTTGCTTGAGATATTTTTGAAAATACTTGTAATCTCCCATGAGATTTTCAAGACTACCCGCAGTCCTTGCAATTCCGTCAACGGTTTCAAGAGAATAAAACTGCTCACTTTCAAGATTCACAATCGCCTTTTTTATTTCTTCAGCACTTGGCAACTGCGACAGCGCCCGCTCTATTTCAATCATAATATTTTCAAGGGCATCTTTAAGCTTATCCTGATTTAAAGTGACTGAAATCGAAAACAAACCCTGATCTTTGGGCGTAAAGCTACCGGCACCGATCGAATTCACGATTGCCGAATCCATACGTAGTCTTTTCACCAAGCGTGAACTGTCTCCCTGGCCAAGAATCATCGCGAGCATATCGAGGACAGGCACGTCTTTATGCGCCGCTCCCGGTATCGGCCAAGCAAGATGTAAAATGCTTTCTTCAAAATCCGCCCTTTTAACCATTATGCGCGCTTGGGCTTGGGCTTTTTCTTTTTTGCGGGAGATTTTTTTAAGCTTGTAGTTTTCAAATATCCCGAATTGCTTCTCGATTTTAGCTTTCATTTCCTTGGTATCAAAGTCACCCACGATCACAAGGTGCATATTGGTCGGAACATAGCGAGATTTAAAATATTGATCGATTTTTTTTCCTGAAACGCTCTTAATCACTTTATCATAGCCAATGACCGGGATTCCATAGGGATGCGACTTATAGGCGGTTTTAAAAAGAGTTTGGCTTGCTTGTCGATGCGGACTATCGTTGCCGCGTTTTATTTCTTCAATGACGACTTCACGTTCGTTATCGACTTCTTTAGGATCAAATTTTGGAAATCCCATCATTTCGCTAATGACATCTGTCGCGATATCGACAAAATGCTTCGAAATCGTGACATGAAAAACCGTTTGATCAAAGGACGTATAGGCGTTGAGCTCTCCGCCGGCCGCCTCAACGCTTGAGGCAATCTCGCCAACACCATATTTATTCGTACCTTTAAAAACGAGATGCTCAATGAAGTGTGAAATCCCTTCTTGACCCCTGCTTTCGTCGGCACTTCCAGTCTTGACCCACATTTGTACTGACACGACTGGAGATTTGTGGTTTTCAATGAGCAAGACTGATAGACCATTTTTGAGTTTGAATTTTTTTGCTGACATAGCTTCTCCGCTTCTGCTGCCGACATCCCGGCCGGCAATGAAAGATTTCATGAGCTTTGGTATTTATATTCACATTCCATATTGCAAACAGCTTTGTCCCTACTGCGACTTCTCCCGGTACTTAATCGATAAAATCATGCCTCCGCAAAAATACGTCGACCTACTCAAACAAGAGATCTCGGCGCGCGCCTTGGCCGTTGGGCCTCGCTTGTGCGACACGATCTATTTCGGCGGGGGAACCCCGAGCTTGCTTGAGCCCGAGCTTATTGTATCTGTAATCGACGAACTTGCAAATCATGGATTTGAGGTGCGTAAAGATGCAGAGCTCACCATCGAAATCGACCCCGGAACAGTCACTGAAAAAAAACTCGATCAACTCATCGCTGCAGGATTTAATCGTTTTAGCGTGGGGGCGCAGTCATTTAGTGATCGTCTGCTTAAGCTTGCTGGCCGAAAGCATAGTTCAAAAGATACCCTTTCTCTTTTGCTTCTCATGAATAAAAAAAACCTCAACTACTCTTTTGATCTGCTCTTTTCTTTGCCCACTCAAAGTCTAGATGATCTCAAAGTTGACCTTGAAAAAGTTTTACAATTCGATCCGTCGCATCTAAGTGCCTATTGTTTAAATGTTGCTGAAAATCACCCCATGAATCAGATGCGACCAACAGATGCCGTTCAAGTGGAGATGTTTGCTGAAATCGAGCTGCGCCTGGCATTACAAAATATTCTGCGTTACGAGATTTCAAACTTTGCTAAACCTGGGTTCGAATCCAAGCACAATTTACTCTATTGGCGAGATCACGAATATTGGGGCCTCGGAGTCAGTGCACACTCTTACTTAAAGTCTGGGCGATGGGGAGCACGCTTTTCTAATCCCAAACGGATTCAGCCTTACGAAAAGCAAGTCAGCGAGTGGACATCTCGCCTCAACAACAATTTGACGGGCCAAAATTTCACCTGGGACTTTGCGCGCGACCTCGCTGGCCAAGATTTTGAGGCTCTCGAGATGCATCAGGCCTTAACTGACTTCTGCCACACAAGCCTAAGACTCTCTAGAGGCCTAAGCCAGAAAGCAACGCAACACAAATTTTCTTTAGCTGTCTGGCAGGAGGTTGAAACGCGATTAAGTGACCTTAAGGAACGTGGTCTTGTTGATCATAAAGATGATCTGTGGGCGTTAAGCAACACCGGAAAATTACTCGCAAATTTGGTGTTTGAAAAGCTCACTTTTAATGTGCAGGAATTGAAAAATTATTCACATGCCGTAGGTTGACAAGCTGGCACGACTACCCATAATGGCATGATAGTTTTTATTTTTATACAGAGGAAAGAAAAACATGTCTAACAATAAATTAAACGATGAGGATTCAAACAAGCATCGCTTGCACGAAGAAAATTCTCCCGAGACAAAGTCGGATCAAAATGACACAACAAGGGCAAACTCAGCTCAGAATGGCCAGGCCTCTTCTGAAGATCCAAATGTTCAGGCAAAAAGACCAGATGTGAACAGTGTTGATCATTGGCGTGCCGAGGCCGAGAAATTTAAAAATGAATACCTTTATTTGCTAGCTGAATTTGAAAATTATAAGAAAAGTGTTATTAAGGAGCGTTCTGATTTAAGAAAGTATGGATCCGAAAGACTTGTCGTTGAGGTTCTAACTGGAATCGATCTTTTGGACAAGGCCCTCGAAGCTAATGTAACATCAGCTAACCTTGATAGTTTTCGCAAGGGGATCGAATTAACATCTCAACAGCTAAAATCGACATTACAAAAATTCGGGGTTGAGGAGCTGCCGGCCAAGGGCGTCGCCTTTGACCCTAATATGCATGAAGCCTTAAGTAGCGAAGAAACCAGCCAAGTTCCTGCCGGGCATATCTCGCAGGTTTTTCGCAAGCCCTATAAATTATTTGAACGTGTTGTTCGTCCTGGACAAGTTGTTGTCGCTCGTCCTCCTTCTGAAAATAAACCCGAATAAGCTGGGAGTGCCTCGTGGCAAAACGTGATTACTACGAGATACTTGGTGTCAACCGAAAGGCTGATGCCGATGAGTTAAAAAAGGCTTATCGCAAGCTGGCAATGAAATTTCATCCCGACAAAAATCCCAATGATAAAAAAGCCGAGGAGCGCTTCAAAGAAATTTCGGAAGCCTATGATGTTCTTTCTGATCCGCAAAAAAAACAGACTTACGATCAATTCGGCCATATGGGGACACAAAACGGATTTAGACCTGGCGCAAATCCGTTCGAAGGTTTTGGTGGATTTCGTGGCGCAGGACGACCTGGTGCAGGACCAGACACTGGCTTTGGGGGTAGGGCGAGCGGCTTTGATCCTAATCACGAATCTTTTCAAGATATCTTCGGCGATCTCTTTGGAGATGTTTTCGGTGGCGCAAGGCGTGGTCCCACAGGCCAAAGGCCATCTGCGCGCGCGCGGGGAGCTGATTTAAAGTATACGCTGATGATTACTTTGGAGGAAGCCGCTCTTGGTACTGAAAAAACGATCTCGTTCATTCGCCATCGCAATAACAAAGAAGAAACAGCAAAATTAAGCGTCACTGTTCCGGCAGGAGTCAAACAGGGTCAGCGTTTGAAGCTCGCTGGAGAAGGCGATTCAGCTCTCAATGGAGGGCCGGTCGGAGACCTTTACGTTATCATCAATACTCTTGATCACCCACTTTTTAAACGCGTTGAAAATGATGTCCATTTAGAACTGCCCATTAGTTTCATCGATGCGACTCTTGGAACCATCGTCGAAGTCCCCACATTAACAGGGCGGGCTTCACTTAAAATCCCGGCGGGAACGCCTTCGGGTCAAATATTTAGACTTCGCGGCAAGGGTTTTTCATCGGTCGCAGGATCTGAAACCGGTGATATGCTCGTAAAAATCCAAATCGACGTTCCTCGTGACTTGAGTGATGCAGAAAAGGACTCGTTGCGCCGCTTTTCTGCTTCTCTTAGCAACTTAGCTTTGGTGAAATCATATCAAGAAAAAGTTGAGCGCATTTTAAAAAATAAAAAGTAAGCAGAGGCTATGATAAACTTAAGTGTTTTTTCGAAACGCTGTCGTCCACAAAAATATCATTTCATTTTGATGATGATTTTCTTGGCTATTTTAGATTCCTGCCAAACGGCTCCCAAACGACCCGTTTATCAACCCGAAAAAGCCACTGTCAATACTCAACAAGAGTACTTAAGCGCAAAAAAATCTTACGATTTAAAAGATCCTAAACGAGCCCTTCCTCGTTTGAAGAAATTTGTTCAGCAAAATCCCAATTCTGAGCTCACTCCTAATGCTTATTTTTTAATGGGACAAATTTATGCCGAAAATCAGGATTTTCAAAATGCCTTAATTTGCTATCGAAGCGCGTCTGTCAACGACAATCAAATTGGTGCTGAGGCTGAGGTTCGTGCCGCCAAGATCGCCCTCATGCTTGGAAAACTTGACGACGCCAAAATGTTTATTGATGCATTCAGTGCACGGGCTCATTTGAGCAAGGAGCAAGAACTTGCGATGCATCCCTTGCGTCTTGAACTTTTGCTCAAGCAAAATAAAAACTTAGAAGCCGTCTCAGCTTTGCAAGTCATGATTAGCTCAGAAAGTAACCCAAATAATAAACTCGCTCTTCAACAGCAAGCCACCGAGATTATTGAAAATCGCTTGAGTCTGGATGAGGCACGGCAGATTTCGGATCACTCAAGTTATGGGCCCCTTCAAGTTCCAGCAAAGTTTCGTGTCGGCTCTTATTTTTATGAACAGGCAAATTTCGGAAGAGCGAAATATTATCTTCAAGATGTTATCGCAACGGCTCCAAATTCGGGCTACTCCGATCGCGCTAAAAACATGCTGGGCCTGATCGAAACACGTGACAAAGTCGATTCGAAGACCATTGGCCTAGTCGTGCCCCTGTCAGGAAAACGCGCAGTTGTTGGATATAAGACCCTCAAGGGCGTTCAGCTTGGCCTTGGTATCTACGGAAAGTCGCCGTCAAATTTCAAACTTGCTGTCATTGATAGTGAAATGAACCCAGACTACGCCCGTAGGGCGATTGAGAAACTCGTCGTCGAAGATAATGTGATCGCCATTATTGGTGGAGTCGAGAGTAAGACGGCCGGTGCTGAGGCTGCAAAGGCTCAGGAGCTTGGTGTGCCTTTTATTGCCCTCTCACAGAAGTCTGGGATCACAGAAATCGGCGATTCGATTTTTAGAAATTCCTTAACAGGGGCCATGCTCGTGCAGAAGCTTGTTGATGTCGCAATGAATGACATGCATATGTCGCGCTTTGCGATCATGTTTCCTAACGACGCTTATGGTGTCGAATACGCCAATCTCTTCTGGGATCAGGTGCGTGCAAATGGCGGAACAATCACAGCCGCTCAAGCCTATAATCCTAAAGATAACGATTTTACCCCTTATATCCAACGACTCGTCGGAACTTACTACACAGAAGACCGTAAAGAAGAATACAGGTTGAGGCTAAAGGCTTGGGAAGAGAAAAGTCAAAAAAAGCTGCGTAACGCCGAAACTCCGACATACGAAAAGTTATTACCACCTATCATAGATTTTGATGCCATTTTTATTCCTGATACCGCCCAGGCTTTGAGTTCAATCGCCTCATATTTACCCTACTATGACGTTGATAATATTTATCTCCTCGGAACCAATATCTGGAATAACCCGGTTTTGCTTACCAAACCGGAGCTACGCAAGACGCTTGAACATAGTATTTTCGTCGATAGTTTTTTAACCAGTGACAAGGCTTTTCAAGGCTCCGATTTTTTTGCGGCCTATAAACAGGTTTTTGGCGAAGATCCCGGAATTTTTGAGGTTCAAGCCTATGATTCCGCACTTATTCTTCGCCAGCTTTTGCAGTCAGGAGCAGATTCTCGTATTGCGATAACATCGAAGCTTCAGGGGCTTAAAAATTTTCCGGCGGCACTTGGCCCCTTATCTGTTTCTGTCAATCGCGAGATCTATCGTCCGGTCATCGATTTAAAAATTCAAAATGGACAGATCGTCCATCTAAACAATAAACAAAAAAAATAAAGACGTACCTAGCTGCAGACGTTAACCGACGACGGCTAGCGAAAGGCTTTCAAAAAAGCTCCTCATCTCGAGGCCTTTAGGTCCGGTTTTACAAAGCGGTACCATATTTATTAACCGAAATTCTTCACCTGCAGGTCTATAGTGAGACTAAGGCACTGGCCTTAGGAAGGGTTGTGAAGATTTTTTCTTCATTTATCCAGGATGGATGCCGAAGATGAGAGCCAAGGACGGCTCAAAACCCGTGATGTAAAAGAGGGATTCTATGCAACAGCATAAACTGACTGCGACAATAATCGAAGAGTGTAAGAATAAATTACTGCAAGCAAAGCAGGATATTCTCAATCGTGTGCGTTCAGCAAAAATGGAATTCGAATCTCTCGATTTGCGTGGAGGCGACGAGGCTGATCAAACAATGAACTTGCTTGCCGAGAATGAGTTTTTAACATCTCAACATAGACTCAAAGAGCAACTTCTTGAAATTGAATACGCGCTTGCAAGAATTCAACAAGGTCGTTATGGAGTTTGCGAAGAAACCGAAGAACACATCGAAATCGAGCGACTCAAAGCTGTACCCTGGACCCGTGTGAGCATTGAGGGTGCGGAGATTCGTGAGGCCATGAAGAGAAAATACGCGCGATAAAAATTCTACCTGCGCATCTCCTCTCAACTCTGCTCCATCAGCATTTATAAATAAAATATATTTATTCTTCGCGCCTGGCAGGCATACAAAAAAATTATCACTGACATCAAAAAATATTTGCGTCACAAACGTGCAAAAGAAATCGGCACGTTTATTTTTTTAGTGACAAGATCCAAAGAGAAATTTAAAAGCTTGAACGTTCTGTTAACTTACAAAGTTTGTATAAAAGATTTGTGCGAACTTAAAAAATTTTACGCAAACCGTGCAGGTATCTGAGGGGAGAGTGCAGTGATGCGAGAAGATGACTTTGAGTTTTTTAAAAGTCTTTTGCTGAAGCAGCGATCCGAGCTTATAAACAAAGCGGACCTTTTTAAAGAAGAGTCCCTGAGCGAAAAAGTAAGTCACGGAGACGAGGGTGATGTCGCCGCTTCTGAATTTAATCTCAACTTACACTTAAGACTTCAAGAACGACAGGTCCAGCTCCTTCAAAAGGTTGATCATGCCCTAGGAAAAATTGAATCCAAGCGCTTTGGGCTTTGCGAAATCTGTGAAGAGCCTCTAAGCATTAATAGGCTTAGAGCACGCCCAGTGGCAAGCCTCTGTATTGCCTGTAAAGAAGAGCAAGAAAATAAAGAGCGCTCATTTGCAACACGAAGTTTATAATTTGTATAAATCTTTGACAGTCTTCAATAGCCTGCACAGGCCTATAGAACCTAGACAAAAGCGCCCTGTAGGAACTGCCTAATTGGCAGCTATGAGCTCGAAGGTGGCAGCTCTCTTGCATTAATAGTTTGGTAGAGGCTATTGTCATAACAGCTCACCGGGGGTTCTATGGAAAAACTATTCTATGAATTCAAGCCACTTATTTGTTTTGCGATGGGCGTTTATGCTTTGGTGATTTCATCGAGCTCTCAGTTGATGATTAGCTGTGGAATAGCTCTGATTTTTAGTTCTGCTTATATTGCAAATCTTAGAATAAAATATCGTCGCAGTCACCAGGTCAGACGCATTCGTAGATAGTCGACGTCAGCCACAAGCTGTGCAAGACTTAGGCAACAAAAATAATTCTTATCTCTCTTATCACTTTGACCGACAGTCAGGTCCAGAAAAGCTTTACGTAGAGCCTGAAAGCGGTCGAGTTTAGGTATTTGTTATTCCACTAACTTTGTCGAGATTTTAAAAAAAATCGCAAATTTTCTTCATTTCAATACTTTCATAGCGCCGATTTCTTTAAAGGCTTTGACCAGCTTGGCCGAGAAGTTAAGTGAGAAAACATAACAATATTCTCATTAGTTTGTTTAGAAGTGATGAGAATTTTCCCGCTACCGCGGAGGCTTAAATGGCATTTGACGATAAGTCAGTTGAGATTCCAGAGACCCTTCCCATGTTACCCGTACGAGATATAGTGGTATTTCCCTATATGATTCTTCCGTTATTTGTCGGTCGAGAAGCCTCTGTACGTTCGGTTGAGGAGGCGCTCGCGAAGAATCGTTTGATTTTCTTGGCTTCTCAAAGAGAGATCACTGAAGAAAATCCAACTGAAAAGACAATTTATCAGGTCGGAACAATTGCACGCATTATGAGAATGCGAAAGCTCGCAGATGGCCGTGTTAAAATTCTCATTCAAGGTGAGGCCAAGGGGCGCATCACAAGATACACAAAATCATCACCAAATTTTGAAGTTGCGGTAGAGAAAATCGAAGAGACACCAAGTTCTGAGTCTCTCATTGAATACGAAGCTATGATCAGAAACGCCAAGGATCAATTAGAGAAAATCATTGCTCTCGGCAAAGTTCTCTCGCCAGATATTTTACTCATATTAGATGATGTTAATGAACCGGGACGACTTGCTGATTTGATCGCCAGCAATCTTGGCCTCAAAGTTTCAGATGCGCAAAAGGTTCTTGAGACTCAGGATCCAAAGGCTCGTCTTGCACTGGTCAATGAAATTCTCACAAATGAACTTGAAGTATTACAAATGCAAGCTCGCATTCGCAATACGGCAAAAGATGAAATGTCGAAAAGCCAAAGAGAATATTTTTTACGCGAACAAATGCGTGCTATTAAAAATGAGCTTGGTGAAGCCGACTCAAAAACCGAAGAAATCGACGAACTTCGAGAAAAAGTCATGCACACCGGAATGCCAGAAACGGTCTTAACAGAAGCTCTTAAACAGTTGGGCCGCCTCGAGCGAATGCACCCTGATGCCAGTGAAGCCTCCATGGTTCGCACTTATCTTGACTGGATGATCGATCTCCCGTGGAGCAAAAAAACCGAAGACAATCTTGACCTTCAAAGAGCAAAAACAATTTTAGATGATGATCACTATGATCTCCATAAGGTTAAAGATCGCATCTTAGAATTTTTAGCGGTCCGCAAACTCAAGAGTGATTTAAAAGGTCCCATTCTTTGCCTCATCGGTCCTCCTGGTGTAGGTAAAACCTCTCTTGGAAAAAGCATCGCAAGATCTATGGGCCGAGAATATTTTAGAGTGGCTTTAGGTGGCGTTAAAGACGAGGCCGAAATTCGCGGTCACCGGCGCACTTACGTCGGCGCAATGCCCGGAAAGATCATTCAGGCGCTTAAACAAGTTAAAACCAATAATCCCGTAATCGTTTTAGATGAAATTGACAAACTTGGCAGTGACTTTAGAGGCGACCCAAGTGCCGCCATGCTTGAGGTTCTTGATCCAGAGCAGAACTCGACATTTAGAGATAATTATCTCAACGTCGACTTTAATTTGAGCAATGTCCTCTTCATTGCGACTGCCAATGTGGTTGAAAATATCCCCGCAGCCCTCCGCGATCGTATGGAAATGGTTTATCTCTCTGGATATACTGAAAACGACAAACTATTAATTGCAACCAAGCATTTACTGAATCGCCAAATCGAGGCAAATGGTTTGACCGCTGCAAACATTGAATTTAAAGAAGATGGTCTTAAATATCTCATCGGCCATTATACACGCGAAGCGGGTTTAAGAAACCTTGAGCGCGAGGTCGGATCTCTCTGCAGAAAAGTTGCAAAACTCGTTGTACAAGGTTTGAAAGAAAAAGTTTTTATCACCGCTGACAAAGTCGTTGAGCTTCTTGGCGCTCCAAGATTTTTGCGCGACGAGAGACTCAAAGAAAACCAAGTTGGAATCGCCACAGGTCTTGCCTGGACTCAGGCTGGCGGCGAAGTCTTATATGTCGAAGCCTTGAAGATGAAGGGCAAGGGTGGACTCGTTCTCACCGGCCAAATGGGCGATGTTATGAAAGAGTCGGCGACTGCGGCGCTCTCTTACGCGCGTGCGCATGCCAAAGAATTGGGAATTGATGAGGATTGGTCAGATAATCATGTTGTGCATGTCCATATTCCCGCAGGAGCCATTCCAAAAGATGGGCCAAGTGCAGGTATCACGATGGCAACAACTCTCATTAGTTTGATGACTGATACTCCTGTACGAACCGATGTCGCCATGACTGGCGAGGTCACGCTCTCTGGTCGAGTACTCGCTATCGGCGGTATTAAAGAAAAAGCTCTCGCGGCACTCATGCACGGGATTAAGACGGTGATCTGTCCTTTGCAAAATCAAAAAGACGTCACAGAAATTCCAGAGGAATTTAAGGAGAATATCAACTTTATTTTTGTTGAACATTTGGATGAAGTTTTGGCAATGGCGCTCGAAGATAAGATCAAGCGCACAAGGCCAGTTCCCAAGAACAAAAAAGAGAAAGGTTCGCCCGCAGCCTCTGCAGCCTGAGCATTTCGGACTTTAGAGCCTCGCCTCGATAATCAGTCCGCCCATACTGGATGAGTTTTTTGGTTCAATAAGAACTTGTCCACTGACGTAGGGGGCTCGATCTGAATTCTCGACGCTCCAGTATTGATAGTAGGGCTTAAATCCCCACCATATTGATCCAATCAAGACTTGGTACTCGAGAAATGCGCGATAGCCAAAGTTTAAACTTGAGCTTTGGGTATTGGTCACATCTGGCTTTGTTGGATCAATATCACTTAAATGACTCTTCACTTTTCCGTACCAAAAGAAGTCATATTCGCCATCGAATGTCAGCGAACATTTTGTGTTTATCTTATACTCCGTACGAAGACCAAGCGGAAAAAATAAATAGGCGATTTCTCTTTGATAACCTGATGAAGAATTCACGCGGTCGTTGAGGTAACGATAACCAAAGCCGGCATTGAAAACGAGATCAAATCCAGCGCCCAGCGCGAAATCGAGCTCTGGCTTGATCCGAAACATAGTCATATAATCATTTGCCCCGGCCTTTAAGGGGGCGCTATTGCCGAGCCGATCCGTCACCTGGCCATCGTATTGAATATTTCCATAAAGAAGATCGCCCTCGAGTCTGAAATCAAACATCGATTGGGTGTTGATTTGAAGCACTCCATCAATGCCCGACATCACTCCGTAAAATGAAATATATCCTGGCTCTAAATAATTAACCCACCCACTTGAAACGCCTATACTATAGAAGCTTGATTTTCCATTAGAATTTTCATTAGAGTCGGCAGCAAAACTTGCTTGCGGCCAAATGAATCCTAGTGCGCAAAATATCACAAGGATTCGAAACATTGAAAAAAAAGCAGGCCATTCACTTCGCACAAAAGCTTTCTTCATAGAAATTAGTTTTCAGAATAAATGAGTTTTTTTAGGCGTTCATTATCACTTTCTAAAACGCGCACGAGCATTTTCAGATCACTCACTTCTTCTTTGAGCTGAATCAGCTGCTCTTCTTTGTCTTGTAGGATACTTGTATATGCTTTTTTGAGTTCACCCAAAAGCTTGCTTGCACTTGCGATAACGGGCTCTTCTTCGTGAGCTTTTGAATTTGTGTTTGTGTTTGAATTAGATCCCGAGTATGAACCTTGGACACTTGCTTCGACAATGAAACTTTCCTCACGTGGAGGAGAAGAATCAAGTAAAAAATATTTTCCGTCATGACGCTTAAATTCGACCGATTCATTTTTAATACGTCGTCTCAAGGTTGAAATACTCACATTGTATTTTGAGGAATAGTTCGTGAGTGAAAGCCATTTTTCAGTTTCCATGTTTCAATGTCCTTATTAAAGCAGACCCTCTGATGCCAGAGCTTATCGTTTTAGATTTTATTCTGAAACTGGCACGAGAACAACTATAGTATATTTCAATATTTTCTACTAAAAGTGAAATTATAAAATTGTTTGACTGATATAAGTATATATTTTTTCTTTTGTTTTGAAAAACAGCGCTATCCTCCTAAGTTTATAAGCTCCAATATTTCTGATTTTTTCGTATGGCTGTAGGGCCTGCCTAAGAAGAAGTTTTCTTTCTAGAATTTTCGGGCCTAAATCTGTACAATGATCCCATGCGTATTAGTGAAAAAAAGAAGCTTGCTCTCGTTTTAAGCGGGGGGGGACTAAAAGCAGCGGCTTACCATCTCGGCGTTTGTCTAGCCTTACGTGAAAAAGGTTTTAAATTTGCTGGCGGAAGCGCCAAAGATGTCAACCTTCACTACGAAGACGATAAAATGACCTTTAAAGTCTATGTCGGCTCAAGTGCGGGCGCTATTATTGCTAGCTTTCTCGCCTCAGGCTTTAGCATCGACGCAATTATAGATGCCTTTGAAAAAGGTTCGGTCTCTGACCTCACCCAATTCATTCGCCGAAAAAGGCAATTTCATTCAAGACTCAAACCGATTACCTATCTTGATATCTTTCAACTCAATGGCGGGCATTTTTTTTCGGTCATTCCAAATTTTTTGAGACGCCAGTCGATTATCACTGGCGGAATCGAAGCCTTAATCAAAAGCGGTTTTAAAATAAATGGCCTCTTCACCGCCAAGGGAATTGAGCGCTATCTCAGAAAGCACGTGTTGTCAGATAATAACTTTTCAACCTTGGGAGTTGAGCTTTTTGTTATCGGCACCCAGCTGAATCACTCGCGCAAAGTCGTCTTCGGAAATTTCAAAGAAAGCAAAAAGGATAAGCATATCTATTATGCGAACTTCGCCAAAATCAGCGATGCGGTGGCGGCCTCTGCCAGTCTTCCACCAGTATTTTCGCCTTATAAAATTAAAAATGACAATGGCCACGACTTTTATTTTTTCGATGGCGAGATTCGCGACACTCTGTCCACCCACGTTGCCGCCGACCATGGTGCCGATCTGGTCATTTCAAGTTACTCCTGGCAGCCCTACCACTACACTGAACGCCACGGAAGCCTTCACAGCTACGGAATCCCGGTGATTATCAATCAAGCCATCTATCAAATAGTCGAACAGAAGATCCAAAAGCATATCGAGCATCAACAACAGATTTCAGCAATCATGGATGCGGTCGATGGCTATTTCAAGCAGGCCAATTTGCCCACTGACCACCGCGAAAAATTACTCGATATTCTCGCCAAGCGTGTGAATTATAAGCCCGAAGTCGATTATATTTACATTCACCCGAATCCATCAGACTCAGATATGTTTTTCGTCGATCACTTCAGTCTCAACCCCGAAATACTCGCCCGCATCGTCAATATCGGCTTTAGGTCCGCCCTCCAAACCCTGCGCAAATTAGATATGTAAATTTTAGTCAAAAAATTTACCTCTTTTAGCGCGTTGTTGCGGGCGCGATCCCCCCAGTACCATATGGAGCACTGCTAATTCTACCGTACATTCCTTCTCTCGTAGCTTGGCGCAGAACTTCTGACTCAGAGGCCAGGCAAGTAGCTAAGACTGCCGGCGCAGTTGAATCAAATTTAAGTTTTAGTGCCTTGCTATACGTGGACGATGCCATGCTGATTACGATATCTCGCATGCCTTGCCCAGGCGATGGCTTTTTTGTATTACAAGAGCCGTTTATTGAAACCGAGGTGATTCTTCCGTCAGGTTGAATAATTTCGGTGTCTCCTTTTTCTTGGCCGTCAACATTTAAGGAGACGAGTTGTTTAGCCGAGCCAAGAGCATATTTTTTACTAAGATCTGACCAGCCTAAAAGGCCTTCAAGACATTTACCGTTAATATTAGGGTCATTATTTTTTTTTAAGTCTTTCGCGGCCGATTCGATAGTTTCATTTAGAGATGTTTGTTCCTTCGAAGCATTCTTAAGTTTTAAGCTTAAATTTCTCATTTCAGTTTCAAGCGAAGATTCCACTGATTGGCGAGCTACAGTGTTTTCATCTGCAAACAGGTGTGGGGTGATGAAAATACCTGCAACCATAAGGATACCGATAGTTTTTAAATATTTCATAAATTCTCCTTGTACTTTATATGTTGACTGAGGAAACGCTAGGAGCAAAGACCAGTTCTATTTTTATTCTATATAATTCCTTCATATCCAGAAACATGAGGACGAAGAGGAAGGGTCAAATCGAAGCGCGACCGAGGTTCACGCGGAGGCGTGCTACTGCACGTCGCACTAAAATACCAGGATGGCATTTTTGCGCGCAAGCCCCGCAGGGGTCGAGGGCAGGAGCCCGAGACAACAAGCTGACCGACCGCCCCTTCGACAAACTAACGAAGCCTCCGGGTTTATGAGAGAGCTTCTAGAACATGTTTTCGACGGAGCGTTGTACCGCTTGTAAGATCGTAGAAGAAAATAATCCCAAAACTAAAATCAAAACCGCAGACGCAATCAATGCAAATCTGGTTTGGTAGTGAGTCACCTTAATTCGACTATCTTCACCAGCTTCACTCATATACATATAAACGACAGGACGTAGATAGAAATAGACACTTATGACTGAACCAATCACGCCCCAAAAAACCAACCAATACATATCTTGTTCGATCGCCGCTGAAAAAATATAGAACTTACCAAAGAAACCAAGAGTTGGAGGAATTCCGGCAAGGCTCAACATCAACACACTTAAACTTAAAGCCAGCACAGGGTGATGGTGAGCGAGACCTTTTAGGTTTTGCACATTGACCTTAATATCTTCTTTGTCTTCAAGCAGAGCGATCAAAGCAAAGGAGCCGAGGGTCATCAGTGAATAGCTGAAGAGGTAAAACATCACGCCTGTTGCGCCCCACTTAAAATTTTCACCAAAGCCAGCAGCGATCAATCCCACTAAAATGTAACCCGAATGCGCAATAGAAGAATAGGCAAGCATGCGCTTAAGATTGTCCTGCATCACCGCTGCGATATTGCCCACAATGATCGTAAGGACCGCTAACCATTGCATGATTTCAAGAATTCTTGGCGCACTCCCAAGGGCTTCAGAATTAAAAAGCCTTAAGAAGCTTGCGAAGGTCGCGACCTTCACTGCTGTCGACATAAACGCAGTTACTGGAGTCGCAGCCCCCTGATAGACATCGGGCGCCCAAGCATGCAAAGGAAACATCGCAACCTTAAAGCCCAGTCCTAAAATCACCATCGCGAATCCAACCAAAAACAATCTGTTGGTATTTATGAGTTTCGGCGCGGCCGCCGCGATCTCCGGAAAATATGTGCTGCCCACCGTTCCATAAATAAAAGCGATGCCATAAAGCAAAATCGCAGAGGCAAATGAGCCGATGACAAAATATTTGAAAGCAGCTTCTTTTGACAGTACTTCTTCTTTGCTCATCGCCACCAAAATGTACAAACACAAACTCATGGTTTCAATACCGAGAAATGTCACGATGAGATCGTTCGCCATCAGAAGCACGACCATGCCGCAAGCCGAACTCACCATCAAAAATAAAAACTCCGCAAACTGCTTTCCGCGCGTCGCCGCGTGATCAAACGCCAGCATCAAACTCACTGCAGTTATCCCGTAAACCAGATAACTTCCCCACACACTGATTCCATCCATGATAACCGCATTGCTAAAGGCAGTCTTCTTGGTTCCCTCAAGACTTGCCGTTAAGCCAATGGCGAAAGCCAAACCGATAAACCCATAAATAAGCGTAAAAAATGCTTTAGGTTCTCGGTTGAAATTGATCACCTTAATAGTGAGCGGAATCAGACTAATTAGAAAAAGTGCTGCCATCGGCGCGATCATTAATAAGTCTTGTAAAAGCTTTGGATTCATTTTTTGGCCTCTAAGATTTTCAGGACTGAGGTGACTTGAGCATTTAAGTCGGTTGGTTTTTTCTCAGCAATCGTCAAAAAATAATTGTCTTTATTTTTAACAAAATGATCGATGCTCGCTTTGCTATAATTTAAAAAAGTGTTTGGAAATAGTCCCATCCAAAATATCAAAATAATCATCGGCAACATCACACATATTTCACGCAAGTTCAGATCAATGAGTGGGTGATGGTGATCTTTCACCAGTGCGCCCGCTTCGCCGAAAAACACGCGCTTAAACATCCAAAGCATATAAACGGCACCTAGTACGACGCCGGTGACGGCAAAACCTGCCAAAGCCTTGCTGGCCATGAAGGTGCCAAGCAAGATAAAAAATTCGCCGACAAAACCATTGGTCATAGGCACAGCGATACTTGAAAGCGTGACGATAAAAAATAAAATCGTAAAGATCGGTAGGGCCTTGGCAAGGCCGCCATATTTTGCAATCTCGCGCGAATGCGTGCGCTCATAAATCATGCCCACCAACAAGAAGAGTGCTCCCGTGCTAATTCCGTGATTAAGCATTTGATAAAGACTTCCTGAAACTCCATAGGCGTTAAATGCGAAAAGTCCAATAATCACATATCCCATATGTGAAACTGACGAATAGGCAACGAGCTTTTTCATATCCGGCTGAACCATCGCGACGAGGGCTCCGTAGACAATCCCCACAACGCCAACGAGAAGAAAAAGCCAAGACCAATATTCAGCCGCTTCAGGAAAAAGCGGAATAACGAATCTTAGAAAACCATAGGTTCCCATCTTCAGCATCACACCAGCCAAAATCACTGAACCCGGAGTCGGCGCTTCAACGTGCGCATCTGGAAGCCATGTGTGAAACGGAAACATCGGCACCTTGATCGCAAACGCGAGCGAAAAGGCAAAAAACAATAAGGTCTGAGGATTGATCAACTGCCCGGCCAAAAACGGTAAACGCAGTTGATAGAGATCGAGAAGACTCGCTGACATCTGGCCGTCACCGACTTCTTTTGAAGCATACATAAGGTAGATGATCGCAAGAAGCATGAGAAGCGAGCCCGCCATTGTATAAATAAAAAATTTGACAGTGGCATAAATCCTTCGCTCTCCTCCCCAAATTCCGATCATAAAGTACATCGGCACAAGCGAGAGTTCAAAGAAGGTGTAAAATAATACGGCATCCATGGCCACAAAGGATCCGAGCATCGCTGTTTGCAAAACGAAAAGGGCGGCATGAAAACCCGCAATACGCTTTTGCACACTCTCTTGACTCGCAAGAATAATGACTGGCGTGAGAAAAGTTGTCAGCAGCACAAGCCAAAGTGAAAGGCCATCAATACCGACAAAATAGTTAATACCAAGTTGAGGGACCCAAGGAATTTTCTCGACAAATTGTAGAGCCGCAGTACTTTTATCAAAGGCCGTCAACAAGCCAAGACTTAAAATGAATTCGAAAGTCCCAAGGACGAGAGCAATCGGTCGCACCATTTTTACTGGTAGGCAGAGCACGATCAAAGCAAACAGAATGGGTAGAAAGACCAGAAGAGATATCAACATGAACTATAACCTCATGATATAGAAAATAAAACAGGCAACACCGAGACTGATGTAAAGTGCGTACTGCTGCAGATTTCCGTTCTGCAGTGTTTTCAAAGTCGAACCCGTACCACGAACGGCATCTCCAATGACGTAGGTCAATTTATCAATAAAGTTGACATCGACATAGGCCCACAAGCCACGACTGGCTTCAACAAGAGGTCTAATCAGAGTCTTCTCATAAAGTTCGTCGATACGATACTTGTCTAAAACCAAATGATAGAGACCTTTGAATTTTTTTGTAAACTCCTCTGAAATCTTTGGACTGTAGATATAAATTCTGTAAGCGATGAACGCCATCGTCCCTGCGACCACCACGCTCACGCCCATCAAGGGTCCTTCAAGAAAACCAAGTTGTTCGTTAGGGGGCAACATTTTGATACTGCCCTCAAACCAATGCTCCAGGAAGTTGGGAAGATGAAATATCGCTGGAAAGCCCAGCCAGCCACCAAACGCCGATAATCCTGCCAAAACAATTAGTGGGATCGTCATGCTTGGGGGCGATTCGTGAGGATGAACATCGTGGCCAAAGCGGCTCTTTCCCCAGAAGGTCAGCGCCACCAACCTCGTCATATAAAAAGCTGTGCATCCTGCGGCAACCAGTCCAACCAAGTATAACAGTGGATGACCGAGTGGAGAGCTCAAGGACTGCCATAAAATTTCATCCTTCGAGAAAAATCCAGCAAAAGGTGGCAAGCCAATAATTGCAAGCCAGCCGATCACAAACGTAAAATGCGTGATCGGCATATATTTTTTAAGCCCGCCCATTTTTCGGATATCCTGTTCTTCATGCATCGCATGAATCACCGAACCTGATCCCAAGAACATAAGCGCTTTGAAAAAGGCGTGGGTCATCAAGTGAAATATCGCCGCATTAAATGCACCCACTCCGCACGCAAGGAACATATATCCAAGCTGCGAAACCGTTGAGTAAGCCAAAACCTTCTTTATATCATTTTGGGCAATACCAATTGTCGCCGCAAACAGTGCGGTCAACGCGCCGATAATCGCCACGACATGAAGTGCGTTGGGAGCCATCAAAAATACCGGGTGAAGACGCACGATCATATAGACCCCGGCCGTTACCATCGTCGCCGCGTGAATCAAAGCCGAGACCGGTGTTGGCCCAGCCATGGCATCTGGCAACCACACATACAATGGAATCTGTGCTGACTTTCCGCAAGCACCAATAAATAAAAACAAACAGGCAAGCGTGAGCGGACCATTCCAGCCAACCTCAGCTATGCTTGGAGCACGCGCGATGATCTCACTAAATTGCACACTCCCAAAGGTGATGAACAGCATAAAGATCCCAAGTAAAAATCCCGCGTCACCAATTCTGTTGGTGACAAAAGCTTTCATCCCGGCTGCGGCTTTTGCTTGATCGCTGAACCAAAAACCTATGAGCAAATAAGAGCAAAGCCCCACACCCTCCCAGCCGACAAACATGACAAGCAAGTTATCTCCGAGAACCAGAAGAAGCATATTGAACAAAAATAAATTCAAATACGAAAAATATTTTGTCGGACGCTCATCATGAGACATGTATCCGATGCTAAAAAGGTGGATGAGTGTCCCTACCCCGGTAATTACCAAAATCATAATCGCGCTAATATGATCCACAACAAAGGCCGCATCAGCACGAAAACCTCCAACGCTGAGCCACTCAAAAAAATTGGCACCAACTTGAGCGGCGCCGCCCTCACCGCCGTCAGATCCTGTTACACCACCAGAAATTGACCACACCAAAACAATGGAACATAAAAACGATATTGCTGAGGCCGCGGTAGCCACAGTGCCGGCGAGCAAATAGTTTTTGCTTTTAAATCTCAATCCATTAAAAAGGAATCCAGCAAGAGGAGCCCCCAAAAGGATGGCAAAAATAAGTGGTGCGTTTTGCATAGTTGCGCCCTAGCCCTTAAGATGTTCGAAAAATCGAATGTTCACTTGTTTAAATTTCTTAAAAATCATCACCGCCAATGCCAGTCCAACTGCTGCTTCTGCGGCAGCGATCGTCATGACGAAAAAAACCATCACTTGCCCGTTGTATTGTTCTGGCTGCTGAAAACGATTAAAGGCTATGAAAGTAATGTTCACCGCATTGAGCATGAGCTCAATCGACATTAAAATAACGATCACGTTTTTTCTTAAAAGTACTCCCAGCATTCCAACAGTGAACAAAAGGGCCGATAAAAACAAATAGTGATTCAGTCCAACTTTGAGAAAAACATCAGTCATTGGCATGAGTGCCTCCACGAACGCGAGAAAGTGTCACCGCACCGATCGCAATCACCAATAAAAGTGCACCAATCACTTCAAACGCAAAAAGATAATTTCCAAATAGCGTCGTCGCCAGGCCTCGCACAGGATCCAAAGTCGCCGGGATAGGGGTGACTTGACTATTAAAAACCATATCTGCCGACATATAAATCGAACCCATGATCAAACCTAAAATAACTCCGACAGAAGCGAGTTTAAAGGCCCCACTTAAAATCCCTGGCGAAAAAGCATCCAGATCATGTTTCAAATCAAAGAGCATCAAGACCATGACAAATAAAACCATCACCGCACCCGCGTAGACAATCAGCTGCACGCCGGCCACAAAGCCAGCATCGAGGCTTACGAAAATGGCCGCGACCGCCACCATTGTGCTGGCAAGAAAAAGTGCAGAATAAATTGGGTTTTGCACAAGGATCACACTACAGGCTGAGAAAAACGCGGTGAACGCCAAAAAATAAAATATATAGTCCGAGAGAGCTAGCATATCGATATCCTTACTTTGATCTGTACTTTATCTGCATTTTAGCCTTGGGCGCAAAAAATCCAAAGCGCCGTTAAGATGACATTCACAAGCGCCCAAGGGAGCATTGTCTTCCATCCTAAGTCCATGAGTTGATCATAGCGAAACCTTGGAAGCGTCCATCTGACCCAAATAAAAACCCACAAAAAGAAAATAATTTTTGTTAGCAAAACAACATGCGCCAAAAGCGCAAATAAAATTGCGCCCAAATTTCCGGGAATGTGGTTGACCGGCAATAACGTCATCAGCCATTGCGGAATATTGTAACCCCCGAAATAAAAAATCGCGAGTAAGGCGCTGGCAACGAGCATGTGGCCGTATTCGCCAATGTAAAACAGGAGCATCTTAAAGCCGCCGTACTCGGTGTGAAAGCCAGCAACAAGTTCGCCTTCTGCTTCCGGCAAGTCAAAAGGCAAGCGGTTACATTCGGCGAAAGAGGCCGAGGCAAATAGCAACATGCCAATAGGGTTGTGAAATATCCCCCAATCCGGCAAGAATGGAATTGTGAATTTTTGACCAAAAAACCCGTATGTCAGAGCGGCTTCTTGCATTTTCATCATATCGCCAAAGCTCAGCGTGCCATAGATCATTAAAATTCCGACAAGTGAAAGGCCGAGTGCGAGTTCATATGAAATCATCTGCGCACTCGCTCTCAGCGCGCCCATTAAAGAATATTTGTTAGATGACCCCCAACCAGCCATCAAGAGCGAATAGGCACCTAAGGACGAAATCCCTAAAACATAAACAATGCCGACATTGATCGAAAATCCCTGAAATGCAAAATCATAACCTTTGCCATCAACACCTGCCCATAACTGGCCAAATAAATGAAAGGGCTCGATGTGAATCGTCGGAGAAAGTGGCAGAGATGCCAGCGCCAAGGCGCCCGGAACCAACGCCATGACTGGGGCCGCATAATACAAAAGGGCTACCCCTTTTTTCGGCAAGAATTCTTCTTTAAACAAGAATTTGACCGCATCAGCCAAGAGTTGCATGAGGCCGAGTGGACCCACCCGATTCGGGCCGAAGCGGTTTTGAATGAAAGCTGAGCCTCGACGCTCCACCCAGACGAGGATAGGAACAATTTGAATCATCATTAAAAAGATGACTGCCATTTTTATCAAATTTACACTTATCTCAAATTTATCGGCACCCATAAATCCTGCCTAATTCCTAAGTTTAATCCCAATCGAGGGCTTTTGATTTCACTTCCCAAAAGAGTCCAAAAATAAAAAGTAAAACAAACACTCCCATTGCTCCCATGATATAGGCGCCTTCACCTTTTTTGATATAATCCAAAAATGTGATCGCCCACGGATACATAAAAATAATCTCGATATCAAAAATGATAAACAAGATCGCCGTGAGATAGAACTTCACGTTGATTTTCGAGTCTGGTGCTTCTGTTCCGGGAATACCACACTCATACGGCATATCTTTTGCGGGATTTGGAGATTTTTTGGGTCCAAGAAAAGAGGCAATAAATAAAATTCCGGCACCAAAGGCAACGACAAGAAAAAACAATACGATCACCGGAAGAACGCTAGTCACTTGGGCCTCCCCAAAATATGCAAAAAAATAAAAGTTCTATTCGACGCGTGTTAATGTTATACCGACGCGTCTTTCATATTCCAAGGAATATAAATGGATATCAACAAGCTAATAAAAAAAATCGCCGCCGTCGTCGCAGTGAGTAGATGAGTTTTTTTCCGATCGATCTGCATTTCGAAAAAGTTTTAGAACGTGAGCTCGAGCGAAAATCGAACTCTCTCGATGTCACTGGAACAAATTCGAGTTTTGCCCTCGCACTTTTGCTCAGCCAATCAACTTCACCCCTGATTTGGGATGCTCCGCAATTGATTGTTGTGCCCAATGATGAGGCAGCTGAACAGCTGCAAAACGAAATCGGTTTTTTTAATCCTGAGATTTCCACGCGACTTTTGCCCTCGTTCGACGTTTCACCTTATTCCGGTCTTTATGCAAATCCACGCACCCTGAGTGCACGAGTCGCCTTTGCTTTTGCTGCACAAAATTCTGGCAATCAAGAGATTTTTATCTCTGCGGTCTCGGGTCTTATGCAACGAAGCCTGCCGCCAAGTGTGCTGCGGGCAAATACTTTATTACTAAAATCGCAGCAAAGTCTCCCAAAGGATTTTGCTAAGCTCTTAGGACGCCTTGGTTATCAATCCACACCGGTCGTTGAAGATATCGGAACATTTGCAATACGCGGGGGCATCGTTGATATCTTTTCGCCAGCCTATGCATATCCCATTCGTCTTGAGCTTTTTGGAGACCAGATTGAAAGCCTGAGATTCTTTGATCCTGATACCGGTCGAAGTGTCGCCCCCAAATCGGGATCCAGTGGCATGTCTTTAAATAGTTGTTATGTTATTCCGCCAAGAGAGATTCTCTACACGGATGATCTTCGCATGAATGCTGCCAATCGCTATCGCGTCTCGGCTGGCAAACGCGGTGTGGATCCTGTTGAAAAGGATCAGGTTCTGCAATCTATTATTCAAGCGCAGATTTTTCCGGGAATGGATTTTTTGCTCGGTGATTTTTACGAAGAGTTTGCGACGCCAATCGACCACTTTAAAAATCCTCCCAACTTGTGGTTGCTCGAGCCGACAGACCTCACCCATCAATCCGATCAATTGCTCGAAGAGCTTAGGGGCGAATTTGCGGGATCTCAAAAACATGCGATCTGCCCCGAGCCAGAAGATCTTTTTGTGCCTTTCGAAAAACTCGGTTTGGATTCATGTCGTCGCAAAATTTCATTTCATCATCTTCTATTGCAGGATGCGGCTCAAATTTCGGACCAAGCGAATAAACAGATTTCGTGGAATTCACAAAATCTAGATTATTTGCAAACGCGCGCCGATAGCTCAATCGCTCAAGCAGGCAAGGGCGCTCATGGCAGCGATTTGGAACATCCTTTTGAAACGGCACGCAGGGTGGGTCGTTGGCGCGAAGAGAAAAACCTCGTCTTTATTTGTGCGGCGACGCAGGCGCAAGCAAAGCGTCTCGAGCTTGTTTTTGAAAAGACCGACGTCTCGGCACAGCTGGTCTCAAGTGAAACTTATGACTTGAGCTCCTTAGTCGAAGCACAAAAAGAAAATTTAAAACTGGTTCACATCATTGAGCGCCCCGCTGAGCAAAGCTTACGCCTAACAGATGAGAATATTATTTTTTTACGAGACGAAGATTTTTTCGGAAAGAAACAGCGCAAGCGTGAGCATAAATCGACCGGATCACTCGAGGCCCGTTCCGGAACCTTGAGTTTCTCAGATCTCAATATTGGTGATCGTCTTGTCCACGTTTTACATGGCATCGGCATTTATGAAGGGCTCAAGGTTATGCCCATTGCGGGCGTCGATGCCGAGTTCATTCAAATCTCATATAAAGATGGCGATAAACTTTATTTGCCTATTTATCGCATCAATCAAATTAATCGTTATGGCGGCCCTGGCGGGCAAGCGCTCTTAGATAAACTCGGCGGCCCCGGGTGGCAAAAAACCAAAGCGAAAGTTAAAACCCATTTACGTGAGATTGCTGGCGACCTCTTAGAACTCTACGCAAAGAGAGCGCAAATGCACAGGCCTCCGTTTTTACCCAACGATGACGAATTCGTGCAATTTGAAGCCGCCTTTCCTTATGACGAAACCGATGACCAACTCAAAGCTGTGCGTGATTTAACTGAGGATATGACGAGCGACAAGCCCATGGATCGATTGATTTGTGGAGATGTTGGTTTTGGTAAAACTGAAGTTGCAATCCGTGCGGCCTTTAAGGCGCTGCAATCTCAAAAGCAAGTGGCGGTTTTGGCGCCGACGACGGTTTTGTCTTTTCAACACGTCGAAACTTTTCAAAAGCGATTTAAAAATTGGCCAGTGACGATTCGGGCGCTCAACCGCTTTGTTTCTAGCCTCGAGGCAAAAAAGACTTTGGCAGAGCTTAAAGATGGCAAGGTCGATATCATCATTGGCACCCACAGACTCTTAAGTAAAGACGTCGGCTTTAAGAATCTTGGCCTCATGATTATCGATGAAGAACACAAGTTTGGTGTCACTCATAAAGAGCGCATCAAAAAAATAAAAACGGGCGTCGATACCTTGACTCTTTCGGCAACGCCTATTCCGCGCACTTTAAATATGAGCTTGGTTGGCATCCGTGATCTTTCAATTATTAATACTCCGCCAGTTGATCGTCTCCCAACGCGAACTTTTGTTACCAAATTTGATGAAGACACGATTCGTAAGGGGATAGAGTCTGAGATCAGTCGCAGTGGACAAGTTTTCTTTTTACACAATCGTGTGCAGAGTATTTATCAGCTGGCCGACGACCTCAAGCGCGTCGTTCCGAGTGCTCGCATTCGCGTCGGCCATGGTCAGATGCCAGAACATGAACTTGAAGCGACGATGCTTGCCTTTTTCAATCATGAGATTGACGTTTTAGTTTGTACAACGATTATTGAATCCGGAATCGACAACCCAAGGGCAAATACGATGTTTATTGATAACGCTCATCAGTTGGGTTTGGCGACGCTCTATCAACTGCGCGGTCGGGTCGGAAGAAGTAAAGAGCGCGCTTATTGTTATTTACTGATCCCCGCAAACAAGCGCCTTGAAAAAGATGCTCAAGAGCGACTTAAAGTCATTCAAGACAATACCGCTCTCGGCAGTGGAATTCGCATCGCTCACCATGATCTTGAACTCCGTGGGGCCGGAAATATTTTAGGCGAAGATCAATCCGGTCATATCGATTCGGTCGGTTATGAAATGTATATGGAGCTTTTGGAAGAGGCCATTCGCACGGCAAAAGGTGAGGAGCTGATCGAAAATATTGAGCCCGAAATTAATGTGCGCATCCCCGCGTTGATCCCAAATGACTACATCCCGGATATTCGCATTCGTCTGAGTTACTACAAAGAGCTCGCGCAGATCGACACCATCGCCGATATCGACCGCATTGAAGATGAGCTGCGAGATCAGTTCGGAAAGTTACCGGAGCAAGTTGTCAATCTCATGGGTCTCATGTTAATCAGGTCCCAGTGTCGTAGCTTGGGGATTCGTGACATCAGTTCAGGACCAAAGACGATCTCGCTTTCGTTTACCGAACGCACGCCGCTTCCATCGACGAAGGTCGTTGAATTGACCTCCCGAGATAACAAAAAATATTCGATCACGCCGGATATGCGTTTGATTGTGCGCATGAACACCATCGCCTGGCCAAACATTCACGAAGAGCTCAATTATCTTCTTCGACTCGTCTCAAAGTGAGTTCTAAAAATAGACCGGACAAATAGCTAATTTTGTAGTGGGCATAGCCCCTTCAGCTCGCGCAGATGTTAAAATCTAAGGATGCATTTTTATTTATTAAAATATTTGCTGGCAACGGCACTTGGGCCCTGCTTCGCACAAACAACTCTGCCACAACAATCGGTGCAGCCAGCGCAACAACAATCACAGCAACAACCGCCAAAAGAACAAGTTAAAGATCGCGCCGATCGGGTCAGTGATCAAGGTCGCGGCCAAGTTCATGATCAAACACGTTCCGCCGCAAGCGAGCAAGATCCAGATATTTTACTTCTCAAGAAAATGAGTCTCGAACAGAAGGTTGGCCAGCTTTTTATTTTTGGCTTCATGGGCACCGAAGCCAATCATAGTCTAAATGAAATTATCGAGAAATTACACCCCGGAGGCATTCTCGTATTCGGAAGAAATATTCACACCGCCAAACAAGTTGCGCAACTTCTCTTTGACGCGCAGACCGCATCGATTCAATCCTCGCGATCCCCCTTGCTCATCGCCGTCGATCAAGAGGGGGGTGATGTTATCCGCATCAGAACCTCACCGCCACTGCCCAGCGCCTTAGCCCTCGGAGTAACCGGTGAAACTGATCTCGTTCACGAGGCAGGCCTTCAAACGGCTATTTTGTTAAAGGCTTTAGGCTTTAATATGAATCTCGCTCCAGTTCTCGATATTTCTGACCCGCTCAAAGATTCGTTCATTGGGACTCGCGCCTTCGGCAAAGATTCTCAGATCGTCTCTCAGATGGGGATCGAGTTTGCCGACGGCCTAAGAGATGGAGGAATTCTACCGACGGCCAAGCACTTTCCAGGTCATGGCGGCATTAAGACTGACTCGCATTTGGTCACTCCGCAGAAAAATGTCGGCCTCGATTATCTTCTTAATAATGATCTCCTTCCATACAGCGATTTAACCCAGCATGGTGGCGCTAGCGCGATTATGGTCGCTCACATCGCCTTTCCAAAGATTGACGGAAGCCTTGTTCCTGCGACTTACTCAAAAATTCTCATTGGAGAGGTGTTGCGAAACCGCCTCGGCTTCGATGGAATCGTCATGACCGATGATATTGAAATGGGCGGAGCTGGCGAGGGCAGTGCGATTGAGCATGCAAAACTGGCGATCAACGCAGGCGTCGACCTGGTGATGATGGCCTGGAACAAAAAAATGCAATTTCTCGTCGTCAAAGGTGTCATCAATGCGGTGAAGAATGACGAGATTGACGAAGATAGAATTGATGAGAGCGTCCTGCGAATATTGAAGATCAAGCGCCAGTTTGCAAGTTTCGCAAAACCGCAAGCGCCTGACGCAAAAAAGTTTTTAAACATTGTTCGCAGTCATGGCATTCAGTCGATTTCACAAAAAACAATCCAAAAAATATTTGAAACCTATAAAAACGAGGTCTCGCACCGAACGCATCCGTCCCATTTGCAAATTGAATCTCTTTCTGCGACGAAATTTTTTGTATACTCTCTAAATGAGGGCTTTTATCGTTCTTTTAAATCCTACCGCCAAAAGATGCTTTCGCAATTCGAAAATATCTCGCAAACTTCATCAAACAAAATCAACAAAGCTCTTATGGCTAATGCTAATTCTTATGCTCTTATTTATGTTTCAGGCCCACTCAGTGCGAAACTTGTCAATAGTCTCAGCGATCAAGTGTCTTCTCGGACTATTATTGTTAACTCCGAAACCCAAAGCATCATCAAAAAGCCTGAGCGTTTTGCCAGTGTCTTAGATATTTATTTTAAACATCCCGATGTCGGTAACTTGACGGCGGACTATCTAAGTTCTCTCGTATCCAATCCGCGTGAACCAACATCAACTAAGACTGAGCCTCAGCCGACATCTCAATCGACACCTCAAACCGACTGAGCAGGCACGGAGTCAAATCTGACTTTTCCAAAAAGCTTAAGTATGATCTCGCCACCGACAATATCCGTCTGAGATGGATTCAAGAATAGGCTTGCAACATGCTTTGTCTTATCAATAGGCTCCGCAGGTTCTTTTTCACTAGGCTTGATTGCTTCTGTAGCAATACTTCTGTGATCAAACTTCGCTTGGAAAATTTGAATTTGCGGATCGGCGTTCGCGTTTTGCCGAACAAAGCTTAAATGGTAGAGTTTATCTGCCCCAATAAATATGCCTGAGCTTTGCGATGCTTGGGTTTGCAAAAAACAAAATAGAACGGCTATCGGCCCCATAAACGAAGGTCCATCGGACGGCCCCTCTACAATATCGGACTCAAGTTCAAACGTATGGTCTTTGCGTTGATCTTTATAAAAAATTTTTGCCTGCTCCTGATCCGAATGCCAACGACCAAAATATCGAGCGCCACCCTTAAAATCAAATTCGTCGAGCTGAACTTTCTTTTGCGGATCTAAAAAGTCGCGACCAGAAAACGTGAATTCTTTTTGCTCTTGGAAGGGCAACTTGAAAAGAACTTGCCCGGTCGAAATTAAAAATTTTTGTTCATTTAGTTCGGAGGTTTTCCAATTGATTTTTAACTCTGCATTGATAAGTGGATGACGAGCGCGAAAGGCCAGTTGACGTTGGCTGAGGTCCTGTCGCGAAGAACATAGTTTAAGCCAGTTCATAGTTACCCTTAGACGCTTCTTTGCGCGACCGAGCTTTGCACGGAGGCAGTGCTACTGCACGTCCTACAAACCGGACCGCTCCTTCAACAAACTGGAGGCAGATGGCGATTTTTCTGGAGTCTGCCTAATGTGTTGTCTGACCGTTCTGTTCAACAAGTTCTTTGCGGACTTTTGCACGCATCAATTTTTTGAGATGCTTTTCGACCATATCGGCGTCGGCATCGATCGCGTTCAACTGCTCAGTTGATAGCTTTATCGACCGATTGACCCTTTCGATATCAATTTCTTCTGGCGTCTCTGCAGTCTGCGCAAGAATATTAACGCCCTCGGGATTAACCTGGCAATACCCCCAACTCAAGGCCACACTTTGCATGGAGCCTTCGCCTTTTCGACGATAGCGCAAGATGCCCGGCTGTAATGTCGTCATTAGCGGTGCATGCCCAGGCAAAATATTGAGCTCACCTTTTTCTGCAGAGACAAACAGCTCGTCAACTTCTTGGCTTTGAACAAGCTTTTTTTCAGGCGTATATAAATTCAAACGAAACATTAAAGCCTCTTCGCCTTTTCAAGCACATCTTCAATCGTTCCGACAAGATAAAACGCTTGTTCCGGAATTTCGTCATGCTTGCCTTCCAGAATTTCTCTAAACCCACGAATGGTGTCTTTGATATCAACATATTTACCAGGCATTCCAGTAAACTGCTCGGCAACAAAGAATGGTTGCGATAAAAATCTTTGCGTTTTTCGAGCCCGCGAAACCACGAGCTTGTCTTCTTCAGATAATTCATCCATACCCAAGATTGCGATGATGTCTTGGAGCTCTTTATATCTTTGCAAGAGCGCTTGAACATCGCGCGCGGTATTGTAATGTTCGACACCCACGATATTTGGATCAAGTAAGCGAGAAGTTGAATTCAGCGGATGAACGGCTGGATAAATTCCAAGCGCTGCGATATCTCGATCTAAATTTGTGGTTGCATCTAAATGCGTAAAGGTCGTTGCCGGCGCAGGATCCGTATAGTCATCAGCAGGAACATAAACCGCTTGCACCGAGGTGATCGATCCTTTGCTGGTCGACGTAATACGCTCTTGCAGAGCTCCCATATCTGTCGCCAAAGTCGGTTGATAACCGACCGCAGATGGAATACGTCCAAGAAGCGCTGACATCTCTGCACCGGCTTGAGTGAATCTAAAAATATTGTCAATGAACAACAAAACGTCTTGGTTTTCAACATCCCTAAAATATTCGGCGATGGTAAGGCCGGTCAAAGCCACTCGTGCACGCGCGCCGGGAGGCTCATTCATTTGACCAAATACCAGTGCGGTTTTCGAAATAACCCCTGACTCGGTCATTTCTCTCCACAAGTCATTTCCTTCTCTGGTTCTTTCGCCGACGCCCGCAAATACTGAAAAGCCTCCGTGTTCAGTCGCGATGTTACGGATGAGCTCTTGAATCAAAACTGTTTTTCCAACGCCCGCTCCTCCGAAAAGACCAATCTTTCCACCCTTTGCATAGGGAGCCAAAAGATCCACAACTTTAATTCCAGTCATGAGCATTTCAGCTTTTGTAGACTGTTCGTCAAATTTTGGGGCGGCTCTATGAATTGGCCAATGCGTCTCAGCTTTAACGGGACCAGCTTCGTCCACAGGAGTCCCAACAACATTGATGATTCGGCCAAGAACGCTTCGGCCAACGGGAGTTGTAATCATATTTTTTGTATTGGTAACAGGCATCCCCCGTATCAAGCCTTCAGTAGAATCCATCGCAATCGTTCGGCAAACATTATCACCTAAGTGCTGCGCGACTTCGAGGACAAGATTTCCTTCTTCACTACTAATCGATTTATTGGTCACCTTGAGGGCCGTATAAATGGCTGGCATTTCACTCGAAAACTCTACGTCAACAACAGGTCCCATGACTTGTTTGATTTTTCCCATTTCCATCATATTGCTTTACTCCCTAGGCTTTCAAGGCTTCTGCGCCACTGGTAATTTCGATCAGCTCGGTTGTAATCGAAGCTTGTCTCAATTTGTTATAAGTTAAAGTATAAGTTTTAATCATTTCACCGGCATTTTTTGTCGCATTTTCCATTGAGGTCATGCGCGCTCCATGTTCAGAAGCCACACTCTCACTCATGCAGCGATAAACTTGAATCGCAAAATGCTTATCCAAAAGTTGATCAATAATGATCTCGGGGGATGGTTCAAAGATCATATCTTTTGAAAACTCTACCCCTTCTTTTGCCAGAGTTGACACACGCGACACATCGACAGGTAAAAGCTTCTCGACAACCACACTTTGCGAAATCGCAGACTTAAATTCGTTATAGACAATCCGAACCTCGTCATATTCGCCATGCCGATAAAATTCGATCAACTTTTCTGCAACATTTGCGGCTAGTGTATAAGATATATCTTTAGCAAGATTTTGGATGTTTTCGATGGCCGTGATTTTTCGGCGTTTAAAATAGTCCGTTGCCTTTTTTCCGACAAAAATAAAGTCTAGCTTTTCTAAATTGGCTTTATTTTCACGATAGTAGCGTTCTGCCGTCTTGCAAGCCGAAGTATTAAAAGCCCCGCACAATCCACGATCACTTGTCAGCACTACGATCAAAACCTTTTTGGGATCAAGTGTAATCGAAAGCAGGGGATGTTCGAGACGATGTGTAGATGCGATATCCGCGATGACCGATAAAATGCCTTGAGCATAAGGTCTTAAGTTCACAATATTGTGTTGAGCTCGACGAAGCTTTGCAGCCGAAACCATTTTCATAGCTCGCGTAATTTGCTGCGTATTCTTCGTACTGTCGATTTTAGTTCTTATGTCCTTAAGACTTGCCATTTATTATCTCATGTCCTGTCTAATATGCTTTTAAAGTTTTTGCGAAACTTCGAAAATCGCTTTGAACTCATCGAATGCAGCGGTGAGGTTTTTCTTGGTTTCGTCTTTTATCGCTTTATCTTTTTTCAATGTTTCAAGAATATTTGAATATTTTCCGCGTATAAACTGCAAACACTCAGATTCATATCTCTTGACGTCTGATTCTGGAATCACATCAAGATATCCATTTGAAGCTGCGAAAATAACAACAACCTGATTCTCAACAACAAGTGGCGTATACTGCGGCTGTTTTAAGAGCTCAACAAGTCGACGGCCACGCGCCAGCTGAACTTGTGAAGCCTTATCAAGATCCGATGCAAAAGCCGCAAAAGCTTCGAGAGCGCGAAACTGAGCAAGCTCGAGTTTTAAAGCTCCCGCAACTTGCTTCATGGCTTTAATCTGCGCATTACCACCAACCCGCGAAACTGATTTACCTACGTTTACCGCTGGCCTGATGCCTTTGTAAAATAAGTCGCTCTCTAAGAAGATTTGTCCATCGGTGATCGAAATAACGTTTGTCGGAATATACGCCGAGATGTCTCCGGCCTGAGTTTCAATAATTGGGAGCGCCGTCAAAGAACCGCCTCCTTTTTCCTCAGATAACTTCGCAGCTCTTTCTAACAAGCGACTATGAATATAAAACACGTCGCCTGGATAAGCTTCTCGACCCGGAGGACGTCGCAATAACAATGATAATTGACGATAAGCTTGAGCTTGCTTGGTTAGGTCGTCATAAATGATTAAAGCGTGTCGACCCGTATCTCTGAAGTATTCGGCCATTGCACATCCGGCATAAGGCGCTAAAAACTGAATCGCAGCCGGATCAGATGCCGACGCGCAGATGACTGTCGTGTATTCCATGGCGCCTGAGCTCTTTAATTTCTCAACAACTTGTGCAACCGTTGATTTTTTCTGCCCGATCGCCACATAAAAACACTGAACGTTTTGGCCTTTTTGATTGATAATCGTATCAATTGCAATTGCCGTTTTGCCCGTTTGACGATCGCCAATGATTAATTCGCGCTGACCGCGGCCAATCGGAATCAAAGCATCAATCGCCTTAATCCCAGTTTGCATAGGTTCATGAACCGGAAACCGAGAAACTATCCCCGGGGCTTTTAGTTCGACGATTCTTGAATGCGCCGTTTTAATTGGTCCATGACCGTCAATTGGATTTCCAAGTGAATCGACGACGCGACCTAAAAGGGCTTCGCCAACAGGAACTTGCACGATTTTTCCGGTGCGCTTAACATTGTCGCCTTCTTTGATCGACATGTCTTCGCCTAAGATAACGACACCGACAGAATCTTGCTCTAAGTTTAAGACCATTCCAAAGACTTCGCCCGGAAACTCGACAAGCTCTCCCGCCATTGCGGATTCTAATCCGTGCACTCTTGCAACGCCGTCGCCGACAGAGAGAACGCTGCCGACTTCGCTAACTTGGATTGATTTGCTATAGTTTTTAATTTGCTCTTTTAAGACACGACTGATTTCATCCGCTCGTATTTGCAATTCCATTGTTAAACTGTTCTCCTCTTTAAATCTTCGTGAATTGTGCGCAGATGCGCATCTAGGGTATCATCAAAAGTAAAACTTCCCACCTGCGCGACCAGACCGCCGATGAGATTAGGGTCAACTTTATAGACCATTATGACTTTCTTTTTTAAAACTCTCTCAACCATCGATTCGATTCGCGTCCGCTCCTCGGGCCCAAGCACATAGGCCGAACGAACTAGGCCGCGCGCAACCGCATTTGCCGTATCAATTTGCGTTTGAAATGCTTCGGTCAGCTCTGAAAACGCCACGAAACGATTTCTTTTGGCGATTAAATCTAGCATATTTTCAACTTCTGGACTGATCCCAGACTTTTCAACTGCCTTTTTTACAACTTTTTGTTTTTCTTCTGGCCGAACTGTTGCCGAACTTAAATAATTAAAAATTTCGCTGTCATGAGCGAAGATTTGCTCAAGAGAGCGCAAGTCGGAGAATACCTTCTCTTGTGTATTATTTTCTGTCGCTAAAGCGAAAAGCGCTTTGGCGTATCTTTTGCCAATCTCTGAAGCTCTCACGGTCTTACCACCTGGATTTTTTCTACAAACTCTTTTTGCAAGCGTTTTTGATCTGGCTCTTTAACTTTTTCGTTTAAAATTTGCTTGGCTTGGGCAATTGCGCCGGACAACAGCTCTTCTCGCAGCTCAAGCTTCGCTTTTTGAATTTCTGATTCAGCTGTGCGCTCCGCTTCTTTTTTGAGATTGGCGATGATCTCTTGCGCCTCAGACAAAATCTTTGCCTTAAGCTCCTCTGCTTCTCGTGTTGCTCGTTCGAGATCGAGCTTCGCTCCCGATTCTAACTTATCCAATTTCTCTTTTATGATATTTTTTTGCGTCTCGGCCTCTTTGCGAGCGTGCTCCGCTTTGATCAAAGCTTGGCGAAAAGTTGATTCTCGGTCTTTAAAATGAGCTACGACTTTTTTTCTCAAAAGAAAAAACAAGAGCCCTACAAATATTGAAAAGTTAACGAATTGCCAAAAAACTTCGCGAGGAATTTCGTTCAAATTCATAGGGACAGATCCTTTCCAACTAGGCGACTGGCAATTGCTTCGCTCACGGCTGGAATCTCAATCGATAATTTTTTTCGTGCGGCTTGAACCTCGTTTGAAATTTTTTCGCGCACACTCTCTATTGCTGCTGAAGCCTCTTCCCGAGCTCCCTTGACTAGGACCTCATAATCCCGCTGCGCTTCGGATCTCTTTTGATCGTATAAGTGCTTGATCTGAGAGTTGAGGTCTCGGGCTTTTTTCTCATAATTAGCTGTGAGTTCTTGTGCTTCTTCGATGATGCGAACCGCCGACTCTTCATTTCCAACAGTTCGTTTTTCACGCTCATGGTAAGCCTTCATATAGGGCTTAAATACGAGCTGGGTGAGCGCAAGATAGGAGACCAAAAAACAAGCCAGTTGAATCCAGATTGTCTGGTTGACTCCGAGAGCAGACAGTAAAGACAACACTATTTGCATTAATTAAAGTTCCTGAAATGAATTTTGGCTTTTTGGAGTAGCATTTGAATCTTGATCACGTCAAGCCCAATAGTCACATTTGAAAAGCAATATTCCCTATTTAATTTGCCGAAACATATGATGCGCCCTCAAAAACAACGCCTTCATCTATTCTGAGACTGGGGGAGGTGACGGTTCCTCGAAAAATCGCTGGGGGATGCATGATGACTCGCTTCCGAGCAAAAATATTTCCTGAAAGCTCACCACTTAAAACAACAATATCAGCTTCAATCTGCGCCTCCACTTTTGCCCCTGGATTAATCACCAAGGTATCTTGAGTAAATATTTCGCCTTTAAAATGTCCTCCGATGCGAACGGTTCCTTCGAAGGTAAGCTTACCCTCGAAAAAGGCCCCGTGATCTAACAAGGCCGTAATATGGTCATTTGGAACCCTCACTTCTGGGCTCGGAATAATTTTTACTTTCTCTATTTCTGCCATGCTTCGCGAATCTTTTCTATTTGTGTATTAAATTGTTCGTCACTATAGAAGGAGATTGAAATTTTACCTTTACCCTCAGCGTAGTCAATTGCCACCTTCGTTCCCAAAAGTTTTTGCAGATCTTCTGATACCGCCTGTGCAAGTTTTTTTGAAATATCCAGTTTGGCCATTTTGTCTGAACTTGTCGTTCGCAGACTCTGAGATCGATATTTACTTTGTGAAACTAATTTTTCGGTTGCTCGTACCGAGAGTTTTTCTGAGATCACAACTTTCGCGATCGAAATTTGTTGCTGACTGTCTTCTAGAGACAGAAGGACCTTTGCGTGGCCACTCGAGATTTGATTTTGTTTCAGCATTTGCTTGATCACTGAGGGGAGCGCCAGCAACCGCAACGAATTCGCTATCGTCGCACGTTCCTTGCCGACTTTTTGTGAAATCTCTTGTTGCGTGAGTAGATATTTTTGCATCAACTGATCATAGGCCTCTGCTTCTTCGATCGCATTTAAATCAGCGCGCTGAACATTCTCGATAATTGCGAGCTCAAAAGAATCTTGATCGTCACTTACTCGTATTATGACTGGGACTTCGTGCAAACCCGCCTGCTGAGCGGCTCTCCAGCGGCGCTCTCCAGCAATAATTTCAAAATTTGCACTATCTTTTCTTCTGACTGTGATGGGCTGAAGAATGCCTTTCTCCTTGATGGACAGACTTAATTCTTTTAAAGCGACAGGCTCAAATTCTCTTCTCGGCTGATGCTGATTCGGGTGAACTTTATCAATGGAGACATTCCAAATTCTTTGCTGTTCATTCAGGATAGAACCTGGGGACGCTTCTTTTAAGGGGCCTGTCGGCTCGCTTTCTGGCGAAGCGACAGTCTCAAAGTTTTCAGTTTTCGTTTCTTGAAGACTTTCACCAAAGAGACTTCCAAGTCCTCGACCCAGACGTTGCTTTTTATTCTGATTTAACATGACATCTGATTTATTAGGCATTTAAGCCCCTGTCTAAAGTATTATTGTTTCTAAAATCTTTTGGTCTCTCTGACTGATTGCCAAAGACTTTTTGGTCTAATTCGCTCGCAAGCTCCATATATTTCACCGATCCAATCGAGCGTGCGTCGTAGTCAATGATGGCTTGTCCGTGACTTGGAGCCTCGCTTAGTCTCACATTTCGCGGAATAATCGCAGAAAATACTTTCTCACCAAAATGGGTTTGAATTTCACTTACCACCTGGTGACTTAAATTGTTTCTGGTATCGAACATCGTTAAAACGATCCCTTCGATTCGCAGTTCGGGATTCAGGCTTTTCTTCACCAATCCTGCTGTATTAAGAAGTTGGCTCAGACCTTCAAGGGCATAGTATTCACATTGCAAGGGGACAATAAACGTATTTGCTGCCGATAGTGCATTGAGGGTCAAGAGGCCGAGTGAAGGTGGGCAATCTATTAAAACGTAATCATATTCACTATTTAGCTCTTTAAATGCGTTTCTGAGCTTAAACTCTCTTTGCGGGACATCCACAAGCTCAATTTCAGCTCCAACTAAATCAGGGTTTGCTGGCGCCACAAAAAGATTTGGATTGGCCGTCCCTTTAATAACACTTCTTATCGAGGCTTCGCCTATGAGAACGTGATAAATATTGTTATCTTGGTACTCATACTTTTTCAAGCCAAGGCCGCTCGAGGCATTCCCCTGTGGATCCATATCCACAATGAGAACTTTGCGTCCTTTGCTGGCGAGGGCAGAGGCCAGGTTTACCGACGTCGTTGTCTTTCCAACTCCACCTTTTTGATTAGCCACGCATATCACTCTTGTCACTTCAGCTCCTCAAATTATATCTACTTAATGATTGTCGCAAAGGATGCATATCCAGATGTAAATCATCCACTTCTTTTAGACTATTGGATAGTTATTTTTTCAAGTAATTTTGCCGATGTTCTACGTGGAACAATTTATTTGCTCATTTTTTGGGTGGATATCCTTAACTGAATAGTCAAAACCTGGGCTGGGTACTCATAGATGATTCGTTGGTATTCAAAATTATTAATTCTTTGCTCCTTTATGACTATCCTTTGCTCATGTGAGCGACCAATTGACAATCCAGAGCTCGTCGATCGGATATATAATGATCTTCTACAAGAGGCAAAGAGCACGAAGAGCTCAGCAGACAGTGAGAGAAAGTCTCTC
>Ga0207070_1007_pt1 | contig 51953 bp, 28 predicted proteins | sample Alteio_BWMinHeat_92_FD_153591 | JGI IMG/M metagenome (GOLD analysis project Ga0207070, IMG submission 153591) | Enriched cells from forest soil in Barre Woods Harvard Forest LTER site, Petersham, Massachusetts, United States -... | ecosystem: Environmental > Terrestrial > Soil > Temperate forest >...
TTCAATCGCGTTACCGTGAATCAAGCGCGGGAGCAATTTCATCAGTCGGCTGCCCGTGTCAATGCCATGAGACCTGCGGATCGTTTCGGTAGCCGTCAGATCAGCCCGGGTGTGTACAACCATAACCACAGCGCATTTGGCGGTATGGAAGCCGGTTCGAATGCGAGGGTTCACAGCACGCGCGGTAATTCAAGTCTAGGTCATAGGTCTGGCGGCAGCCATACCGGCGGCGGCGCTTCAGCGCCTACAGGTGGCCATGCGGGCGGATGGAGTGGGGGTAATGGGGGCGGCAATGAGGGCGGTGGCCATGGGTTTGGCGGCGGTGGAGGGCACCGATGAGAATGAAAAGGGTTTCGCGTCTTCTGCCGGCTTTACTCATGACATCATTGGTGTATGCCGATGCTCCCAGTCCAGATACCTATCCAACTCCTAAGGACGCTGTTCTGGCGGTCATCGCGGCCTGTAAAAGTGGCGATACGAACGCCTTGCTTAAAATTTTTGGGGCCGACGGCAAAGATATCGTGGAGTCTGGAGATCCTAGCGATGACAAAGAGAGCCGCGCCTTGTTTGCCCAGGCGGCCGAGAAGAAATACAAGTTGATTCCGGATCCGATGAACAAGGACAAAGAGATTTTATCGATTGGCAAAGAGGATTGGCCGTTTCCGGTTCCTCTCATTCGTCAAAACGGCCGGTGGTTTTTTGATTCCATCCAAGGACGGCAGGAAATTATTGCCCGGCGGATTGGTTCCAACGAAATGAATGCGATCGAAGTTTGCCACGGCTATGTCGAGGCTCAGTTTGAATATGCACAGTCCCATCGCAAAGACGGCGCTCCGGAATATGCTCAGAAAATTGTTAGTTCACCGGCTAAACAGGATGGTCTTTATTGGGAACCTGCCAAGGACTTGCCGGAATGCCAGGTTCCCAAAGGTTTTGCCGATGCCGCCGCCGGCATGTCAATGGAAAAACGCGAACCGTACCGAGGTTATTATTTTCGGATTTTAACCGAACAGGGGCCTGACGCCCGCGGGGGAGCGCTGAATTATCTGGTGAAGGGATCGATGATGGGTGGCTTTGCTTTGGTCGCGTGGCCGGCGGAATATGGCGTGTCCGGTATTCAAACGTTTATCGTCGATCACGATGGCGTTGTGTATGAAAATAATTTAGGTCCTGAAACGTCGCGCATTTCAGCCGAGATTTCCGAATTTAATCCGGACAAATCCTGGCATTCCGTTAAATCGGATTAACCCAGCCCTAATGCCATGGCCACGTGGCCAAAATAAAAAGAGTAATCAGTGCAAGAGAAATCACAATAATCCAAAATCGAGGTTTGGGAGGCCTTTCCGGCGGACCGGGATCCATTCGGTGCTTTCGTGCATATTCGCGATCGTCTAAACCCATAAATGTCCTAAGGAAACATCCGCTGCACAGTTTGGTTGGTCGTCCATAGACTAATGGTCGCATAGAGCAGCGCCGGAATGATAAAAAGATAAAGCACGACGCGCCATTTATTAGACACGCTTAACGTCTTATCCTCCCAGAGCTTCCACAATCCCACAGGCGGCATCAGGCACAACCATAGCCCCAGAGCCAGCATATGTTTCCAGGGTCGGCTCTCGGTGCGATTCTCCATAGGCTGATTATGCCAGAAGAAGAATGAATATTTTTCGAGCATTTCCCTCTAAGAGGTATGGACAATCTATTGATTCGAGACATGTCTGTGGTGGAGCGACCGCGCGAGCGTCTAGCCAAGCTCGGGCCCGAGGCTCTCAAAAATGAGGAGCTCTTAGCGCTCGTTTTGCGGACAGGATACCGTGGTCGCGGCGTTTTAGAAGTCGCCAAAATAATTTTGGAAAGCGCCTCGGTAGCTTTCTTGCTTAAAATGCCATTTGCGAGTCTTTGCGCCATGCGAGGAATGGGTGCGAGCCGGGCTTCGGCGCTTGTGGCGGCTGCGGAATTGACTCGCCGGGCCGACCGCATACAAGACTCCGGTCTTCCTCACATTCAATCCATGAATGATGTGATCGCTCAAGCGATCGACATCCGAGACAAGAAAAAAGAATATTTACTCGCCTTCTTTGTGAACGCCCGTCACCAACTGATCGCCAAAGAAACCATTTCGATCGGAACGCTCACCGCCTCCCTCGCCCACCCACGCGAAATCTTCTCGCCCGCCATCGGCAAAGCCGCCGCCGGCGTCATCTTGGTGCACAACCATCCCTCCGGCGATCCGAACCCCAGTGACGAAGACATCCGCCTCACCAAACGCATCGCCCAAGCGGGACAGATTATGGGCATCGAACTCCTCGATCACCTGATCGTGGCGGAAAAGGGGTCGTACAGCTTTAAAACGAGTAGGGGTGTCTTATGAGAATTCTATGCGGCTTGCGAATTATATCGGAGTTGTCCTTTGAGTTTTAGAATTTGGCTTCCAATCCCACCAAGGATTCTATTCCTCGAGCCACCTTTGATGCCACCACGAAAAACATAAATAGTGTGATTTATTATTTCGATGATTGCCCAGGAAGAGGGAAGTCTTAAGAAAAAGTTGCCAGAATGATAGCCATCGAAAAAAAGAATGTATACAAGTAAAAAATAATTAACTAAATTCCATCCCAAAAACGAATTCAAATAAAAGTGCTTCTGAAAACGAGAAAGGCTTTTGTAGTAACGAAATCTACTCAACCAAAACAAGAGAACTTCACAATTTATACTTAGAAGAAGGAAAAAAGTGGGTACCAAGACCTTTCCAGCAATCAAGTTGGGGTCGAGTATATTGACGATATAAAAAACCATGAGAAGCGCCCTCGGCAATACACGAAGTGATTTTATAGGAATAGCGTAACGAGCACTTAACTGTTGCCGAACAATAAAACGTCCGGCGGATTTTGGACCATTGAGGACCGGAACCCTATCCAATGGCCGCAGAAAGGTCTCCCAGCATGATGCGCTATTTAATGTGAAGCCATGAGTTCCTGGTAATTCAGCGAGCCCTGGAGCTGACAGAGCCGTTTCGATAAAGCGGTTTGTTTCAATTAATGAATAGGGAATCGATACCGTATGCCCAACAAATTGTTCTTGAGACAAAGCGGAAGCTAGGTTTGGGTCCACGCTTAGGCCATGGACCAAAATAACAGCAAGGGTTCGGAGGAATATTTTGTGGGTAGACATAAGCGCTGTCATTCAGCAATATTAAAATTGCAATTGACCTCTTTATTTTAGGAGGTTAATCCTAAATATTGAAGAGGCTCTATGGCTAAAAATAATAGGCTAAAAGACCCAATCTTATTGGGTCATAAGCGAGAAGCTTAGAGGCTGTGCTAATGCCTATTTTTCCAGGCTCTAATTTGAGCCTGGGTTAATCCGGGGATAGAGCGTCTAAACCCTAAAGACCAGATTTTGCTGAGAAGCGCTAGCATGAGGATGGCCGCTAGGCTGCAGGCCACCGAGTTGGATTGTGACATGGAGATCCAATCATTTGCGCTCAGGTGCGCTACTATAGCGCCCGTCGCTTCATGAACTAGATATTTTCCGAGTCGTATCATCTGATAGTTCCGCCTTATTGTGTGACGAAAAATAACGTAATCGCTAACAAAAGCATGGTCGCTGCTGTCCCGCCCGCTAACCCTGTCATTCTGATCCAATCGGCATGTGGATTCATTTTACCCTCCCGTAAAATAAAAAAGCCCTCAACGGTCCCAGTGACGGGTCCATCGAGAGCATTCTCGCTGTCCAAGCACCTACGCGGTGCTCACTTATTGCTTAAAAATAAAAAAGCCTTGGCTGCTTATAGAGCCAAGGCGTCTTCGCCGTCTGCGTACTGCCAGCCCAACGTCGGACTGTTGCTCATATAGTACGCGTTTGATCGAAAAATGTCAATCAAAAAGTAGCCGCATTTTAGGGGGCCGGCGGTCGCGCAGAGGGTTATTGGTTGTGTTTTTCGACGAATTTCTTGATGTCTTCCACATGGGCGAGGACGAGCTTGGCTTTTTTCACGCCAAATTGGAACGGAAATTTGTCTTCCGGCGTCGATTTGATCACGATCATGGGATTGCCTTTGTATTCGGATTCGGAAACTTCAGACATGGAGTATCTCCTTAGGGGTGTTTAAAAAATCTTCAGCTATTGTAGTTAATCTGAAGGAGGGTTAAACGGCGGCCCATGAAAGTAATGATGTCTCCGACACGTTTTTCGAGTAATGCGGATGCCAGCGGGGCCATCCAGCTGATCCAGCCTTGATCAAGATTGATTTCATCGAGCCCTACAATGCGCCAGGTTTCTGGCTGACGTTTTCCATCCGAAACAGTCACCGAGGCGCCGAAGAGAACGCGATCTGGCGGCTGGCTTAACGGGTCCACGACTTCGAGCGCTTCTATGCGGGGAATCAAATAGCGCAGACGGCGATCAATGGCTTGCCCGCGTCCTTGGCCTTCCACGTCGGCGGCGAGATCCCGCCGCTCTTTCACCAATTGATCCGCTTCCGCTCGAAGACGTTTGGCTCCCTCTGTGGTCATATAGTTGCGCGTGCCTGGCGGAAAAGCAGGGGCTTCAAGGATATCCTCTTGGCCATCCGAGTCTGAGGTAAATGCTTTGCTCATCGATTATCTGTTTCAAAACAGCTCGCGGCAAAACCGGCAATACGGGTTTGGCCATTTTGATCTACACGAAGACTGATGGCGGGAGATCCCACCATGTCGCAGGGCTTCCATTGATCGGAAATTGGGTAGAGGATCCAGCGTTGGGTGTCCGTCTCATGGGGAAGGCCAGGAAACTTACGCCATGTGGCCTGTTCCAGGAGACCAGGTCTTTTCTGGATGGCCTTGACGAGGCGTTCCAAATCCGCGGGCTGCCGATAAAAACGTGCGCCGCAGGTGGTGGATTTCTGGATCAGGTCGGCGGGCGCGCAGTCGACATAGGGGATGAGCGATGCGTAATCGCCAGCTCGCAGGGCAACCATCACCACGAACTTGGCATGTTCGGCGTCCGACCAGGATTGGCTCTCAGTACGGCGGTTGATGCAGGCGCGAGCTTCCTTTAGAGCGGCGCTAAAAATATCGACTTCCCATTTCGTATCGCAACCGGCAGATTTGAGTAATTTATCTGAAGGCGAGCCGAGTTTGCGGTAGGTGCGCAGGAGTTTCTCCGCTTTCGCAAAATCCCGATCATCATAAGCGTCCCGCGCGCCCCAAAAATATTTACGAAAGGCGGATGTCGGCATCGCTGTTTGTTTGGCGATAGCGGCGGCGGAAATGGCCATAAGCCCAAAGCCGAGTAGCCAGTTAAATTTTTTTATATCCATAAGGCGCTTTCCAATTCTTTCTTAGAAATAGCCCCGTCGCGTATCACCGTGAAAGGGAAATGTGACAGATCAATCACCGAGGAGGCTTCTTTCACGCGGCAGACGCCGCCATCGAGCATCCATTCCACGTGAGCGCCAAAAAGTGCCGCCGCCGCTTTTCCTGAGAGCGCTGGTTTTTGCCCCGAGCGGTTGACGCTTGTAGTGGCCAATGGGATTCCCACTTTTTTTAAAAGAGCGAGCGCGATCGGATGGTCCGGGATGCGGACGCCGATCGTCGCCAGCCCCCCCGTCACCAAGCGCCCGAGCGCGGATGCTTTAAAGACCAGCGTGAGTGGACCGGGCCAGAAGCGCTCGGCCAAGCGCTCGGCTTCTTTAGGGATTGTCTCCACAAGCGGTGCCGCCGCTTTTAGGGATGGGACCAGAAGGGCCAACGGTTTGCGGCCATGACGCCCTTTTAATTTATAAATACGCTGAATCCCCGTCAGAGAAAACACGCTGGTTCCGATGCCATACACCGTTTCCGTGGGGAAGATAATAACAGCGCCCGCATGCAGATCGGAAGCAATACGACCGAGCGTTCGGAGAGGAAGCTTATGTCCGGTAACGCGCGTTGATATCGACATATTGGCCGGTGAAGTCGCAGGTCCAGTAAAGCCCTGTCGCTTTGCCGGCATTGAGGTAAATGTTGAGCGTGACTTCTTTGGCGCGCAAGGGTTCGCGCGCTTTTTCAGCGCTGATATGCGTTGGCGCGCCTTGTCGGAAAACAAAGAGATTTCCGAAAGCAATATCGACAGTGGCCGGGTCAAAACGCACGCCCGAACGTCCCATCGCGGCCAAAATGCGTCCCCAGTTGGAATCCTCCCCGTAAGCGGCCGTTTTCACTAACGGAGATGTCGCGACCACTTCGGCCATGCGCTGGGCATCGGGCCGGTTGCGCGCTGCCCAGACACGAATTTCCAGGAACTTGCTCGCCCCTTCACCATCTTTGGCGATTTGCTTGGCCAGATCGACGCAGACGTCTTTCAGAGCTTTGGCGAAAACTTCCCGATCGGCGCCGTTTTTGAGCGTCGCTTCGGAAGCGCCATTGGCCAACAAGATCACGGAGTCGTTCGTCGACATATCGCCGTCCACGGTCACACAATTAAAACTTTCTTCCGTGGCATCACTTAGAGCCGACTGAAGATCTTTGGTGTGGGCTTTGAGGTCCGTGAGAATAAATCCCAGCATGGTGGCATGGGGTTTTCCAGAGGTCGTCATTTTCGGATGAATCATGCCGGCACCTTTGGCGCAGCCCCATATACGGACCTCGCGACCCGCGAGATGAAAAGAAGCGTGCGCAATTTTCACTTTAGTGTCCGTTGTCATGATGGCTTCGGCGGCCTTGTGGAAAGAAGTCGCCTTTGTCCCGTCTTCCGAGAGTGTCTTATTGGCGATCTGAGGAATTTCTTCGAAAAGCAGATCCATCGGCATAAAATCACCGATCACGCCCGTGGAGGCGATAAGAATTCTTCCTGCCGGGATCCGAAGCGCCTCAGAAGCCCAAAGCATCGTCTGGCGTGCCTCCTCGATACCGCGGTCGCCAGTGCAGCAGTTGGCGCAGCCGGAATTGACCATGATCGCTTGAGCTGATCCCTGTTTTAAAATTTCTTGGTCAATAGGAATGTGCACGCACTTGACCACGTTCGTGGTGAAGCAAGCCGCCGCCGTGGCGGGTGTTTCGGAATAAAAAAAGGCCAGTCCATGGCGACTGGGCCGCGGTCGGTCATGCCGAGGAAGACCTGCGGCTCTAAATCCTAATGGAAGTTGGCTCATAAAAGTCCCATGGTTTCTTCGAACCCGAACATCAGGTTCATGTTTTGAAGGGCTTGGCCGCTCGCGCCTTTGACCAGATTATCGAGGACAGCCGTGATGATCGCTTCACGACCTGATGCGGAGATGGAAATTCCAATCTGGCAATGATTGGTGTAGGTGACGGCTTTGACTTCCGGCGATTCATAAGGTGCCAGGATTGAAACGAAAGGTTCGCGCATGTAATAGTTCACATATACGTCGCGCAGTGCGTCGGCGGTCATCTTCTTCGTGAGTGGTGCGTAGAGGTTTGCGAAGATGCCCCGGTTCATGGGCGCCAGCTGCGGCACGAAAATGAATTCGTTGGAGACTTTTCCCGCCTTCTGCCATTCCTGATAAATTTCCGGTTGATGCCGATGCCCTTTGAGCGCATAGGCTTGCATGTTTTCATCCAATTCCGAATAGAGATACATGGATTCAATTTTGCGTCCGGCGCCCGAGACTCCGCTTTTCGCGTCGACGATGATGGGGCCTTTTCCTACCAAGCGGCCTGCGACTAACGGCAAGCCGGCCAGAATCGTCGTGGTCGCAAAGCAGCCGGGATTGGCGACAAGCCGGGCGTTTCGGATGTCGTCGCGGTAGCGCTCGGGCAGTCCGAAGACCGCTTCCTTTACAAGCGCGGGCACGGGATGCTTTCCGTACCATTTCTCATAGACCTTCATATCTTTGATCCGGAAGTCGGCGGAAAGGTCGATGACTTTAACGCCTTTGGCTAGAAAACCGGCGGCCGTTTTAGCGGCCGTTCCGTGCGGCAGTCCCAGAAAGACGACGTCAGAATCTTTGGCTACGGCGGCGATGTTCAGCTTTTCACAGAGGAGCCGTGATTTGCCTTTTAAGAATTTGTGGATCTGATGAATCGGCTGCCCGGCGTAGCTCTCTGACGTGAGATGCGTGAGCGTCACCTCCGGATGGCGCACCAAATAGCGCAGGAGCTCTCCTCCTGTGTAGCCGGTGGAACCGATGATGGAAACGCGTATCATGTTGTTTCTTCCTTTTGAGCCCCGAATAAAATAACGACTTCGCCAATGGGCGGTTTGGCTTCCAAGCGTTCGCGGATGTCGCGCGCGCCTCCTCTTAAAAATTCTTCGTGAATCTTAGTGAGCTCTCGGGCGATGACAACCGGCGTGTCGGGCCCTGCGATGTCTTCAATCCACCGGACGGTCTCAGCCGTCCGGTAAGGCGACTCGTAAATGATGATCGTCCCCTCGGAGGTCATGGCTTGCGTGATGACCCTTTTCGCCCGCGCCGGTCTCCTAGGGAGAAATCCTATAAAAAAGAACCGGTCTGTGGGTAACCCAGATCCGACGAGGGCCGTGATCGCCGCGCAAGGGCCCGGCAAAGACATCACAGGAATTTTCGCTAGAACCGCTGCTTGAACCAACGGTGTTCCGGGATCGGAGAGTCCTGGTGTGCCTGCGTCGGAGACGAGAGCAACCCGTTTACCGGATTCCAACGCTCGAATCACCTCGTTCTGGCGCCGCGTATTACTATGCGCGTGATAGCTGATCAATGGCTTGGTGATTCCCAAGTGATTCATGAGGCGGAGCGTGCGTCGCGTATCTTCACAGGCGACCATATCCGCTTGTTTCAGCGCCTCAACGGCGCGCAGCGTCATATCTCCCAGGTTTCCCAAGGGAGTCGGAACAATATAAAGCGTGCCGGCTGGCCAATGTTGATCCATGGGGACGGTTAATAGGGCAAGTGACGTAAATAGTAAATAGAAAATAGTGGCTCGATCTTTCTATTTACCATTAACTATTGACGCCGTCTGCCGTTCTTCTGTCGTTGGAACGCCTTCGTGTTCCAGGCGATCGATCACATGCAGGAAGAGCTCAACGAATTTGGGATCAAATTGGGTGCCAGATTGACGGCGCAGCTCCGTGATCGCGGCCGGCTTGGTCATGGCTTTACGATAGGGGCGGTCGGATGTCATCGCGTCCCAAGCATCAATAATTTGAACGATGCGCGCGCCCAAAGGAATTTCTTCCCCGGCCAAGCCTTCTGGGTATCCCGCGCCGTTATACCATTCCTGATGATAGAGCACGATTGCCCCCGCTCCACGTAAAAATGCCAACGGCTGCACGATCTGCAGCCCGATCGCGGGATGCGTTTTCATGACCGTGTATTCGGCGGGAGACAATGGTCCGGGCTTCTTTAAAATCGCATCGTCAATGCCGATTTTTCCGATGTCGTGCAGAAAGGCCCCCCGTTCCATTTGTCGGATCAACGATTCCGGCAGCGGGATTTCCTGCGCAACGGCCCGAACGAGAGCACGTGTTCGTTCAGAATGATTGTGCGTGCAGATATCCTTGGCTTTGATGGCTCCGACCAGCGCTTTCATGGAGTCTTCGCGCAAGCGTTCCAAGTCTTCATAGAAGCCGTGATTTTCAAACGTGAGTGCTGCCTGCGCGGCAAAAAGCGCCGCCAATTCCTGGCCTTCTACGGTAAATGAACCTTCCCGCGGATGGGCGATGAACAGAAGTCCCACGCATCGGGCTTGCGACAAAAATGGGAAAATCAGATAAGGCGCCGTCATGAATTCTTCCCCTTGACTGGGAGAAGCGCCGGGACCGTTTTGCACAACCGGCTTTAGGCTTTGCGCGGCGCGGCCCAGAATGCCTTCGCCGGTGCGGACGCGCAGCCGAGAAAGAGTTTCTGGGGAAAAACCGCGGCCAGAGGCGGGCAGGAAATCGCAGGTGTCCGGGTCTGTTCGCAACAAAAGCACTTGTTCCGCTAACAGGAGAGAATGGATTGAATCCACGAGCGCTTCGGCGAACTCACGGTGAGGCACTTTGCCGGCGGCCGAGATGCCGAAGGTCTGCAATCGGCTTAAAAATCCTGCCAAACGCGAGGCTTTCCCTTGCTCTTTTTCGAGCTCGCTCTGCAGCTCGTTCAGTCGTCGTTTCAGATCGGCGATTTCTTTCCACCACATCATGATCGAATCATTCTAACTCAAATTGACAAGGTTGGAAAATTTCGTGTATAAAGCATCTCTCCCATGGCCAAGACCGATATCCAAAACACGCTGGTCCTTATTAAGCCCGATGGCTTGAAAAAATCACTCACGGGCAATATTCTGACCAAGCTGGCCGAAACGCGCCTGATTATCGTCGCGTCGCGAGTGACTTCCGTCACAAAAGAACTGGCCGAACAGCATTACATCCATTTAAAGGACAAACCCTTCTTTCCGGAACTGCTGAACTACATCCAAGGCAAGATCTACGGGGAAGAGTACCAACGCGTGCTGGCGATGGTGTACCGCGGCGATAATGCCATCCAGAAAGTGCGCGATATTGCTGGAGCCACCAACCCCGAAGAAGCCGATTCCACCTCGATTCGCGGCGCCTATGGCCGCATCACCACAAAAGGCGTTTTCGAAAACGTGATTCACGCCTCTTCCAGCACCTCCGATTCGGAACGCGAAATTAAATTATGGTTTAAACCCGTAGAAATCGTCGGAAACATTTATCCCACCAAAAAAGCCCTCGTAGAAAAACACGAAGAACTCGTCTGGGCGTAAAGCCGTTTATTTCTTAAGGAGTTGTTTCGTGACGGCAATGATACCGGCAGCGTCGAGTTGGTTTCGACGGTAGTTCTCTTCAGAGGTTCCCGATCCGACATGATTTGATAAAGGTGAGACGTTCGCACCCAGGCTCTTCAAAATGATCCCTGGCTTGCGGCCCAGTTTGCGGGCGGTGTTGATGGCTTCGGCGACGCGGTGACCGAGCGCGTGCGCTTCAGCGTCGTGAACGGTGAGGATTGGCGTTTCATCGTCCAATTGCTCACGGACAAATGCGGAGTCGGCTTTTTGGATTTTGTTAATGCTGATCACATTCACGACTTTTACTTTGATGTTCTGCGCGGACAACTCTTTGCTGGCTTTAATGGCTTCCGCCACGGTTGCCCCCGAAGCGATGATCAAAAGATCCGCTTTGCCGCTACCGGCTATCAGATAACTGCCTTCCTCAAGTTTTTTCAGATAGTCTTTGATCTCAGAGCGATCCAAATGTGTGATATTGTGGCGCGTGAGACGGATGTAAACGGGGTGTCGAGGGGCGCCGTTTTTGAGCACCCGTTCGACGACCAGTCGCGTCACTTCGGCGGCTTCCTGGGCATCGGCCGGTTCATACATGTCGATCAGATCGCCGTCGGGACCGGAGAAATCATCGATCACGCCGGGCATGGCCACGCCCATTTGGCTTTTGCCGTCAGGACCCACCCCGCAGCCGGAATGCGTGCCGACGACGATATAAAAAGACCCGAAAGCGGCTGCATGCTGCAGCTCATCCGCCGCCTCTAAGAGAAAATTATCAAAGGTTGCTACAAAAGGAATAAGTCCCTCGTACCCAAGGCCGGCGCATTTGCCGACCGCATTGGATTCGGCGATCCCTTCCGGAAAATAGGCGCCTAAAGGATTGGTTTTGCCGTGGCGCCTGGTGATCTTTTCCATGTCAAACATATGCACCGAATCTTGCAGGTCGGGAGAGGAGGCGACGATTTCGGGGTGCTTGGCGGCCAAATACGTTAAGGCATTGCCGAACCCTACGCGCGTGCCGATGGGTTTATCCGTCGGCTTGTAGGCTGGAAAAGTGACTTGCGCGGATTGCCGGATTTCCATTTGAGTTTGGCGGCGTTCCCTGGCGCGTTGCATATTTAAATCATCCACCTGTCGTTTGGCTGAAGGGGTGATGGCGGCTTCTTTGAGGAAAGTCGTCAAGGATTCGAGGTCCGGTGTTCCAAGACGCGCTTCAATGATCGGTAGAGCACGTGCTAATTCTTCGCTTGTGGGCGCCACGCCGTGAAATTTATACTCGCCGGGTTTTTGGTTCTTGTACTCCATGAAGTCCACGCCTTTCCCCTTAATGGTATCGGCGATAATGATGGTGGGACGCCCGGCGTGATGGGCGTCTTGCTTGGCTTGCAGGAGCGCGGCGCGAAGCTTGGTAATAAACTCGCGGTTCTTCTCCGGTTCGGCGGATTCTCCGCTCAAGACGATCACATTCCAGCCGAATCCTTTAAATAAATCTTCAAAGTGAAGGCTGGACACATCCTGGGTGCCGGCGGTTTGCTGCGCCTTGTTGCGGTTTAAAATCCAGGTAAGATTATCGACGCCAAGCAAGGCCGCGTTGGAGGCCGCTTCATACACTTGCCCTTCTTCCGCTTCACCGTCGCCGATGATGCAGAAGGTATGGAAATCGAGCCCCTTGTAACGGGCGGCCAGCGCCATGCCGAGAGACTTGGATCCGCCCATGCCGAGTGCCCCTGTCGAGCAATCGACGCCCGGCGTAAACAAACGTGTGGTATGACCCTGCGCGATCACATCCGGATTTTTGCGCAGATCCATCAAATCGTTCAATGACCATCCCTTAAAACCGGCTTCCACAAAAGCGGAATAGAGAATAGGAGCCGTATGACCTTCACTTAATACCAAGCGATCGCGGTTTTCCCACGCCGGGTCCTGCGGGTCATAGCGAAGAACCCCTCCGAAATAGAGCGTGCTCATGACGTCGGCCAAAGAGAGCGTGCCGCCGGGATGGCCAGAACCGGCCTTTTGAAGAGCTTTCAAGTCAAGGATACGCAGTCGTTCCGCCTCTAAGCGAAGCAGTTCCGCAATATCTACACGTTCTTTGCTCGAGGTTGTTTGCATAAAAATCCTTGGATTCGCTTTGGAGAACTCTGAATTGAACCTACTCTTTTATTTTATCAAAAAACAGCTCTGACCAACACTTGCCGACTAATGCGGGGCGAAGGGGTTGCGCAGGTCTACATCCACTGTAAAGGCATCGGAGGTGGCGGGGCCGGCTTCGTTTTCAGCGGTGGCGGTGATGGCAAAACTCACGCGGCCGGCCGGAATTTCATCTTCCGGTCCAAAAGCGTTTATGAACGTATCAAAACGGCCTTGGGCATCAAACTTTAAGGGACCGCCATGAGCGATCCCCGTTCCCGTATCGAGGTGGTAATGTGCGCTGCCGAGCGTACAGCCTTTCTCCACGGAAGCCTGGCCTTTAATGTGAAAACGCAAAGAGGGAATTGACGCATAGGCTTTTTGGGTAGGCTCGACCATCAGTTCCACCGTGGGGGATCGGCCGCAGGTGGATTGGATGGCCGCGCTCGCGGGTTCTGTCCAGTCGCTCACATAGGTCACTTTTTTCCCCTTCTCTTTGGCCAGACCTCGCACACGGACGACATAGGAATAAGTGCCGGGCGCCACGTCAGAGTCCACATACGTCGTGCCGGGCGCCATAATTGTTTTGCCGTCTTGGCGCTTTACTTCATAACCCAGTTGCGCAAACACAGGCAATTCTTCCGGCCGCGGCCATTGCCAGGAAAGCGTAATGGTTTTTTGTACGACCACGGCTTGCAAGTTGATGGGAGCGGGAAGCTCATTACGTTCGTCGCTCAGCGGTTTCGTTCCCAAGGCAAACGACGTGAATAGTGAATAGTAAATAGTGAAGAATAGCACGCGGGCCTTTCTCGGAATTAAATCACTACTTACCATTTACTATTCACGCTGTTTGCCGTTAAGGTGTCAATGAAGAGACGTCCGGGTATTGTTCGCGCAGCGACTTGTCGAGGCCAATCGCTTTTTCGTAGGCCGCGGAAGCTTTTTGCGCGCGTCCCTGCTTGAGATGGACGCGGGCCAAGTTCAAATAAATTTGTGCATCCCGGGAGTCTTTCTCAATGCCCTGTTGGTAGTTGGAGAGCGCGGATTCCATATCGCCGCGAAGGAACGCAAGATTGCCCAGATTGTTGTAGGCAGAGGCCGCGGTTTTGGGATCGTTACGCGCCTTTATGAAATACTCCCGGGCTTCTTCGTAATGCCGGAATTCGACCGCGAGAAATCCGAGTCGCAGCCAAGGGTCGCCCGAATTAGGGGATTCGGTGGTGGCTTGTTTGTCTTTGGTGAGACTTGTTTGCCATTTTAAATCGACGATGGCTTTCCAGTCCGTCAGGAATTTTTCTTCAATGGCGTCGCGCGCGGGGGCCTTGGCGCCAGAGGCCATGTCCGGCAAGGTGACCGGCTCGAAGGTGCGCCAGGCCATATGAATATCGATGGGATGCAGTTTTCCCTGCGCAGACCAGCGGCGGTATTCTTCCGCCCCCTGCTTCCAAGCTTCTAAAAAGGATGAGCCAATCATCGTGGCTTCAATGGGGATCCAGTAGCTGCCGGCGTAGGAGACCACCATCGTGTCCGGCATGCCGAGGACTTCTTTCTGTGTCTCCCCTGTGTCAAACATGAGGAAAAGATGGCCGGGGGCATCCAGCGCACAGGTGGTGACTGTGAGACTTTCCAACGCGGAGGCCAGGAGTGCTACAACATCGGCGCAATCACCGCTCTTGCGTGCGAGAGTTTCTCGGGCAAACTGTAGGGAGTCTACTGTGCTGGAATCCAGTGAGACTCGGTCATAGGGGTTATTGGGGCGCGGGACATAGCTGATGCCGTACGTGCTCAGTCCACTCCATATGGACCAGGCACTCATCATCGCGTCCGGCAGCGGGGCGCCGCGATGCGCTTCCCCAAAAGGAACGGCCACGCTGCGTGCGAAATCAATCACAGGAGTATCATTTGGGGTGACGAAGGAAGCGAACCGTTCTTTGTTGTCCCAGCGGATCGAGTTGCGCGAGTAGAGCTTGAAGGGCAGGTTGCGCTCGAAGGATGTCGGCTGATCCCCGGTGTAATAGGTCAGCTTCACCTGCGCCTGGATGGGTGTTGTTTCCGTCACTTCCAGGATACGGTTATTAAAGGTAGCCAAAAACGAGATGTCTTTTTGTTCCATCGTATGCAGCTCGGGGATGATGGTTTCCGAGGGATAATCCATGTAGCCTTGGATGGCGAAAAGTACTTTGATTTTCTGGATGGGCGCCGCGCCGTTGTTGCGGATCACCACGCGCCCCGCCGGCACGCGGCTGTAGTATTTGTATTGGGCCGAAAAGAGGTCTTCGATTTGGGCAGACACGATTTCGAGCAATGGGCCGCTCGTGATGGGTTTTGCGGAAGCGCGCACCGGCGCCGAAGGGACACTCATGGCGCCCTGCACAGACTGAGCGGTCACTTGATAGGTATAGGTGGTTTCTGGCGTGAGGGCATCATCCGAAAAAGTGGTCTCGACCGTTTCTTTTAATTTAAGTGTTTCTCCCAACGGCGCGCTGCGGTACACCACGTATTTTACCGGGATGCGCGTCTTGACGGCATCCCACTTAAGCGTCACGTAGCCTTCACCGGTCGAGGCGGAAACGTTGGTGGGAGCCGGGGGTAGAAGCACCACGCGAAAGGCCTGCACGCGCCCCTCTTCCGCCACAAAGAGATCGCCGTTTTCATTTAAAGCAAAGTCGCGCGGCTTGTTCAAAAACCCGGGAGCTTTTCCGGTCGATCCGAAACCACCGACGTAGACCCCCTGCGTATCATAGGCGATCACGCGGCCGCGCGCCGCGTCCAACACAAAAAGATTACCTTCCCGATCAACAGCCAGTTGCCTCGGATCCTGCAACGTCTCCGGACCCATGGTGCCCATGTCATGCAAGAAACGGCCGCTCGTAGTAAACGCCGAGATTTTTTTATTGCCCGTATCACAGAGGTAAACGCGGTCTTTATCCCAGGCAATACCCGTGGGCGTTCGAAGCTGACCGGGAGCCGACCCTTTTTCGCCCCCGGAGAATTGGAATAGGGCTTGATGATTAAATGCTTGGAAGCGATTATTCCCGGAGTCGGCTACAAAAAGAAGTCCCTGCGGAGAACAAGCCAATCCTTGAGGTTTTGAAAGTTCTCCTTGCCCGTTTTTAAACATTGCGGTGCTCTTTCCAAATTCAAGAAGGAGCGTTCCTTTTTTATCAATCTTAATAACACGGTCACCTCCGGTGTCGCTGATGAATACATTCCCCGAGGAAGGCGCTGTGGTTAAGCCGGAAGGATTACGGACGCCGAGGTCTTTCTTTAAATCAATCTGAAAGGTTGTCTTTGTCGTCAAATCATGGGTAACGAGTTCGGCCCGCGAGATCGATAGTGTATGCAAGGTGCCGTCGGGATTCCAAGCCAGGCGATCCACGTCAAGATCAAGCCCGGGTTCACGGCTGACTTGAAGCCGGGCCACGGGTACGGGTGCCATAGCGGAAAGAGGAACTTGACGGGTTAGGGAAAGCGCCGTCACGTGTTTCATTTTACTGTCGCAGATGTAGACGGTGTCGTCTAGAACGGCGATGTCTTCCATGGTTTTAAATTGACCGGCTCCGGTGCCGGCACGCCCGAAAATTCCCAGCGTATGACCCGAGAGATCCAATTCGCGGAAATGATGGTTGTCCGGATCTGTAACGTAGAGCAGGCCTACGCCCGAGATCGCCAGACTTTGAGGTTCGGAGAATCCCTTCATGCCAGGCTCTACACCGGTAAAGGTTTTCATGAGTTGTCCTGCGGAAGACCATTGCTCAATTTGCTTCAGTTTTTTATGAGAGGTGTAAAGCCGGCCGGCGGGATCTACGGCCAAGCCGTCAATGGGTATTCCGACATCAATCAAATGCAGGAAGATGCCGTCTTTCGAGAAAAACTGAACGCGTTGAGCGTCTTTGTCGACGACCAAAACGATCCCGTCGCGACTGACCGAAATAAGCCAGGGTTCGTGAAATTGTCCTGGCTCGGATCCTTTTTGACCGAACGAATCAGAAAATTTTCCATCCAGCGTGAAAATTTGAACGCGTTGGTTACCGGAGTCGGCGATGTACAACAGTCCGTCCGCGCTGGCCGCAATGCCGTGTGGCGCTGCGAACTCGCCTGGTTTGACGCCGCGGCGTCCCAGACTTTGAACGAATTCTCCCTCCGGAGAATATTGGTGGACTTGATCATTTGCCGGGTCTGTGACCCAAAGACGGCCGGAGTTGTCGACGGCGATTTGGGTGAGGGTGGGAGACTTGGCGCCGGAAGGCGCCGTGATGGTTTTTTTCAGTTGGACGCTTTCAAAAGCAAAGGCATTCAAGGGCACAAGACAGAAGAGAAAAAATAAAACCCCTACAGGATCCCGTCTTTGCATAGCCTTATTTCTTAACCCGCTTTTTAGCCAATTGCAACGTATTATGCAGGAGCATGGTGATTGTCATGGGACCTACGCCGCCGGGCACGGGGGTGATTGCAGACGTTTTTTCCTTCACAGCTTCGAAATCGACATCGCCGCAGAGCTTTCCTTCTTTGTCGCGGTTAATTCCGACATCTAAAATTACGGCTCCTTCTTTAATCATCGATGCCGTGACAAACTTCGCCTGGCCAATGGCGGCGACAAGAATATCCGCTTGGCGGCAAACCGCTGGGAGGTTGCGTGTACGGGAATGACACATCGTCACGGTCGCATCCAACGCTTGCAGCATCATCGCGATGGGTTTTCCCACCAGTTTAGAACGCCCAAGCACCACGGCATGCTGGCCTGACACCGGGAGTTTAGACCGCTGTAGAATCTGAATGACACCATGGGGCGTGCAGGACAAGGGCGACTTGCCGGATGTCATCTCTGCCCAATTCTTGTATTCAAAAAGCTGCCCGAGATTGTAAGGATGAAGGCCGTCTGCGTCTTTGCCTGGATCCATGATTTCCAATGCGGGAGTCGAATCGGCATTATTGGGAAGCGGCAACTGCAGAAGAATTCCGTCTACTTTGGGGTCCGCGTTCAGTTTCTTCATGAGTGCGGTCAGCTCGGCCATAGACGTTGATGCCACCAACGGATGATGAATGGATTCCATCCCAATTTCCGCGCAGGCCTTTATTTTATTGGCCACATAAGTCTGCGAAGCCGGATTTTCCCCCACCAAGATCGTCGCCAATCCGGGTTTACGTCCGCTCTGCCGCGTAAAGGCTTCGGTTTCCGTTTTCAGTTCAGCGCGAATCTGAGCTGAAATCGCTTTTCCATCAAGAATAAGAGTGGGGATAGTCATGAAGATATTGTACTCGGTTCGAGCGCGGCCTGGCCTGCATCACGTTTCAGAAAACGAAAAGGTCCCAAGGAGGTCGTTAGCACGAAATGGGCCTTGATGTATTCGTCAACGGATGCGAGAAATGTGGTTATAGGAATTCCTTTGAATGCATTGTCGTCGGTATCCCAAACAATCCATTGAACGTCGGAACGCTCCATATCGTGGATCAGACGTTGCTGCAAAGACCTATTCACGGCTAGCGCCAGAACAGGAAAAAATGTCGGATTCGATCTCTGGGTGAGAAAATAAATGGATCCATCATACGGATAAAACATAAACGGCTGATTTTTGGGAACCTGCTGCGCGATGGCTTGAACGAGCGCTTCATAGCCATCGGCTTGGCCGATCGGCAGCCGGCTAATTCCCATGCGTTCGATGGTGCTTTGCCTCGTTTGAGTCAGGAGCACCCGTTCTTTTTGCCAGGCCATATAGGCATGAGGCCACGTTAGAAAGAGAGACATCGTAACCACAAGACCTATGGCGGCCGCGGTTTTTGCCGGTGACCGATGTATCGACTGAGCCGAATAGCCCCACAAGAGAATAGCCGGAGACAACGTGAAATAAATATGCCAGCGATCGGGTTGCGTCCAGGACGTCAGAGAGGTCAAGCTCCCATAAACAGCCAAGGCCAAGGCAAAGGGGTCCCAGGCACGATGGGTCAAGACATGGCAGAGGGTCCATATAAAAACTGCCGCGTAGCCGATAGTAGGAAGAATGGCGGCACACGTGGTTGCATAAGGCCTTAAGGCGGCCATGAAAGGAATAAACCCTTGATGTGCTTGGGAGAGTAAGTCTGTGCCCCATCCGGGTAAGGTAAAGGTATTACGAAAAACCATCGTCGCTGTTTCAGAAATAGCGCATTGCCAATAGGCGCGAAGACCCATGGTCCCAAGGCCGAGAGCCATGACGAAAGAAAGAGATAGAACTCCCATAAGAAATGATCTTGCGGCTTGCGGACGCTTACTAAGAGAAAAATAAACCAACCCAGCCAATAGGCTGGCGGTTCCCACCTCTTGAGAAACCCAGAAGGCCAAGGCCGCGAAGAGTCCCGAATAGATGGGCCACCCGTTCCTTCGATCGTTCGTCGTCTCGAAAGTCCAGCAAAAGATAGAGGCAAAGGGTACCCCATAGCGCGCGGCCATTGGGATGGTTAGCACGTGCGCGGCCAGAGGAACACACCACAGGGAAAAACCAAGGGCGAGTCGAAGAAAGCCAATTCGTACGACACGCAAAAGACACACATGAATGATTAGCAGTCCCGCTACATTCATCATCCAAAAAACCCATCGTAGAGATGAGAGCGTCGGTGTAAAAAAATGAAGCGCCAGACGAAGAAGCCAAGGAAGAATGGGGCCATAGTGGAAAAAGACATCGCGGTAGGGGAGTTTTCCCTCAATCAACGCTTGCGCGAGTCCCAACCAGAGGCCTTCATCGTAGGGGTTTAAATAGCCGTGAATTTTCGGCGGGTAGACAAGAACAATAAAAAATGCGGGCAGACAAAAATACCACAGCCAGAGGCGGAAGGATCTGCTCATAAGAAACAAATCATGCGGAGCGTTAGACGTCTCGGAGCAGTCCGGAATTCATCGGTTGGCGGAGGTTTCGGAGGTGTTGAAGAATTTCGCGGGTGGCGTGAGATTTGTTGAGTGTGTAAAAGTGAATTCCTGGGGCGCCTTTATGCAGGAGCTCTTCGCATTGAAGAGCGGCATGTTGGATGCCGATGCGGGTGACCGCCTTTAAGTCCGATGAGGTGGCTTCAAGTTCTTTAATCAGGTTTTGCGGCAGCGTTGCCCCGCAGAGCGCGGAGAAACGTTGGACTTGAGAATAGTTCGTCACGGGCATGATGCCGGGGAAAATAGGAACGCGGATGCCGATGGCGCGCGCGCGGCTAACAAAATCGAAGTAATGCGCATTTTGGAAGAAGAGCTGAGTCGTGACAAAAGATGCGCCGGCATCCACTTTGCGTTTGAGGTTCTGGAGATCCTGTTCCAAGCTTGGCGCTTCCGGATGCTTTTCAGGATAGCCCGCCACGCCAAAGCAAAATCTGTTCATCGAAGCGATTTCTTGCGCCAGCTCATTGGCGTAGTGAAACCCGTCAGGATGAGGCGTAAAGGCTTTTTCACCGCGCGGAGGGTCTCCGCGCAAGGCCAGAATATTATCAATGCCGCGAGCAGCCAGTTCCTTTAGAATGGCGCGCACCTCTGTTTTGGAATGGCCCACGCAGGTGAGATGTGCCATGGCTTCGATGCCCACGTCGTTTTTAATGCGGGCGACTAAATCCAAAGTTTTCGTCCGGGTACTGCCGCCGGCGCCATAAGTCACGGAAACAAAATCCGGTTTTAAGAGTTTGAGATCATTGATCGTATCGACCAATTGAAGGGCAGCCGCATCGTCTTTCGGCGGGAAAAATTCAAAAGAAAAAATTGGTTTTCCGGTTCTTAACAACTGTGAAATTTTCATGGGTTAGGAGGACGTGGGGGACGGCAATTCGAGGATGCCGATTTTTTGGGCTAGGATTTCAAGATTAACACAATCTTCTTTGTTATAGCGAAGAAGAAGGTCCAACGCTTCTTTGTCTCCCTTCTGGTATTCTGCCCACAACTGAATAGCCTGCAAACCATCGACCCCTTCGGTGTCGCGATGGATGCCCAGTGTTTTTTCCACGCCCTTTAAACCGCCGAGGAGTTTACGTTTGCGGCAATCGTATAAGAGATCACGATGGGGAGCGAGTCCGGCTAATTTCACTCCAAGCCAACGCTCGATGACGGGAAAATCAAACCCGGTTCCGTTATACGTAAAAATGCGTTCCACACCTTCCAGGGCTTGCAGCAATAAAGCACGGTTGATGTCCGGCGCGATCAGCTGGGTGGTTCCTTCTCCGCTTCGGTAAATGCCGATGACGGTAATGGTTCTTTCTAAGGAGGTTTCAATATCCAAGAAGGCGCATGTCATGGGGACACGATCATAGCTTTTTCCGGTGAGACGGAAAAAGTGACGCGGCGCGTGGGATGGGCGGGCGGTTCTCCATCGGCCTGTGGCCAGACGTCCGTGTCGGTTGTGACCTCTAAACGTGGAACGCGTAAGGTCACCAAACGTTTGAACCGGGTCGGGCGACCGAGCCGGCCTAAGGCTAAGAGAGGAAAGAGCTTCCATTTGGGAATGGCCGGGGTGAGATAGACATCCAGCAGACCGTCGTGCAGGTTGATATTTTTGGAAAAGTGTAGCCCTCCCGAAAAATAAGGGGCATTGCATATGAGGGCCATATAAAACGATCCTTCGATGGAGCCTTTATCCCATTGTGCGCGTAGGAGTGTCGGACGAAAAGTGCGCAGCGCCTGAAAAGATCTCCAGCGTTTGCGTGAGGCAACGGGGCGACGTCCAAAACCGGCGTTGTTCAGGAAAAGTTCATTATCGACAAGTCCGAGATCCATGGCTTGCGCTTTTCCTGAGCAAGCCAGACGAAAAGCGTTTTCGATGCGGCGGCGGCTAAGGCCGATGAAGCGCGCAAAATCATTGCACGTTCCCGCGGGCACGACGGCCAGGTCTACTGCGTTCAGTTTTTTCTTTTGGAAAAGACAATTGAGGGTTCTGTGCAATGATCCATCTCCGCCCACGACGACAATCCGAGAACAGTCTTCTTCCAAGGCTTGATCAATCAGGCGGTCGGTCGAATGTGGAAGTGTCCGGTCTACTTCTCCGAAGCGCGGTATCCAGTTGTGGCGCTTGGCCTGGCGCGCGGCCATCTCGCGGTAATCCCAGCGGTTTTTTACCCGTGAGGGGTTGAGTAGGAAGAAAATCTTCACCCGGCTATTTTACCCAGATTGGGTTGGAAAAAATCCACGGACGCCAGCGCCCGGAAACATATTGCTGGGCTTCGACGCGATAAACACCGGGCAGATCAACATCCCACTGCAAAGCGGACCGCCGCGCTTCTTCTTTGACCATATGGCCATTGCGAATCAGGCGTATTTTCCCGGGCCCTGGCAGTTTCGTTTCCAAAAGCGTCGCACCTTGACGGACGATATCGCTCCCGGGCTTTGCCCGATGTTTTCCATCGAACACCGTGAAGGAAAAACCGGTAGGGTCATTCCAAAGATCCAGCGAAACATAGGATTGTCCTTGCCTTAACGCCGTGAGAACCGAACGCTCATCCTCATGAGCGTCTTTCACAAGCGGATCGTCAAGAAGCACATGCGTTCGAATGGTGCGAAAGGCGAATTCAAAAGGAAAGATGTTCCGCTTAAATCCAAAGAAAGAACGGTGGTGCGCGTGGTTGTCGATTTCCCCAATGGCGACGCAATGGGTTTGGTGCGTCAGAGCGTCCCAACGCGCAAGGGTTTTTTCCTGGGGTCCCTTCAAGGCCTGATCCGGCTTCCAGCAGGACATCCATGTTTGCCAGATAGAGGTCAGAGAGGAATTCCAATCGCTGGAAAGGTCCCAAATGCTCATTCCGGCATAACCGTGAACATCCCATTCGATCCAGGGATATGCCCGGCTGCCGACAAGAGGTGCTCCGGCATGATCCGGGTGGCTGATAAACCCAAATCCTCCCTGCGCGTTGACTGCATCAATGACGCGCTGCGCGTTAGATTCCGATTTCCAAACGACCAGGGGTTCTGTGAGCCCTAAGGCCACATAGTGGTTATAACGTGGCGAGATCTCTTCTCCGACGATGAGCAAGAGATCTTTGTGGTAGCCTGCAAAACCATTGGCGCGCGCGTCCTGGCTGAAATGATCGGTCAGAATCGCAAAGTGCAGGCCGGCGCCGGCGGCGTCTTTTAGAATATCAGGAAGTGGAACGCGCGCGTCGTAGGAATAGGAAGAGTGAAAGTGAATACTTCCGGCGTAATCAAACACGTGAGGACGACGGTTTAGGCGGTGGTTTGGTCATTCAAATACTTCCACATTTTGTTCAGGCCTTTTTTAACGGCTTCTGGGTCAAGGGTCACCGGCACGGCGATGGAGGAGGTCCCCTTGGCCATTTTGGGCGATTCCGAAAGGGATTGGGGAATCGAAGAGGATTCCAGAGCGTCTATACGTTCTTCAATCGTTTGAAGCTTTTGAAGAATCGACTTTGCGATGTTTTCAAGTATTTCCACGCGTTTGACGTCGAGCGATGACAGAGCATTGTTTGGTTCTGCAGCGGAAGCATCCGGGCTATGAAGAATTCGCATAAGCGTTTTAGGCCGCTTTACCCAAGGACTGCTTTTTTACGGGACGCAGCCAAGCCAAAAGGGTTTGCATTTCCTGCATCTGCTGGCGAATGGCCGTCAATGCTTTGGAGGCTTCCGGAGTGGCCGGCGGTGACTGCAGGGGCATGGGGGCTAAAGCCGCTACGGGTTGTGCCGCCGCCGACTCCGCTGTGGCCGCCGCTTTGGCTTTTTCCAGCTGCGCGATCGTAGTTTCCCATTCCTGCTTGGTGGTTTGCCACATTTTTTCTTTTTCCAGCCATTCCTGCTCGCGAACGCTCCGGTCGTTTTGAAGCTGAACCACCGTGTTTTTCCACTCGACCTGAGCTTGCGCCATCGCCTTAATTTCTCGGCGCAGATCATCCATTTCTTTCACGGTTTGAGTGCGGTAAATCTCCAGCTCATTTTTTTCTTCACGAAGCGCTTCCAGCTGATTGGCGGCGCGCTCAGCGGCTTCTTTTTGAGCCGTGGTTTCCCTTTCTTGTCCCTGGGCCTGCTGTTGTATTGTTTCCCGCAGCGTGGTTTCGCGGAGTTGCACTTCAGCGACGCGTTGTATCAATTGTTTGGTTTGGGTTTCTTGTTCACGGACCTGATTTTCAAATGTTTCCTGGAGCGCGGTTTCGCGAAGCTGCATTTCGGCCATGCGTTGCATAAATTGCTTGGTTTGAGTTTCCCGCTGCAGCTGTTCTTCTTGAAAGGACGCCTGGAGTGTGTCGCGTTCTTGAGTGGCCGTATTTAAGTGGTCACGCAACGTTTGGATTTCTTGTTCCGCGCGATGCGTTTCCACATCTAATTTTGCCGCAAGCGCTTTCTGCGTTTCCAGGGATTGATTCAGCTGTCCTTTTAATTGCTGTACGATCACCAGATGCTGCTGCTCGGACTTTTTCTGTTCCGCGGCCAGCCGCTGTTCGTAGGCTTCAGGTAGATGCCGGAGCGCTTCATCATGCGCGTGCCGGCGGATTTTTTCCGCCTCGTCTTTCCATCGGTTTCTGTCCGTTTCGATGGCCCGGCGCTGTTCCGCCGATTCCACCTGCAGTCGTGTCAGTTCTTCTTCCCGGGTCACCATCGCATGGCGCAACGATTCTTTTTCGGCTCGCACTTGCGTCACAATGCTTTCCCAATGCTGGTTGCGCTCCTGGTCGCGCCGGCTGTATTCACGCTTCAAATCTTCTTCGTGCTGCATGAGCTGGGCTTCGAATTTTTTACGCGCTTCGTGGTGGTCTTGTTCCAGGCGCTGGATTTGGGCCTGCGCGCGCGCGCGTTCTTCCTGGCGCTGGGTTTCGGCATGCTGAAATTGGGTCTGAGATCGCGAGCGTTCGTCTAGGCGTTGATTTTCGCTCTGTTGGATCTGGGCCTGGAGCAGAGCGATTTGTGCTTTCCAGGTGCCGCTTTCGCGGACCTGATTGTCCAACTGTCCTTGAATGGCGCGAATCTCGGCCTGCATTTCCCTTTCGTAGGCGCGGCGTTGTTCGATCGCCGCCTCGCGGATTTGTTCGAGCTGTTCGTCCTTTTCCTCGACAGCTTCTTTTAAATGCTCCGCGTCCATTTGAACCTGCCGCCGAAGCTGGCTGGCTTCTTCTTCTTTTTGCCGCCATGACGTGGTCCATTGGTTCTTTTCATCTTGAAAGCGTTCTTCGGCTTCACGCAGGCGACGTGACAAATTCTTTTCCACATCCTGCTCGATAATCTCACGTTCTTTGAGCTGGGTCTTAAGCGCGGACATCCAAGACTCGCGTTCTTCCGCGAGGCGGCGTTCCAGGTCTTTTAATTGGTTTTCCGCTTTGGCGCGCGATTCAAGAATTTCCTGTTCGTGTTTTTCGCGGCGTAATTTTTCCTGCATGTCGCGAATCTGGTGTTCGACTTTAGAGGAAAGGGCCTCTTCCTCTTTGGCTTTTAAGTTCTGCAGGATGACTTTTTCGTGCTCGTCTTTGAGCTGGCTTCCTAATTCAGAGATCTGAGATTCGAGCGATTTTTTCGCTGCTTCTTGTTCTTGAAAGCGCTTTTCGACCTCTTGAATGCGTTGTTCCAGGGGCGAGGGTCCGGGGGCTGCCATGCCCGGCATCGAAGACATTCCGGCTGGTCGAGGCATGGGAGTCCCGGCAGGCGCGGCACCCGGTTTGGCGTTGACGACGGCCGGCGACGCAGGCGTAGTTCCGGTTGGCGATCCTGCGCGCGACGGTGGCGGAGGAGGCACCGGCTTGTGCATTTGAGGTGGAGGTGGTGGAACGGGATAGTTGTCGGCCATAACGAGCTCCTTAGGAGGCTTTCCTCTGCTGCAAACGGTCCGCCCACGTCGCCAACTGGGCGTTTCCGGGATCAAGTTCTTTGGCGCGGGCGGCGATTTCGGCGGCTTTCGCCGTGTCGCCCTGCGCGTGGTACGTCAAAGCTAAATATTGATAAGCGGCTCCCCACTGAGCGTCTTTTTGCAGACATTCTTCAAACGCGTGAGCCGCTTGAGCCCATTGTTGGGTTTGATAAAAATTGACACCAGTTTCAAACGCCGTCCATACGGCGGCGCTGGTCGGAATCTGCTTCAAGGCCGGACGCTGGTTCACGTGTCGCAGGGCTTCCATTCTCTTGCGCATCTCCCCTGCCTGTTCTTTCGCATGGTCTTTGAGGGCTTCCAATTCTTGTTCGCGGTCGTCTAAGGTCCGGTTGAGTGTTTCGGCTTCCGATTCTCGTTCGTTGAGAAGGGTTTCATAATGCGCACGCAGCTGCTCGCGTTGGGCCAGGATCAAACGCAGGCTTTCTTCCAAGTGCTGCCGTTCTCTTTGCAGAGACTGAACGGTGTGAGCATTCAGTTCGATTTCCGAATGATGCAGGTTTTGTTCGCGCGTTCCCAGCTGTGACAAGGCTTCGCGTCGTTCGAGAAGAAGTTTTTCCAGCTGTGTGCGTTCGCTGTCGTAGCGGGCCCGCGCGTTTTCTGTTTCTTCCGATACCTGCTTGCGCAGTTTATCGAGTTCGTTCGCGCGGCGACGGCTTTCTTCCTGCAGCCGCTTCTCGCGCAGTGTGAGACGCGCTTTGAGCCCCTTGAGTTCGTCGGCTTTGGCGCGCAGCCGCGTTTCCCAGGCGACGCGCTCGCTTTCCTGCTCGCTCATGAGCCGGGCCAACCGGTCACGCATGGGATCAAGATCGCGCTGCATCTGAGATTGCATGCGTTCCTGTTGGCCGGCAGCATGCGTTTCCTTAAAGGCGATGTCCATTTTGAGCTTGGCCATGGCCTCATCCGTCTGGCGCAGCTCTGCCTGAAATTTGTTTTGCATGCTGATCACGTCTTGTTCGATCGTTGCTTTTTGCTGTTGGAGGGACTGCTTGTCCGTTTCCCATTGTTCGAGAGTCGCATGCCACTGGGCTTCGGTGTTTTGCTCTTGACTGCGAATCTCGTCCGTCGCGCGCGCCATCTCTTCATCTTGACGGGTCAGGCGGCTATCATAGTCGGCTACCATCTCTTGTAGTGCTTTTTCTTCTTGGCGAACGGTCGACATCAGGCCTTGGCGTTCCAGTGTAAAGTGGCGATCAAATTCTTCGGCTTCCTGTTTAATGCGCGCTTCCCAGACGGCGAGTTCCTGTCGGAGCGTGCCGACTTCGTTGGCTTTTTCTTTGCGCAGGGCTTCCCAGTGATCCTGAGCCTGAGCCACATGCGTTTTAAGCTGTTCGATGTGACCGCGCAGGGATTCGTTCGTGGATTTCCACGAACTGACTTTTTGATTAAATTCTTCTCCTAAAATGCGCAAGTGTTCTTTGGATCGGGTTAAAAGCGTTTGAAGCTCCTGTTCTTTGCCGGCCAAGACGGCTTCCTGTGTGTGACGCGTTTCTTCGATTTGTTTTTGGAGGGAGGCCAGCACGGCCTGGAACTTTTCTTTCTCGGCTTCGAAGGCTCCGTTTTTCTCGGCGAACTCCTGGTCGCGCTGCGCTTTGGAACGGTGGATCTCATTTTCGATGGCCTGTATTTCTTTTTGGCGGGTAGCCAGCTGCCGTTCGGCCACTTCCTTGCGGTCCTTGAGCTTCCATTCCAGTTCTTCTTTGGATTTCTCGAGCAGGAAGCGTTCTTCGGCAAATTGCTTAGCCAGACGATCGAGTTCGCCCTGGCGTTCCGCTTCTTTGGCCAATAAATTGGATTGAAGCGCTGCGATTTCGGAGTCACGGTCGGCCAGCTTCTTCGCCCATTCTTCCTGCGCGGCCCGCAGCGTCGTCTTGAGCGTCTCTTCCTTTTGGCTGCCGCGGCGCTCGAGGGTGGAGAGCGCGCGCTCATAGCGTGATAGCGTTCGTGCGTGCTTGGCTTGGGCGTTAGCCAGGTCTTGCTGCAATTTGGCGATCAGTGCTTCCCGCTCGTGAAGCTGTTGAGGCAAGAGCTCCTGAACGCTTTTGAGTTCCTGCTCGACGTGCTGAATAATGTCCTGAAGCGTTCGCGATTTCTGCGTGGCTTGATGCACCAATTCCCGGCGCCGGGCTTCATGGGCAACGGCTTGGGCGCGCACCTGTTCTTCCAGTTGCTCAATCTGTTTGGATTTTTCTTCAAAGGTTTGACGCCCGCTGTGAAGAACACCCGCCTGTTCGGACACTAGCGTTCCCAGATGGGCTTTCCATTGGGCGCGATCTTCCCGCATTCGCGTTTCCAGAGAAGCCTTATCCAGGCGTTCCTTCTCGAGGGCCTTTTGAATGGCGGCTTGGCTTTCCTTTTTCTGGTTCTCCAACGTTTCTAACGCTTGTTCATGCTCTGTTCGGCATGTTTCCAGCGTCGCGCTTAGCGTTTGGCGTTCTTGTTCTAGAGGTTGGAGTTGCTCGTTTAATTTTGTTTGTTCTTGTTCCAGCGTTTGCCGGTGCAGGGTTTCTTGCTTGCGCAGCTCTCCCTGTAGCGCTTGGATCTCTTTTTCCTTTTTATCGATTTCATCCTGCCAATGCGCGCGAACCCGGTCCATTTCGGCTTGTCCGGTCACCATCTGTTTTTCGACTTGCGCACGTTCTGACTCCAGCACTTGTTCGCTCGCCCGCAGCTCCGCCGTGATGTCCTTCTGTTTTTGCTCAAGCGTCTGGCGCAGGCCGGCCAGCTGCGTGGCCTTGGTTTGGATAACGGTTTTCGAATCTTCCCGCGCGCGCGCCAGTTCCGTTTCGAGCGCCGTGATGCGCGCGCGAATTTGTTCGGATTCTTTGGCGACGGCTTGTTTTTTATCCTGCAGCGCTTTTTCCAGGTCCTGGGGCAGCGTCTCCAGCCGGGTGGAAAGCTCCACGCGTTCCTTTTCTTTGGTCTGAAGCGCGGTTTGCACGCGCGCTTCCTCGTTTTTCTTCATGACCAAAAAGGCATCAAGCGCCACGCGCCGTTCACTCAAACGTTTTTGCAGCCGACCGGTCAATTCTTCGGTGCGGAGCCTGAGCGCTTCTTCTTTGTCGCGATGATCGCTCTCGAGGGCTTGTGAGACGGCGATCTGGTCCTTTTCGGCTTTTTCAATATTTTCACGCGTGCGAATGAGATCCCGTTCGAGCGCACGCAGGCGAATGTTCAACGCGTCCACCTGACGGGTCACCGTTTCCTCTTCAGCGGCATAACGTTTGCGCAGTTCCGTTTCTTGCGGAAGAATGGCGTGGTGCGCTTCTTTTAAGGCCTGTTCTTTGGTGATCAGGTCTTCTTGCCAGCGCAGCCGCGCCGCGCCCAACTCTTGTTCGGCATCCATTTTTTGTTTTTCCAGCATCGTGACTTGTGATTGCAGAGCGGCGGCTTCTTCATCGGTGCGCTTTTTCAACGCCGTCATACGTTCTTGGTAGGTGCTTTCGAGAATGGCTTGTTCCTGTGAAAGTTTTTCGGTGTTTTGGGTGAAGAGTGTTTGAGTCTCCTTATAATCGTTTTGCAAATTCTGCAGTTCGGCGTTTAGCGTCTCTTTTTCGGATTGGAGAATGGCCATGCGTTGACTGAAATCGGTTTCCAAGCGGCGCAGTTTTTGATGGATATTTTCTTTTAAATCTCGAATTTCGAGATTCTTAGCATCCATTTGTTTCTGCCACGTTTCTTGTTCCTGCTGAAGCTGACGCTGCAGGATTTGAATTTGTCCGGTGATTTGGCCGATGGAGTCCTGGAAGGTCTTTTGGGTTTGATCCAATTGGCCTTTGGCTTCACTTTCCGAGAGGAGCAGTTTTACTTTGAGTTGTTGTACTTGGTCTTCGCGGTTTTGGGAAAGCTGCTGCCAATGCTGGGTTTCTTTCCCCAGGTGAGTTTTCAGCGCGGCCAATTTTTCCTGCGCGCGTTCTTGGCGCCGCGTCACGTCTTGAAGCTTGCGCTCTTGCTCAAGCTGCCAGGCCGCTTGTTTTTCCTGAAAGGACGAATGCAGACGCAGCCGTTCCTCTTCCTTGGCCTTCATCGCCTCTTCCCAGTTTTTGCGTTTCTCCGCCCACTGGTGTTCCAGTTCTTTGAGGCGGCTCTGCCAGAGTTCTTGGGCAGCCTTGCGCTGCGTTTCCTGTTGCTTGAGTTCTGTCTCTAAATCTGTTTCGCGCTTGGTGAGATCTTGCTTGAGTGTCAGGAGTTCATTTTCTTTGGCTTGAAGCAGTTCACGCCAGCGTTGCCGCTCTTCGAGAAGCTTAGTTTCCTGCTCCTTCAGAAGGGTTTCGCTACGCACGGCCGCTTCGCGGGCCGCCGTTTCGGATTCTTCATAGAAAGCTTTTTTCTCCTGATGACCGGCTTCTCCCTGATGCAGCGCTTGCTCCAGGGCTTTTTCCCTTTCTTTCAACTGCTTGTCCCAATGCGTCATATCCTCGCGCAGCTTGCGCTCGAAAAATTTAATTTCGCGTTCGGCATCCTGCTGGAGAAATTGAAGCGTTTGATTCTGAGTTTCCCGCGAGGAGGTGGCACTATTTTCCATCTGGGTCAAAGACGCGCGAATGACGCTCAGATCTTTTTCCATGGCTTGTTTCTTTGTTTCTCCTTCCGTGCGCTCCTGGGCAATAATCCGGCTGAGATCTTCTAGGGTGTGGGATAGAGCAGGTTCCGGAACGGGAAGTGGATTTTGCGCAGGCGTCGCGGAGGGCTCCTTCTTTTCCTGCTTATTAGAGGAAGGAGATTCGGACTTCTTATTGACTAATGACCGGAAGCGGTCTGAGAGAGACATATATCGGTACCTTGAGTTTAGTGCGAAACAGCTTCATTTCAAGCTTTAATTTGCAGGTCTTTATGCTCATTATTCAGGCCTTAATTGCTTCATAAATTCCGGGATTTCTTTGTCGCTAGGATCGATTTCAAGGACATGTTCCCACAGCTTGCGTGCGCGTGTGTGGTCATCCAGCAGGAAGAAGGCGGATCCCATGATCTTTAAGGAGGTCACATCGTTGGGATTCAGATCCAGGATGTCCTGGCATTTCTTGATGGCCACGTCGTAGCGGCCTTCCAGGATGGCCTGACGAGCGTCGAAAACCTTTTGATCGATGGGCGAGAATAATTCGGGCCCTTTGGGAGGCTCCGTTTTGTCCATGGCGGCCTCGGTTTCGATCTTATTAAGGAGAGCGAGCAATTTATTGTTCCGGGGGTCCTTGTAATAGGCCTGCCGCATGGTGGCGACTGTGCCTTTAAGATCATTATTGGCGTAGTACAGAAGAGATTTGCGGACCAATGTGGCCGACTCTTCCTGGCCCATCGCGCTCGGCACGGCGGCCACGACTTTTTGGAATTTCTCTGTCATCTGCTGCACGTTTTTGTTCGTGGGGTCCAAATCAAGCGCCGCCTGTAATTGTTCCTGCACGACGAGGTAATTTCCGGTCTGCGCTGAGGCGAAGGCCTTTTGGACCAGTTGATTCACGTTTTCTTCACGGCGTTCCAACACCGAGCGGCCGAATTTCCACGTCAAACCCATGCGGGTGGATGACCCCAACGCATGCAGTCCGATGGAATAATCCAGCGTGATGGCTCGGATGGTATAGCCAAAGCCCACATCGGTCTCGCGCAGGCCCGTGCCTTGATCGCCCTGGACACCGAAGCGTCCCTTGAAATTTTTAGAGAATCCAAACTCGCCACCGAAATGCCAGCCCGGATTGGCATGCAAACTTTTGTCGATATCGAAGGCCAAGAGCAGGCGCTTTTTGAAGTATTGGTCCGACATTCCAATGCGCGTTACGATCGGCATGGTGTCTTCCGTGTCACCGGATAGTCGGGAGTAGACGTTCTTAATCGTGATGCCCAAGCGGCGCTGGCCGTCCTTCATATCGATGAGGGTTCCTAAGTCGGCGGTCATGGCGGAGTCGGCAGAAGTATCCACGCTTCGGGTAATTTTATTGACAGCCGTTCCAATAGAGACGTGATCCACGACTTTGCGGCCATAGGACCAGCTGATGGCGGACTCTTGTACGCCGAAAGTTCCGTCTTTCGAGTAAGAGGTATATGAGGGGCTGCCGGGAGGGCTATTGGGGTCGATGGTCGCCGAGACTTTGTCATAGCCGGCGCTGGCCAACTTAGTCATGCTTAAACCCCAGGCGCTGCCGCCTTTCTGCGACGGTTTGACAAAGGAGTAAAAATCGTAGGTCGTATCGGCAAACATGGTGGCTTTTAAGAGCGTCAATTCCTTGCGGGTGATTTGGGAGAGTCCCGCTGGATTCCAGTAGGTGGCGCTGGCGTCGTCAGCCACGCCGACGAAGGCCGCGCCCATCGCCAAGGAACGCGCGCCGGCGCCATAAGACATAAATTCTCCCGGTTGGCCGCCGGTGGCCAGAGCAAAGAGTTGAGAGAGAGGAGCGAAGAGCAAAACAGCCAAGACAAAAAGAAACGCGCTCTCCTTTTGGAAGGAGAACACGCGTACCAACGGACGATGTTCCGTCGCGAGTAGTTTCATTTTTTCGGTAACCCCGCTGTCCTCTGCACATCAAAAACTTCAGTAGGACCGGAAGCTTTGCGTCGCCGGATTACTCCGACTTTGCCTTTATCGTCAATGCCCCAGCAACAACACTTTGAGTATAAGGAATCGGATCGTAAACGCCATATGATTCGAACAGGTGTTAAGTCGTATGTTCGATAATTCAGGGATGAGTTTATGGGTTGGTTTCAAGCTGATTTATAGGGGTGATTTTTAGATAGCATGTTAATGCGTCTGTTTTTTGGGGTGTAACGGATTTGTAAAAGTTTTCGCGGGGGACCGATTAATGGATAACGCCTATCTTCCGGAGCACAGTGGTCGAACCTTTGGAGCCACCGGCTTTAATTTGGGCAATGTATCCGCCTTTGGCAACCTTCTGTCCGGCTTCATTCGTTCCGTCCCATCCGCCGACGGGAACGCATGTATTAGCGCCCTGCAGTCCGCCAACAGATCCTGCTGGGAAGCTCCAGGCCATTACGCGATACCCTAAGAGGTCATAGACGACGATATCGACTTGCGCGTCCGACGCCAAGAGATAAGTAATACAGGTCTTGCCTTCCGCTCCGCCTTTGCGCGTATCGACGGGGTTCGGGTAGTTAGACACTTCTGAGATGATTTCGCTCGGAAGTCCCGTATCGATGGTCGTCGATACCGCGGACCAGTCGCTGGCGGTTCCGGCTCCGTTAATGGTTTGAACTTGATAGCGATAGAAGTGGCCGGCGGAACGAGCGCCTCCGGTTTCTCCATTCAAATACTGCAGTGGACTCGACGCTCCCAGATGGCCTAAGACTCCAGCGGAGAGCGCATGCGCTGTCGCGAAGGAGGGCGCGCCGCTTTGCTGACCGCTACCGAAGGTAAAGCTGGGCGTGGAGGTTTGCACGACTTCCACTGGCACAGGGCTTCCGTCGGTAAATTGACGTATTTTATAGGAGAAGAGACCCGACGGTCCGGTGGTTGACGTCGGAGCCCATTGCACGGTGATGACGCCGGAAGGAGCCGATTTCGGGAGGTTAAGGAATTCTCCCGGCGATGCCGGTTTGCTCACGTCCACATGAATCGTTCCCACTTTGACCGGTGATGGCGGCAACGCCAAACCATCAATCGTCGTCAACGTGCGCACATGGAAGTAGTATAGGGTGGCGTCGGAGAGCCCCAATCCCGTCAAGGTTACAGGCGGCGCCTGATTAATGGTGATCCATCCCGTTAAGGTCGGAGCGATGGACGTATTGCTCGAGACGCTCATACCGACTTGATACGCGATGCTCACGTTCGCGGGCAGCGTTCCGGGGTTCGTAATCCAGGAGGCTTTCACTTGATCCTGCCGGTTGACCCAGGCTTCAGGGAAGAAGGTCCCTTTCAGCGGCGAGGAGTCATCCAGCGTCAGGTCCGGCCGCATGGTCACCGTCGCAATCTGAACTGTCTGCAGGTTATAAATCGGCACGAGCGCACTGGCGACGGGGTACACGTTCGTCGGATCTTGCAGCGCCGTCGAGGGCTGAAGTGAAATCGCGATGGAAGAAGAAATCTGAATGCCGGCGATATGCCCTTCGGTCGTGCTGGAGGATCCGTCCACGCTGCCGATGTCGGCGGCCACTAAAAGCGTTCCGCCTGAGGTGTTAAAGGTTACGGGCGAGCTAAATGGAATCGATGCGACGCCGCCTACGAATTGGCCGCCGCCGGGGCCCCAAGGCAGAGAACCTACCAAGAGATCGGAGGAATCCAGCTGTCCGTTAAAGTTGGTGTCCAGGTACACGTACAGCTTTGAGAAGTCGCCGTCGCCCACGCGGTTGGGTGGCGTGCCGATGGCATATTGGATCGTTCCCGTTTGGGTCAAGGTGAGAGTGCTGATGATCACTTGATTGATACTGGGTGTTATTGTAAGGGCTAATAGCGGGACCTTCGTCGTGCCCTGGAGTGCCGATGGCGGCGCGATGGAAATGCCGGACACGCGTACGAAGAGCGGGCTGATGGTGATCTCACGAGAGTTGTGCGGCATGTTGTCCGGTCGGACGGTGTCTACGCCCGCTGGGACGAAGGATCCTGCGAACCATCCGGGATCCTGAATCGTCAATCCTTCACTGTTGTTGGAGGTCGCACCGGTCGCGATATCGTAGGCCACAAAGTAAGTTTGTCCCGTCGGGTTGATCGTTTCAGGTTTGAACAGATTGATAACGATGGTCTTGGACACGGTGCCGGTGGGGTCCGGCGTGATAAAGGTTCCTGTTCCAATTAAGACGTCGACGTTCGGTTCAAGAATTCCGTCGAAATTGGAGTCACGGTAAATTTTGACGAGGCCAATGTCTTCATTGGATCCCTGAGTCTGGAGGGATCCCTGCCCGATGCGGGCAATCTTTAAGGATGACAGCGTCGCAAACGAGACCGGGGTCTTGAGCGTAAATTTCAAGATGGGGACATCATGGTCGCCCTGTGTGGCGGAGGTCGGCGCAATGCTGTCATCCGGCGTGAAGAGTACGGCATCGGGATATTCGGTAATCGACGCTGTTTTCGTGGTGAGCGGCGGCGTGTCCGCGAGCGAAACGATTTTGGGCGCCAGGATCGAGAAGGAAGCCGCGCTCGTGATCTGGGCGCCTACCGTCACGTCCTCTCCGGGATGATCGTCGATTCCGTTGTTATTGAGATCACGGAAAACCGGCGCGAAGGGATTGATGTCATAAGTTAGGAAGTAATTTACCCCCGAGAGGTTATCCGCGACGTTCGGTATGACTTGCGGGATGACAAACGTCATCGTTGCTACGTTGTTGCTGAAATTATTAGTTCCGTTCGTGACGAGCCCCGGTTTCACGAGGTTATCGCCGACCAGCGTGTCATTGACGACGCCGTAGACGGTATGGTTTTGTCCGTGTGCGGCCGCCGTGGTTCCCAGGAATCCGCGGGTTAGGCCGCTGAAGGTCTTGATCCCGTCATTGCCCGTGTACTGAATCAGTTCGCTGTCAATATACAGAACGCCCTTGGGGGAGGGGAACGAGGTCGACACGTTCACGGTGAGAGTCTGGTCTGCGGCTCCAATGGGCGCGGAGAGCGCATTCACGGGGACGGGATTTCCGTCATCAAAGAGGCCATTGCCGTTGATATCTTTCCATAAATTCACATGGGTGACATCCGCGTCATCCGGGTTCTGACCGGTGCGTTTAACTGAGAGGGCCTGCCAGATGACGGTGTTATTGCTCGCCCGGACATTGATTTTGGCGACGGGCACGTTATTCTGATTTTGCTGGACCGTTGTCGGGAGAATATCCGTGAACGAGACCGTCATGGTATCGATCGTCGCGCTGACGATATTGGCGGCCGTCTGGATCGGGAAATCCGTTGGATCCACCGAATGTATGCCGTCGCCGGGAGTTAAGGCTCCGATCACAAAGGTGCCTTTGTCCAAGGCGTTTAGGGCAAAGACATCGTTGGCCTTCGCCGATTGGCTGATATCGGCCGTGACATAGAAGACCCGCGGCGTGGTGCTGATGAGCACATAGCCAGGGGATCCGGCGGCAGGGTCCGTATCATTGAGCGTGATCTGCGCGCCTCCATTATGCATGACGCCGGACCCCATGAGGAAGTTAGGGAAACCTATACTCACATCTCCTGTTGGAGCACGGCTAAGAGGGTCCCCACTATAGACCTTGATGGATGTCAGATCAGCATCCGATCCGGCCAATCCTCCCACTGGAGGTCGGCCGATATCCAACGAAAACCAACGAATGTTGAAGTTCGTTTCATCGTAGAGCGTCAGTTTCATGAGAGCGACATTGCGGTCTCCCTGCGTATAGCCCACGCCGATGTAATTGGGGGTCTGCGTGCTGTTGATGATGGTGAATGTGGAGTGGGCCGGAGGATTCAGCGGATCACAGGAATTCGCCAAGCAGCGCGATATATTATTGAGAACGTTGAGCGTGATGCCCGAGTACGCCATGACCTCGGAATCCACCGTGATAAACCCGCTCCCCGGCATGCCCGTCGTCGTGTCCACGGTCACCGACAGCGTATTGGTAGACGCGAGAACCGAGGCCAAGAGCTGGGGCAGCGGGAAATTCCCGGAGGCATTCGAGAAATAATATTGCTTGTCCACATGCAGAACTTGCGGGCTGGGGATAATGGTCCGGAGTTCGGAGTTCGCAGGCAAATTCGTGTTCGTCATGATGTTGGGCACGGATACATTGACCGAGGTGGCGGAGGCGACCGACACCCCCAACGTCAGCTGCGGGTTCGCCAGGGGAGCGATATCATAGGTCAGGAAGTAGTCATTAAGATGCTTCGCCGCCGTGTCGATCTTGAGCGGGCCGGTGGTCAAGTCGTTCAAATTCGTATTGAAAGTGTTGGTATCGAAGGTGATCTTCGCGAACCCTGCCGCAGGATTGCCGAAAGTTCCGGTTCCAATGGGAGGTGAATCAACGGCGATGTTAAACAGACCCGTTCCGGCGATATCGGGCCAAATCTTGACCATTCCCACATCCGAGTCGTTCGATGTTCCTGTTCGCGCCAGCGTCATGCTTATAAGTCCCGCACGTGCCTGGTCGGTCTGCATCGTGAATCTTAAGATCGCTTGATTCGTGGCGCCTTGCTGCAGCGAAGCTGGCGTGATCGTCAAGGGCACATCTGTAGAAATCATCACGATATTGTCGGCATATTCCGTAATATTGGGGATGTAGGCCTCCGATTGGCCGCCGACAGACGGGAGGCCGATATTGCCGGAATGATTGCCGACCGATTTTGGCGCGTCGACGACGAAGTAGGTCGTCGAACGAATTTCCGCGCCCAAGGACACGGTGGGGCCGGTTTGAGCCAAATAATCCACATCATAGGTGACGTAATACACTTTCGGAGTGGAACCGATGGCCTGCCCATCGAGTTGTCCTGTGGGGTCCACGATGGTGAGATACGCTTGTCCTTCAACCATTGCGCCCACCGCATGCGTCGCGGCGGTGGTCGTTTCTGTGGCGCGTGTCACGCCGGTCAAGAGGTTATTGGTCGCGTCAATACCGGCATAGTCCATGATTTCACTATCGATGTCGATGCGGCCGGGGGGCGGCGGGAAGACGGTGGCGTTGGTCACGTGAAGGATCGTTGTTGAAACGTCCACGGGCAACGTCAACGCCGATTGAGCAAACTGGAAGGTATGCCCGGAGTTGGTGACTTCAGAATCTTTGGTAATGTCAAAATTACCGACGCTGTTGTTGTCATAGTACACATGAATTGCATCCACATCTCTGGCGCGATTAAGATTATTCGGATTGCCGCGGTCGAGACGCAGATGCGTCAGAACGACGGTGTTCACGACTCCGCCATTGGCCGGATTTCTGGCCTGCAGAGTGAGTTTCATGACAGGCACGTTTTTATCGCCTTGCGTCGCCTTGCCAGGGACGGAGAAACCGCCTGTGGAATCATTCGCGCGCAAGAGATCCAACTCATCGTTGGATGGATTCACTGTGATCGTGGAGGAATTGATGGCCGCAAACGAAGCTGGAATACCGTCGGCCGGGAAGATGTCCGAAGGACCGCGGATGGTCATCCCTTGGCTCGCTTGAGCGGCGGCGGGGCTGAAATCAAAGGCGACGAAGATATAGCTCGTCGTCGGCGACACAATGAGATTGGTATTCAAGGTGACGGTTGCGATCTGCGAGACAAACGGTGTGGCACTCGAAATGAGCGTATCGATGGAAGACTCGAGCAGTCCATCGCCATTGAAGTCCTTGTAAATCTTGACTCCGGCTATATCGAAATCGTTGCCGGTGCCGGAGCGAACCATGCGAATCTGGTGGATCGCGCCCTGGAAGGCGTCCGTCCAAAGTGCCAACCGGACCATGCCCACGCCGGTGGCTCCTTGGACGACCGTGTTTTGCTGTCCTAAGCCGGACCCTGGGTTCCAATAGGCGGCGATATCTTGTCCCACCACATTGATGTGGGCCGGCTGCCGTATCACGGGAGAGGTAGTCGTCACGATTGAGAAATTATTGCTGGCGACCCCCAAACCATTCACCGTGATTTGTGTCGGGTCCGTGACTTTTAAGCCCAAATTGGCGGGCAGAGCCGTTACCGTGGTTGTCGCAATGCGCACGGCGATAAAGAAGTTCTTCGGCTGGGCCGGAGCGATGGAAATATTCAGGTTCGCAAAAGTGGCGACCCCGCTGACAAAGGTCGTCGTGGCAATGACTTGATCAACGGCTGGGACGCCACCATAGGTGGTTTCTGGCGTAAAGACGCCATCGCCATTCGCGTCGTATACAAGCTCAATCTGTGTTACATCCGCGTCGCCCAACGCTTGAGCCACGGTCTGTTTGGCAATGCGGATCTGCGAGATAACGGTGTTGGAGGAATAGTTGACGGGCAGTAAGCTAAACGTCAGACGCATCATGGGGACGGGAATAAAGTCCAGAGGCAGACTTCCGTCTCCCTGCGCCAGACTTGTCTTCCCTTGCCAGGGAGTGCCGGCCAGAGCCTGTTGTTTCTGCGTATAGGTCGGATCTGAGGGAGATACTGGCGATAGATCAGTCGGCGTCACCACGATGCCGGCCGTTTCCGCATCACCAAGTGAATGGACGGGAACGGTCCGAGCGACGTCGTTGGTCCATCCGCGCAAAATGGTTTCAGAACCATCGAAGGAGTTATTCCCTGGCACCAAAAGCGGTACCGGTGTCGCGTAATCCGTCGCCCGGATGTTTAATGTTTCCTGAATGTTGTCGGCAATCAACAAATTGGCGTAAACGCCGTGATCGCTGATCTTGAAGGTATACGTGCTTATGGGAACGGCCGGCGCGGTAGCATCGACAAGTGTCACCGTGGTGGTGGACCCTGAGGTCATGAAGTTGATGGAGCCGGTGTAGTACTGGCCGTTCTTTGGGTCCCCCGTCGCGGCATTGCCGAATTGGTCGCGCGCGGTAAAACTGCCGAACGGCAGAAGGGTGTTGACCGGCATCGGATTGGCCGCGCTGGACAGCGGTTCGATCGTTAGGTAAGCCGCCGGCGCCGGTGATATGAAATGCGTGATCCGAGCGTCCGCCAAGCGATTGGCATTGTCATGGGCCACCATGGTATGCGTGCCCTTGACCATGTCGTAATAATACATACTGACTTGCGTGGAGTTTGCGGTAAAGGGTACCGACAGCACGCTGGGAGCGCCACCGGAAATGTCCACGAATGAATTTAAGATATTGGGATTAATTCCGCCGCGCGCTCCATTGGATGGTACGGTTGTCGTCGCATTATCGATATAGAAGGCAACAACCGTATTGGACGATATGGGGGCCACGTTGCCGAAAGCGTCCCGCGATTGCGCCGTGATTACTGTGTTAGTCGGCAACCCGATCTGATAATTAGGCTCATATTGAATAGTCGTTCCAGCGATGAGATAGCGTGACGGCGTGGTGAAGACGAGTTGGATGGCAGGCGCCGGAATGACGGTATAGGTCGATATTGATGGTGCCCAGCCGGAGCCGGACTTGGCGACGCTCAAGATGTGGGTTCCGGACAGCGTATCGACTAGGTAGAAGGTCATTGTGCTCTGGCCGACCGCCATTTGGGCTGTTCCCGCGCCGGCCGTATAAGTGCTCGTGATCAAGGGCGTCGCCCACTGCAGCGTTCCAGCGGAATCCGACGTCAATTGGAAGGCGGCCGTCGGACCGCCGAAATCGCCCACCGTAATCGGCGTGGGGTTCCCATAAATATCCTGAGTGGCAAAGAGGAAGGCTTGGCTGGTCGTGCCGGCGACGAGCGTCGTCGATGCCGAGAGCAGGCCGATGCGATAGATCGTATTCGGGATGACGGAGACCGCCTGCGTTCCCGTGCTCCAGTTCACGCCGTTCACCCAGGCGCTTAAAAGCGGACTGGACGCGGGCACCGCGTAGTTTTCACTCGCATTGGTATCCATGTAGTAGAACGTCGTGCCCCATTGACCGATGTTGATGGAGAGCGTCGTTGTGGATGTTTGGAATCCGGGCGCCGTAGGCGGCGGCGGTGGCAGAATGGCTGTCGATACGGAGAAGCCGTAGGCATCGTAAGAAGACGACGCCACGCGATACGTCGCAAGCTGAACCGTTTGTGAAGCAATCGCCACCGTGGGGTTCCCGTTAATATCCTGCATTTCGATATTCAAAGCCGACAGGTTGATATCGCCCGAGGGATTGAGCGGCAGTCCCGCTTGGAGCGTGCGCGCGGGATTATGGAACGCCATTTTCGCCGTGACGGCGGGATTGACAATCAAGTTGTATTGGGTCTTAATCGTCGAGTTTGCGAAATTAGCTCCGACGTACGCCTGCAGCGCCCACGTTCCCGTGCGGCCGTCTTCCAGAGGCGTTGAAGACATCTTGTCAAAGTACACAAAACTTCGCTGCGTTACGCCGCCGGTATAGCTCAAACCGGAAATCGGCGTGCCGCCCAAACTTTCAAATTCAAAATCGTGATTAGAAGGTGAGAACCCTTTCCCGCTATGCACGGCGACTTGACTATTGGCGGAGTCGTCGAGAATGACGCTCACGTTGGCTTGACCGGTGGGATTGTCAAAATCATCGCGTCGTTCCAACGTGAAAGGACTTAAGAAGGAAGCCGTGACGCCGGCTGTCTCAGATACAGGAGCTGAAACGACGACCAATTTCGTCGTGCTGCCGCCGGAGGTCGTGAGTTTTCCGGTTGTGTTGGTGGGCGTGAGCACGCCGACTTGCGCGGAGAACTGAATGCGCGCGTTGTCTCCGGAGGTGTGCGAGACGTAATAGTAAAGTCCCGAAGAAATTCCAACGGTGCCGCTGGAATCGGTGACGGCCGACCACACCGCCGAAGGCGGCGTTCCGGAAGAGGCGCTGACGCTTGTCGAGATCGTTCCGGTGGCGCCGGTCACATTGAAGGTGGAGATCTGCACCACAATGCCCGCGCTCGAGGCGAAATTGTCGAAGGCGTCGGCCAGCTTCGCACTGATGGGAACATTGCCGAAGGCGCTTAAAGAGCCAGCCGGCACGAACACATCGCTCGACGGGGTCACCACAAATTGCGAGGGCGTTCCTGCGTTCACGGTAATGTAGGGACGCGTGGAGTAATTGACGCGGTCGGTCGTGATATTGAGCGGATCCGAATCGTCATCCGCCTTGAGCCAACGATTGCCCGCGGCATAGAGCGAGAAGTAATTGGTCAGGCACAGTTGCCCCGCCCCGGCGATTAGGTTGTAGGTTGTCGTGCCGGGCAGCCACGAGGGATTCTGGACGGCGTCGGTTAGGCCGCCGTTCGACGTGGTTTCGGCATTGAACGAAATCGACGTGAGCGTCGTGGTGTCCGTGTAGGGGCCGGTAGACACCACGTTATGGAATTGATCGTGCATGACCACGCAGCCGCTGAACGGCTGGCCGGCGACGACCGAAGCCGGCAGGCCTGTAAAGTGCAGGTGATGCTTCTGTCCCGGATACACGGCGATGGCGGATGCTGTTCCCGCTTGGTCGTTACCGGACGATGCCGGCGTGGTGGATGCCGTGATGATGAAACTTGATTGGGCGATGGTCGGCTCGATCGTGAAATCCAAGAATCCTTGACCGCTCAAGAGACTGCTCGGGTTCGGCGGCGTGACATAGATCGTGCCGGCATCGTTGCTGGTCAATTGGACGTTCGGCATGGTTCCGGTCGGCACGAGGTTGAATTGAGCATCCGTCTGATACACGCGGGCAACGAAGGGCACGCCCGCCGTTTGTGGAAGCGGTGTTCCCAAGCGGCCGGTGGGAGATCCCGGTGTGTAGGTTTCGCCGGGGACGACGACGAGAAGTCTGGTTGCGGAACTGGCGGAAACGGTGAAAGTGCCGGCCACTGGCGACGTGGACGGGACCCAGGTCGTGCCGGCATCGAGTTGATTCGTATCGACGGCGGTTACGGTTTGCGTGCTGGCGGTTCTCAGCAAGAGCGTGTAGATCCCTTGCGATTGACCATTCACGAATGTTTGCGTCGCCGACGCCGTGCCGTAGATGTCCGAAGGAACAATTTTCAAGGCTTCGGCATTGTGTGTGATGACTTGGTTGAAATATTGATCCACCACTTGAACAGTCGCGGGGAATGTGGATCCTGCCACGATCGTGCCGACCGACCCCGTTTTTCCGGGCGCGCCGCTTCCCGGCGTCGCCGTTTCGTTCGCCAAGAGGATGAGAAGATTGGTCGCCGGTTTCGCAGCGGCGGTTAAAGTCGATGAAAGGGATTGCGTCCAAGGCGGTGCATGGCCGCCGGTGATGTCGGTCATCACGAACTGATCAGTCGTCGCCTTAAAGAGCGTGATTCCACTGAAAGTTGCTTGGCCGGTGAGTGCGGTGATGGGTTGCGTCAGCGAAGGAATCGTGGCATACGGGTCGGTGTTGTTCAAAATCGAAATTTGGACGGTGGCCGTGTTGGCGCCCGCGTTCGACGGCGGAACCGTGACCGTGTTGAAGAATTTATCCGTTACGAAAGCCTGGACGTTCAAGAGGCTGCCGACGGTGTACGCCGACACGGTTCCGGTTTTCCCCGTCGCGGTGCCCTGCACCGACGATTCTCCGGGGAGAAGGGTTAAGAGTTTGCGTGTGAAGCCGGTCGGGTTCGCTTGAACCGGGATGGCCGAGGAGACGAAGCTCGTGTAGGAATTGGTCGAAGTCGCCGTCAGCATCCAGCCGGTCGTGTTTGCGGTGATCAGGTTGTAGGGCATTGCAAAGGAGCCCGTGCTGATTTGGACGACGACAGGATCTTTTCCATCAGACGTCCAAGGACCGGTGGACGTGTTGTTGGGATCTGTGGAGAGGAAATGCACAGTTCCCGACGCGGTGGCGACGGGGTTCCAGAAGGCGTCGACGATGTTGACGGTGACTTTAAAGGGATTGCCAGCCAACTCCGTCGACGGGGTGCCGCTGACGCCGCGGGTCAGACCCAAGTCGCCGGGCACGGCGGTTTCGCCGGGCAGCACCAACTGCAGCTGCGAGGCCGCAGCGGCCGTTACTGTAAACGTCGAGGACGCCGTGGTGAGCGCCGGGAGACTCCCGTCGTTATCGGCGGCAAACAGCGTCGTGACGCCGGCCAGGAACGGATTCACCGTGCCCACGATCAATTGGCCGTTACTTAACGCGAAATTACCCGGATCCGTATCATAGGGATCATTCGTCGTAACCGAGATGGGATTGCGTCCGGTAGAAACCTGGTTGGAATATTGATCGGTCACATACACCGTTGCCGCAAAAGTTGTTCCGGCCGTCTGTGGTGATGCCGCACCGAGCACACCGCCGATCGTTCCCGGATAAAGCGCCTGGCCGGGCAGGATGGATACCAGCTTGGTCGGGAAGCCGGGAACGGTGACAACACCCGTACTCGTGTCGGTCTGGAACGCACCACCTGTCGTTGTGCTCGCCGTAAAGGTCCAGGTTCCTGTCGTGGTTAAGATCGCTCCAAACGTCGCGGTCGCGGCCGAGAGCGATTGTGGATCTCCACCGGTATAAGTCGCGGGGTTGCTGTTGGGATCCGTCGTCACCAATTGGACGCTCGGCATCGCTGCATTGGTTTGGATATTATAGTAAGCGTCCGTTAAATTAACCGTCACGTTGAAGGGTACGCCTGCGGTTTGCGGGATCGGCGTTCCGGTTCTGCCTTGATTGGAAACAGATCCTGGAACTGTGGCCTGATTGGGCAAGACGATTTGCAGCTTGGCCGCCGGGCCCGCGCTTACGGGGATGAGCGCCGAAGTTCCCGCTGCTAGCGTAGTCGCGGAACCGGACGTGGTCGATGCGGTCACCGTCCATCCGGAATTAAATCCGACCGTGGCTTTGGCGAACACCATTTGGAAGACGGTGGTTCCCGCCGATAACGTTTGCGCCGGCAGCGCCGCGGCATACTGATCATTCGTGATCAAGTTGATCTGCGCATTGGCCGGCACGACGTTCCAGTTGAGATCCACCGCATTCACCGTGATGGCGGCAGGAATTCCCGCGGCCTGCGTGGAGATGGCGACCAAAACCGTCTTGCCGGTGGAGGATCCAGGCACGGGTGTTTCTCCCGGAACCAGGACTTGCAGCTTGACCGCGCTGTTGGCCGAGACGCTAAACGTCGAGGAAACCACGGTGGTCGAGCTGGGATTCAGGGGCGGGCCGGACTGGAAGGTTCCCGTGAAGGACGTCGACCCAATCGCCGTCGCCAAGGTGAAGGCGTAGGTGGTGGTCCCTGTGAAGGACACGGTCTGGGGGGCCACAAAAGCGTCAGTGTTGTTTTGCACCTTCACGGTAACGGCTCCCGCCGCGGGCACCGGGTTAAAGTGTTTATCTACCACGTTCACGATGACATTGCTGGACACGCCCGACACCCACGATTGCGCGACGCCGGTCCGGCCGGTGCCGTTCAAGTTATACGTTCCCAGACCCGGCACCCCTTGTTCTCCCGGCAGGACGATCTGCAGGGTTTGCTGCGTCCCGGGCTTCACGGGGATGTTCGGCGTGGTGTCGGTGACGCCTCCGGGGCCCGAGGCTGTGAGCGTCCAGCCTACGGGATTGGCTGTCGTGAAGGTCCAATTCGAAGTCGTTGTGCCGGCGGTCAGAGGAAGGTTCATTATCGGATCGGACTGATATTCACCGGGACGATTGTCATGCGGATCGGTTCCTAGCAGCTGCACTCCTGCGGGCGACGTGTTCGTGACGTTGAAATAGCGATCCACCGCGCGGACGATCGTATTAAATGGAACGCCAGCGGTTTGTGAACTGATCGCAACAGCTGTTTTGCCGGTCGCCGTTCCGGGCGCGCCGGCTTGCGGGGGAACGAGCACTTGCACATTGTTATAGGTCGTAGGCGCCATCACCAAACCGCCGGATTGATAAGGCGCTCCCGACGCAAACCCTGCCGCGGACGCCGTCAGCAAGATGGTCTTCACTCCATTCGGGTACACTTCAGAGGTTTTCAACATGAAGGGCAGGGAGACCACGCCGCCCGTCATGATCTTCGGGCTGTCGGTAGAAGGCGACACGGCGTTCGGATCGTCCGACGTTAAGGTAATGACGGGGTTGGTGGTCGTCACAATGTTGTAGAAGGCGTCCACCGCGCGCACTTCGACATAATAGGTCGTGCCCACCACGAACGGGTCCAGGGTGCCGGGCGTTAGCGGGTAATTCGAATCGGTCGTCGCTTTCTGTTTGCCGCCGCCGGAGGTGTTGCCTTCCTGGCTCAGTTCTCCGGGGGCGAGCACGAGCAGTTTTTGCGCAGTATCCGCCTGGACCACGACCCACGTCGATTGGCCCTCGGCATAAGGATCTCCCGTCGTCGTGCTCGCGAAGATTTGCCAACCCGTCGCGGGATTGGTGCTGCGCGTGACCATCACCACGCTGCTGAACACATATTGGCCGATCGGATTCGGATTACCGGTCGGCTGGCTTCCCTGTGCGGTGAAGTCGGCGAAAGGATCATTCGTCGTGAGCCGGACGAAAGTATCGGCCCCTTCGGATTGGTTGAAGAAAGCGTCGACCAGATTCACCGTTACATTAAAGGCGTGGCCGGCAGTGAAAGGCTGAATACCTCCCGCAATGAGATCGCCGTCCGGTTGGCCGCTGTATCCGCCGTTCTGGCCGTTGTCATACGGAGGTCTTCCGGGATCCGCTGTTTGTCCCGGGAGCAGGATCTGGAACTTGGACGGCGTCGCGGCATGCACTGTCACGGGATCGGATGTCGTGCTGACGAGAACTTGCCCAAGCCAGGCCGAGGTGGTCGACACGCTGACCGTCCAGGGACCGGGCGCTTTGACGAAGGTGATCGGGAAGAGGGTGGACCCGTTGACGACTCTTGTCGACGGATCGACGTCATAAGGGTCGGACGTGATCATCTGAATGGCCGGCGTGATGTCGCTCTTGTTGTTGTAGAAGCGGTCGGTCACCGTCACGGTGCTTATATAAGGAACGCCGGCGGTCGCGCTGGCCGGGGCATTCAGGAATCCGCGCGCGGAGCCGGGAGCCGGCACTTGGCCGGGGAGCACGAGCAAAATATGGTCTGTCGTCGTCGGGTTGACCACCACAAAATTGGACGTGTCCGAACTCACGCTGACGCCCGCGGTGGTGGTCACGGCGACCTGCCAGCCGGGAGCGCTGTTGGCCGCCCGGAACGTGACGGTATAGACGCCTTGACCGCTAATGCCCAACGTTAAGGGGGTGTTTGGCGAGGCCGTGGCATAGGTATCGGTCATGGTCATCGTCACCGTCGGCTGGCTCGCCTGCGAGATTTTATTGAAGCGCGAATCGACCATGTTTACTGTCACGGCGTAGGGGTTGCCGGCCGAGACCGCCGATGGGCTGCCGGACTTGCCGGTGGCCGATCCCGGTACTGCGGTTTCTCCGGGCAGAACAAGCTGGAGACGCGCCGGTGCTCCGGTGTTCACGGGGATGGCGCTTGACGTCGACGTCGGCAAGCTAAAGCCATTGACGTAGAGAACTTGCGGATTAAATGTCGCCGTCGACACAGCCAACGTGACATTGAATGGCGTGACGCTTACGCCGCCGGAAAGATTGATGGTGGTTGGAGAAAGCGTCCCATAAATGTCCGACTGAGAGACCGTCACGGCGCCGTTAGTCGAGACCGTGTTATAGAACGCATCGACGGCGCGGATGGAATTGGAGCCTGCCAGAATCGTAAAGGGTGTGCCGGCCGTCTGAACGACGGGGATGCCTGATTTTCCGAGATTCGTAACGTCTCCCGACACCGCGGACTCCCCCGGAACCAAAATCTGCAGTTTGGCCAAAGCCGCCGCGTCGATCGGCACAGGGGTTGATTTATTGACGCCGAACGGTGTGCCGCTGGCCGATCCGCTTGAAGTCAGGACCCAGCCTGCGAGATTTTTTGTCGCCAGTTGAATGGTGGTGGCCAAGACGCCGTTGGTCGGGCCGCTGCCGTTCACCAACGGATTGACAATGTGCGGATCGTTCGCCTGCACGAAGATTTGCGGCACGCCGACCGCCGGCGATTCCACCAAGTTCCAGTAATCGTCTACCGTGCGTACGGTGATGGGAATGGCCTGACCCGCCAAGAAGGTTTGCGGGTTGTTGGTTTCTCCACCGGTGGTTGTCGGCCAGTAGCCGGCGCCTTGAGCGGCCGTTTCCCCCAGGATCAAAATCTGCAGATTTGTTTTCGTCCGATCCGGATCGACCACCAAGTGTTCAGACGCAGGGTTGAAGCCGGTCGCTGTCGCCGTCGCCGCGGAGAAGGCCGGATTGGTTCCCGATACGTCCGGTGTGACGCCGGCCAAGTCGGACGTGTGCTTGGTCACCCAGTTCCAGCTGAATTGCGTGGTTCCCTGCGTCAAGGTGACATTCAGCGATGAAGCGGGTTTGGCATGCGAGTCGTCCGTGACGATGTTGACTGTGGGATTGGTCGAAATCAAGTTCCCCCATGTGTCCGTCGCATCCACTTGGAAGGTGGTGGTGGTTCCCGCGACGAAGTGGCTGTCCCAGGTGGAGGGACCCACGGGCGCGCCGGTCTTGAGTCCCACGGTGCCGGGCGCCGCGGATTCTCCGTTGACCAAAATGCGCAGGAAGCGCGCGCTGGCCGGCGCGGAATCCGGGTAGACCGTAAAGTTGGGCGTGGTGAAGGTGTTGAAGCTTAAGCCCGCAATGGTGCCCGTCAAGGTTTGAGTCGACCCATGGAAGTCGACGGCTTTAAAGAGGGTCACGGCGAAGGTCGTTGTTCCATTCACCATTTGTTTTGTGCCGACGCCGAGAGGGTTCGGATCGACGGGCGCCGAGAGGCTCACCGTCGCTGCCGAGCTCGTCTGGTTCCAATAGGCGTCGGTCGCGTAGGCGTTGACAATCTGTTGGGCGCCGGCGATCCAAATCGAAGGATTATCCGGAAGGGTCTTACCGGTTCCGCCGAGAGCAGGGGCGTTTCCGGGCTGATAATTTTCCCCCGGCAAGACGACCAGCACGCGGCTGACGGCGGCCGGCGTGATGGGAATTCCCGTAATTGTCGAGGTCGAGTATTGGCAGGTGGCCGGATCGCAGTAGACATTTAAGGTTTGGGTGGCGGCCTGGAACATTTGCACCGCGAAGTTGGTTGTGCCGCTGGAGAGCGTGCTTGTCGAGCCGTCCACATCATAAGGATCGGAGGTGTGGAACCAAACCGAGCCGGTGCCGGCGTTGCCGACGGGATTATAGTAATTGTCGGTGATGGTCGCGGTCGCATACCACAGCGTGCCCGCGGTCTGCGCGGCAGGCGTGCCGGACGATCCAAAGATGGCCATGTCTCCGGAAATGAGCGAGACGCCCGGCACCGTCACCATGATGGTGGAAGGCGTGCTGGCAATGACCGGCAACAGCGGCGATTGGTTGGACGCCAGATTGTCTCCGGAAACCGTCGACACTGTGACATGCCATCCACTGGCGTTGGCGGTGAAGAATTGGAAATTAAATTGTGTCGTGCCGCTGGCCAGGTTCTGCTGCACGTTGGTGAGCGCCGCGTAGGGATCATCAACCGTCATGCGCACTTGCGCCGCGGAGGTTGAGACCAGGTTGTAGAAACCGTCGACGGCGTTCACGGTGGCGTGATAGATCTGGCCGGCGATGAAAGGATTGCTCGAATTAGGCGTTCCGTTTTTACCGGCGGGCGCGGTCAGTTTTCCGGGCACGGCCGTTTCCCCTTGAATCAAGAGCTGCAGCTGCGTGGCAGAGGATTGATTGACGGTAAACACGGTTGTCGTTCCTGCGAAATAGCTATACGTTTGAGAACTATTTTGAGTGACAAAGAAGACGGCGGAGGTGGTGGAGGTTTGAATGGCGGCGGACACCGTGAAGGAACCACTGTTCACCGTAAAGCTGGGCGCGGGCGATTTATAGGCCGGGAAGAGCGCGGCGTTAGCGCTGATCGTCACCGGGGGATTCTGCGCGTCAAAAATCTGGTTATAGAAGCGATCGACGCCGATGGCGGTCACGGGGAAGAATTGTCCGGCTAGCGGTGTCGATAACCCGACGCCGACAAAGGGTGTTCCGGTGCGGCCAAAGGGAGCCGTGGTTTTTCCGGGGGTGAATGTTTCACCCGGCAAGAGCACCAGCATCTGATGTGTATGAATCGTTCCTGTGGACGTGTCCGGATTGACGACCACGGGCCCATCTGTGGCCGGAGCCATGAAAGGTGCGGCCGCACCGCGCGTCGACACCGTGATCGTCCATCCCGACGTATTGGCTGTTTGCAAAGGACGGTTATAGGTTACGGTAAAGGTTCCCACCCCGGTGATAAAGGATTGACTAATGTCGGGGTAGTTGGGAGCAAAGGGATCGTTAGTGGCCAACGTCAGTCCGTCGGTCGCGCCGACGTGGCCGACGGCGTTAAACCAATTGTCCGTCATGCGCACGGTCACGAGATAATTTTCTCCGGCGATCGTGGCGCTTGGGGTTCCGCTCTTGCCGGCGCCGGATCCTGGCAGCGCCAATTCTCCCGGTAAGAGGAGCTGAAGTTTTGTGGCCGTGTTGGCTTTCATCGTCAAGTTCGGAGAGGTATCTCCCGCATAGCCGTTCACGGAAACGGTCAGCGTGGCTGTGGTGACGGCCACGGCGCTGGGGTCCTGTGCCGTGCGCAGAGTGACCGTAAAGGCGGTTGTGCCGCTCACGAGCGTCTGGATCAAGGGTACGGTATCGCTCGGCGTGCCAAAGATGTCATCGCTGTTGAGCGTGACGACGGAGCCGGTCGAAATCAAGTTAAAGAATTGATCCACGGCGTTCACCGTTGTGCTGAAGGAATTTCCGGCGGTAAAGGCGCCGCCCGAGTTTGGCGTGCCGGACTTTCCAGTGGGCGAGCCGGGAACCGCGTTTTCACCTACGACCAAGAGCTGGAAGTGATCCAACGGTGCGGGCGTCACCAGAATGTTGTTCACCGTTCCCGTTACATATTGACCAGGGTTGGAAGGATAGACAGAGAGCGATTGATTGGCGGCGGTGATCATGGACACGGCGAAATTGGTTGTGCCGTTCGACAAGGTGCTAGTCGTTCCGTCCACATCATAAAGGTCGGTGGTGAGGAAATAGAGATTACCGGCGCCGGCATTGCCGACGGGGTTGTAGTAATTGTCCGTGATCGTCGCCGTCGCATACCAGAGTGTCCCGGCGATGCGCGCTGTCGGCGTTCCTGTGGAGCCGTTGATCGCCGTATCGCCGGGCACGAGCGTCACACCGGGGACGGTGACCATGATCGTCGTTGCGGTGCTGGGAACAACCGGCAATAATGGAGACTGGCTTGACGCCAAGTTGGCGCCAGAGACGGTGGAAACGGTCACGCGCCAGCCCGTGGGGTTGGCGGTTAAGAATTGGAAGGCGAAGACGGTGGCGCCATTCGTCAGATTTTGCTGAACGTTATTCTGGATCGCATAAGGGTCATTGACTGTCATTTGAACTAATGCAGCGGCTGTCGAGATCAGGTTGTAGAAGCTGTCCACGGCGTTCACCGTGGCCAAGTAGGTTTGTCCCGCGACAAAGGATTGAATTCCGCCGGTGATTAAGTCCGCATCCGGTGTGCCGGTCTTGCCGGCGGGCGCGGTCAGTTTTCCGGGCACGGCCGTTTCCCCTTGAATCAAGAGCTGCAGCTGCGTGGCGGAGGATTGATTGACGGTAAACACAGTTGTCGTTCCGGCGAAATAGCTATATGTTTGAGAACTATTTTGAGTGACAAAGAATTGGCCCGAGCTAGTGGCTGCTTGCAGCGCCGCTGAGACCGTAAAGGAACCACTGTTCACCGTAAAGCTGGGCGCGGGCGATTTGTAGGCCGGGAAGAGCGCGGCGTTGGCGCTGATGACGACCGAGGGATTCTGCGCATCAAAAATCTGGTTGTAGAAGCGGTCGACGCCGATGGCGGTTACGGGGAAGAATTGTCCGGCTAGCGGTGTCGATAACCCAACGCCGACAAAGGGCGTTCCGGTGCGGCCGAAGGGAGCCGTGGTTTTTCCGGGGGTGAATGTTTCACCCGGCAAGAGCACCAGCATCTGATGCGTATGAATCGTTCCTGTGGACGTGTCCGGATTGACGACCACGGGCCCGTCTGTGGTGCCCAGCATGTTATGACCGGATTGCGTAGACACCGTAAGGGTCCATCCCGACGTGTTGGCCGTTTGCAACGGACGGTTGTACGTAATGGTAAAGGTTCCTACCCCGGCGGCAAAGGACTGAGTGGTATCCGGATAGTTGGGAGCGTAAGGATCGTTGGTCGCCAATTTTATGCCCGTTAACGTGTTCGTACCTACGGCGTTGAACCAGTTATCTGTCAAACGTACGGTCGCTACATAAGGATCTCCCGCATTGATGGCCGACGGCGCGCCGCTCTTGCCGGCGCCGGATCCGGGCAGCGCCAATTCTCCCGGCAAAAGAATTTGGAGTTTGGTCGCCGCGTTCGCTTTCATGGAGAAGTCAGGAGAGGTGTCTCCCGTCACAGATCCGATGACATTTAAGGAAGCCGTGCTGACGGCCACAGCGCTTGGATCTTGCGCCGTGCGCAGCGTGACGGAGAATACCGTCGCTCCAGCCGTGAGGGTCTGAATGATCGGTGTGCTGTTGCTGGGCGTTCCGTAAAGATCATCGCTGAAAAGGCTGACCGTCGCGTTTGTGGAAACCAGGTTGAAGAATTGATCGACGGCGTTCACGGCGGCGCTGAAAGAATTCCCGGCGATAAAAGGAGCGCCTGAATTCGGGGCGCCGGATTTGCCGGTGGGTGATCCGGGAACGGCGGCTTCGCCTTGGACCAGGAGCTGGAAGTGATCCAATGCTGCGGCGGTGATGAGGATATTGTTGACGGTTCCCGTGGAGTATTGTCCGGGATTGAAAGGGTACATGGAGAGCGATTGATTGCCGGCGGTAATCATGGACACCGCGAAGCTCGTCGTTCCGTTCACTAAACTATTGGTACTGC
>Ga0207070_1008_pt1 | contig 45967 bp, 37 predicted proteins | sample Alteio_BWMinHeat_92_FD_153591 | JGI IMG/M metagenome (GOLD analysis project Ga0207070, IMG submission 153591) | Enriched cells from forest soil in Barre Woods Harvard Forest LTER site, Petersham, Massachusetts, United States -... | ecosystem: Environmental > Terrestrial > Soil > Temperate forest >...
CGCCGGATTGACGGTAATTCCGGGTTGCGAACCCGTGATGCTGGAGGTCACCGAGTCGGTGGCCGTCAGCGACTGCGTCCCCGCTGTCTTCAAAGTCGCGTTGAATGAGCCGGAGCCGTTGGTCAGCATGGAGTTGGCCGGTAGGGTGGCCTGGCCATCGCTGCTGGTGAAATGCACAGTCCCGGCGTAGCCCGTCGCGGTGTTGCCGAACGAGTCTTTGGCCGTGACGCTGAAGCTCCCTGCCGTTCCCGCCGTCACCGGCGAGGAAAAACCGGCGACGATGAATGTGCTCGCTGCCGCCGGGTTGACGGTGATACCCGTCTCGGTACCCGTGATGTTACCCGTCACCGTGTCGGTGGCCGTCAGCGACTGCGTCCCCGCCGTCTTCAAGGTCACGTTGAACGACCCCGTGCCGCTGGACAGCGTGGAGTTGGCCGGCAAAGACGCCTGGCCATCGCTGCTGGAGAAATGCACAGTCCCGGCGTAGCCCGTGGCCGTGTTGCCATAGGGGTCCTTGGCCGTGACCGTGAAGTTCCCAGAGCTGCCCGCGGTCACAGCTGAAGGGAAGCCCGCGACAACGAAGGTGCTCGCCGCGGCTGGATTGACGCTGACCGAGGCGCTTCCGGTGATCGTGCCGCTAACCGTATCCGTGGCGGTCACGGACTGGCTGCCGGCGGTCACCAGGGTGACGCCGCTGGTAAACGTGTGCACGCCATTGTCACCCGCGACAAACGTGTAATCGACCGGCAAGGCGACCCCCGATCGGGTATCCGAACTCGTGAAGTGAATCGTTCCACGGTACCCGGGCGCGGTGTTGTTGCTCCCATCCAAGGCGGTAATCGTGACCGAGAAGGCGCTGCCTGCCGGGGCGGTTGCCGGAGCACTGACAGCGAAATGCGTCGCCTGGGCTGCAGCCACCACATTGACGGAAGCAGTCCCGGTTATGGCGCTGGTAACGGTGTCCGTCGCGGTGATGGTTTGCGGCCCCGTGGTCTGCAGCGTCGCCCCGTTCGTGAAAGTGTGCACGCCATTGTCGCCGGCGGCAAAGCCATAGTTCGCCGGTAGCGTGGCCCCACCATCCGAACTGGTAAAGTGAATCGTGCCGCCGTAAGTCGTGGCGGTATTGTTGAATGGGTCCTTGGCGGTAACGGTAACGCTGAATGCCACACCGCTGGTACTGCTGGAGGGGGCGGCCATCACGAGATGATCCGCGGCAGCGGCAGTGACTGTGATACCCGTCTCGGTACCCGTGATGCCGGAGGTCACCGTGTCGGTTGCGGTCAGCGATTGCGTGCCCGCCGTTTTCAAGGTCGCGCTAAATGTGCCCGTGCCGCTAGTCAGCGTCGAGTTGGCCGGGAGGGCCGCCTGACCATCGCTACTGGTGAAGTGGACGGTCCCGGCGTAGCCCGTGGCCGTGTTGCCGAAAGCGTCCCTGGCCGTGACCGTAAAAGTGCCCGCAGTCCCTGCTGTCGCAGAGGACGGAAAACCGGTGACGATGAATGTACTCGCCGCTGCTGGGTTGACCGTGATACCCGCCTGGGTTCCCGTGATAGTACCCGTCACCGTGTCTGTGGCGTTTAGCGACTGCGTCCCCGCTGTCTTCAACGTGGCGCTAAATGTGCCCGCGCCACTGCTCAGCGTGGAGTTGGCCGGGAGAGCCGCCTGGCCGTCACTGCTGGTAAAGTGCACGGTCCCGGCGTAGCCCGTGGCCGTGTTGCCGAAGGCATCCTTGGCCGTGACCGTGAAGGTTCCCGCGGACCCTGCCGTCACAGACGACTGGAAGCCGGCCACGATGAATGTGCTCGCCGCCGCTGGGTTGACCGTAATCCCCGTCTGAGTCCCTGTGATGCTGGATGTCACCGTGTCGGTGGCGGTTAGCGACTGCGTCCCTGCCGTTTTCAAGGTCGCGCTGAATGAGCCGGCACCGTTGGTCAGCGTGGAGTTGGCCGGGAGCACGGCCTGGCCATCGCTACTCGAAAAGTGCACGCTCCCCATGTAGCCCGTGGCGGTGTTGCCAAAGGAGTCCTTGGCCATAACGGTGAAGGTCCCGGGGCTGCCAGCGGTGACAGTTGAGGGGAAGCCGGAGACAACAAATGTGCTCGCCGCCGCTGGGTTCACGCTAACCGTGACGCTTCCGGTGATCGAGCTATTGGCCGTATCCGTGGCGGTCACGGACCGGTTGCCGGCGGTCACCAGCGTGACGCCGTTGCTAAACGTGTGCACGCCATTGTCAGCCGCCACAAACGTGTAATTGGCCGGTAACGTCGCGCCGCCATCGGAACTGGTGAAATGTACCGCCCCACGGTAAGTGGGATCCACGGCGTTGCTGGCGGTCAAAGCGGTCACGGTGACGCTGAACGGGCTTCCGGCCGTTGTGGACGAGACTGATGCACTGACGCTGAAATGGGTAGCGCCGGTGACCGGGCTGCTGATGGTGAAATTGGCGATGGCGGTGCCCCAATTGGCCGTCGCTTGAGTATTGGCAAATTCGTTGGCGGCCCAGAAGCTCCCGTCCGAGGGGTCCACGTTGATGCCGCTCAAGTCACCGGCCCGGCCGCCACTGGCGAAGTCGCGGTAGTTCGCCTGACCGTGCCCGGCCGGCACCAGGACCGGCGTTTCCATCGTCCCGGCCGCGTCGCTGGAAGTTCGTCCGGTCACAAACATGGACATGAAGTCGGAGCTGCTGTCGGTGCCCGACTTCATGTATGTCATGCCGATCTGACCCGAGGAGTTGATGTCGATGCTGGGATAGGTGAGATAGGTGTTAGCGCCACCGCTGACGCGCCCTTGGTCCTGAAGCGTCGGCGTGGCGCCGCTGACGTTGACGGCGTACCACTGGGCAACGTCCTGGGTGGAGCTGATCGAGACGCTGTGGGTGGCAACCAGTACGCCGTTCGACTCGGCGACCCTCTGGATCCGCGAGTCGATGTTGGTCGTGATGGTGGTGCCGTTCGGGTTGAGGGGGCTGACGACGCCGGAATAGGCAGTGACCGCCAGGTTGGTGTAGCTGAAAGTTGGCGCGGTCGACAGGACGCCGGTCATTTTGATCACGTCGATGGATAAATTGTCGCCGTGCTCCGTGACCAGCCACATGGGGTCGCCGGCGACCGACCCGTGCATGGTCGTGGGCCGCACGCTGAAGTCGCTCAAGTCGTTTTGGAAGATATGGAGGGAGGATTGCGACACCCCGTTGGCCAGGTCCGCATTGTTCACGGAAACGACCTGAACGTGCCCCCCGCCGGCGACGCCAAACATGTTGACCGTGAACACGAACGCATCGTGGTTATAGCCGAAGTTGCCGGGATAGTCGGCGTCGAAGCCGCTCTCGGTCGTGACAATCCGGTAGAAGTTCCAATCCGCCGTGGTCAGCGTGGACGGGCTGCTGGTCTTGGAGACGGCGATATCGAAGGCGCTGACGTGGGTGTTGAAATTAACGTCCTGGTCGCCGACGATGAACCGTCCAATCGCGTCATCGTACGTGACCACCGGGTCGGAGAGGCTGGAGCCACCGTCGGCGTGAGCCAAGTGCCCCGTGCTGAACCAGAACGTATTAAGCGAGGAGGAGGTGGACGATGCGCCGGTGGCTTTGGAGCTGAAGATGGCGACGGTCTGGTTGACGGTTTCGACGTAGTTGGTGGGTCCGGCAGCGCCGCAGGTGTCGGGAGGGACATAGCCCCCGCTCTGGTTGAAGCTAAGAGCGGCGTAGCCTTGACCGTTGTTGTTCGAGGCGGCGATGGTCACCGACGGAATCGTGCGGTCTTCTAACCGTTCCAATCCCAGCCCTTTGCGCCGGGATTTTGAGGATGACTTGTGCCGACCGGCCGCCAAGGACCGTGAAAATTGCTTCAGCCAGTTCCGAATCATCGAGCTCGTCATGAATGCTCCCTCCCTCATGGAGACAGAAGTCAGAGATCAGAAGTCAGAAAGCCCCGCTTTCAGACCTCTGACTTTTGATCTCTGACTTCCGACTTCTGACCCCTGATCTCTGCTTCGTCGCGCACCGCTACATGCGGAGGACGTGGGAGCGAAACGGGCTGCTAAGAATAAGAGACGGGAAAAGTGCTGCCCGGACAAAGCTCATGGATGAGCTTGTCGCTTGGTGCCCGGACGCGAGTCTTCAGCAGGTCTGTTCCTCCCAAGAATGGAAAGAATTTATCAAAGGCCACCGCGAGTCGCAAGCAAAAAAACCGATTTTTTTGATCCGCTTGCGGCTTAGCGCTAAGCCGCAAGCGATGAACGGCGGAAGAAAAAAAACGGGATGAAAGAACCGGAAGGTTCAATCATCCCGTCAGTTGAGACACCACGGCGAGCCGGGTTGCGTCAGCGCCCGGAGTGGCGGGCGTTCACTCTAAGCGCAGACCGCTTCTCGATCCGGCTCCAGCTGCCGGCGCAGCCTCTTGCGAGCCACGTGCAGCCGGCGCTTGATCGTGCCGACCGGCGTTTCGAACTCACGGCTCATCTGCTTGAGCGAACGGCCGCGAATGTAGAACGCCTCCAGCGTCTGCCGGTCCAGCGCCTTGAGCCGGCTGAGACCGTCCCAGAGCTCGCTGCGCTGCTCGGCACGGACCATCTCATCGAGCGGATTGGCCGCCACGCCGGGCGCGTTCTCCAGAATCTCCGGGTCCGTGCCGCGCACCGGACCTCGGCGCGTCAGGCGGTTGATGGCCATGCGCACGGTGATCTGCCGCAGCCAGCCGGCGAAGCAGCGCGGATCGCGAAGTTGGTCCAGCTTCTTCATCATGTGGATGAAGACTTCCTGGGCCAGCTCTTGCGCCTCGGCCGGATTGCGCAGCCGGACCAACGCCAACGCATACACCGTCGGCTGAAAGCGGACGACCAGCTCACCGTACGCCAACCGGTCGCCCGCCCGTGCCCGATCCACCAGTATTGCGATCTCGTCCCAATTCATGACTAAGTCACCGTTTCCGATCCACCCGATGTTCAGTCTCACCGCTGCGAAAGCCCGCCATTCCGCCAAGGATCATTTGTTTGGGGCCGAAGGGCTCTTCGCTCTTGGTCGCGGTCCTGGCGACAGCATGAGAACCCGCATCGACATTTAGCCGTGGGACGTTGTCCCGCGCGGAGCAAGCTCCGCGGCTAAATGCCCGGGGGGTTGCGTTCCTGTCGAGAACGCGCCCGCGTTTCTTCAATCGTGGGAGGAAGAAAAAACCGCTAGTGGTTGGTGATGACTTCGGAAATCCAGAATTCAAAAATCGAAATCACAATTCGAATTTCGGTTTTCGTGCTTCGGATTTCTCCAGTCATTCTTACGCTCCCCGTGTCGAAGCCGAAGGCATCGCCGGCATTGGCATGGGCCATGCCAGCCCGGTTTTCCCGCGGGCCTGTTTCAGCGGCATCTGTTTCATGCCGTCGGCCGCGAATGGGGAAAACCTCGCGAGGACTGAGCCGCCCACGCAATAAGCGGGCTGCTCATTGGCCGCGGACGTCCGCGTCATGGCTAAAACGCCAAAACGTCGGACGGCCGTTGAGCACGGTCCTCCCTCGGCTAGGGACCATCTCGCTCGGATGGTCCGCCCGTGGGCCAGACTTAAGTCTGACGCCACCGGGCAACGAACGGGGACACCAGCGGAGCTGACGGACCGACCGGCCCGTATCGCGGCGATCTCATCAAAGAGGTCGCACCGCGAATCGGTTTGATCGTGGTCCATGGGCCAGCTCGGCGACAAGTGTCGCGGATGGGACATACTTGCCGAGGTCTGGTCGTGGCCCCGCTTGGAACCTTCGCGCACCAGCATGGTTTTCACGCCAGCTTTGACGCGAATGCCACCGAGCACCAGGGATTCCAGAGTCGTTCGAGCCATTGCAGACCTCCGGCATCGTAAAAAAGAACAATCGGCCGGCCCACCACGCGGCGAACCGGTCGGTTTGAAAAAGTGCTGAGTCTAACCTCACTTCAAGTTAGGGTGGCCGGGGCTGAGTCTTCGAAGCCCCGGCATGCAGTCTAAGACCAGAGCTTCCCTTCGTTCAGCCCCGGCCACCACGCTGATAATCTAATTCGGGCGATTGCCTCAACATTATACACAGACAATACGCTCCAAAGAGCAAAACTTTCGCGGTTTTTCCAGAAAAAGCGAACCGCATACTGCCCTTGGGGGACGGACACCAGGAAATCAAGAAGGTTCGCGGTGGAAAGAAAAAAACCAAAAATTTGTCGACTTGCTCGCCATTTTTGCCAACCCATACTGCATTTAAGTATTTGGTGCAAAATCACTTATGTCAATAATCCAGGGAATGCTTGGCGGCATGCGGGCTGAGGCTTATGATTTCCCGTTGGCAAGGAATCGCTCGGTGAATCCCAATCAGGCGAGCGCATTAGTCAATTATCCATGCCAGCGTCATCTCCAGAGTTCCGGAGGCCAGGGTGACGGGCATGACTTCCTGGGTGGGATCGTCTTGCCCGCGACGTTGGATGAAATCAGGGATGGTTCGCAGACAGGCTTCCATCAATTCGAGTTGCCAGGCCAAGGGCGGATGGGTGGTCATGCCGCGCTCTTTATGGAAAAACCACGGATAGGCATCCGGCCCGGCCACCTTCCAGCCATGGCGCTCGGCGGCATCGAGGTCGGCCACCGGAATTTCCGAAGGGCCTCCGAAAATCACCGTTGTCGCCACCGTAAAGCGAAGGTTCTCTTCTTCGGAGAGTTCGCCCTCCAGGAGCCGCTGCAGTAATTCCAGATTCTCGTAAAGCGTCAGGCCCAGGGTCTGACCCATCTGCCCCATCACAATGCCGTACCAGGGACCGCTCCGAAATTTGTTGCAGGCGATCTGGATGGGGACCTCATAGCCCAATTTTCGCCAGGGGGCTTCCTGAAAGTATAATGCCGCCGACTCATAGAGACTCGCGAGTTGCTTCGGCGTTACTCCCGACACGTCTAACAGCCCGAGCTCCCGTTGTAGACTCAGGTGCTGGGTTAATTCGCTCTGAAGAAAGTCCACCAGATCGAGATGATCCGTAGTCACCAATCGGATGCCAAGTTCATCCAGTGAACCTTCGAATGATTCCCAGCCCAAACCAGGCCGGACGTAAATCTCCATGGGCCGATAAGGCTTCCCGACTAATGGGAATTGGAGAGTTCGGACAAGGGTATCCCAAAGGAGCGCCACCGGAGGCGGGTCGCTCCGGATTTCCTGGCCCAACACCGTCCCATGCTTCTCCTCGGCAATGACAATCCACCAAGGGCGCACCTCCTGATCGCCCTCCTGGATCCAGGACGGCATCGGTCGGCAATCCGCTTCCCAGACCGTCTGGCGCGTGGGCAGGGACTTGAGCAGCTTCAACAGTTGGCCGTCTGATTCGTACCTTTCATTCGGCCGACTCCCCTGAGGAGAAAGGGAGAGGGGAGAAGGGGATGTTGGCGGCGGTGGGACGCTTTGCCTCTGGCCGCCGGCCCAGGCCACAGCTCCCGGCGTTGACTTCCAGCCCAGCAAAAATTGCCCCGCATAAACGATGGCCTCGCTCTCCTTTCCCGGCGTGTAATAATCGGGCTGCCGGCCGGGGACTAGCTTTCGCCCCAGCAGGTACTCCAGCACATGTCGATTAGCTCCCTTCGCCATTTTCAGCAGCCGCCGACTTTCGGCCGTGTCTCCCTGACGCCGGAACGCCAACAAGGCGCGGGTGTAACTCCATAGCGCGGAGCCTTCCTCCGAATACTGTTCGAAGAGCCGGCCCAATTCTTCATCGCGATCGAGGTTCAACAGGAACTCCGCCAAGGTGTAGCGAACTCCTTGGTTGTCATTCGGATGAGACGTAGCATGTCTTGCAAGTGTCGGACACCTTCCTCGCGCCGGCCCACGGTCCACAAAGCATGAGCCAAGCCCAACCGGGCACGCATGTAAGGGCGTGTTTCCAATATCCCCCAGAAATGGCCGACGTCGTTTTGGAACGGCTCCGGACCCAGGGCCCGTTCGCCGGCCGCCATGCCTTGCTCATACATCTCCAGCTCCTCCCTCCGGCTATGGGCGTTTTCCGCCAAAAGAACATAGGCGTCCGCGCAATCCGGAGAAATGGCCAGTGCGTGTTGGGCCATTTGCACCTGAATGTCAGGATCATCCTGCTCGACAGCTTCATAACAAAGAGCTTGTGCCTGGTGGAGCGGAGTGGATGGCGCCGATCCGCCTTCCTGGAAATGGCCGAAAATCCCCCACATCGCCTTTTCCATAACTCGGTGGTCGGGAATCGGGCCGGACTCCTCCATCGCCCGCTTGCGCCGCGCCCGCTTAGCTTTTTCTGTCCTGGCTTGAAGTTTCTTCTGCCTCCGCTGCTTGTTCGACATGAGCCACCTCCTTGCTTGCCTGGATTAGAAGATTGTCAAGGAATTCTATTCAAAAACACCCCGATGCGTTCACTGGCGCAGCCCGCGCTTTCCGAGACACGCCCGACGAACCTTACCGATTCGCCTTCTTCCATTTCGCGTCCTCCGCGACCTCTGCGTCCTCTGCGTTTCGTTTTCTGTCTTAATACAAAAGACAACGTCTAAACGCAGAGGGGGCAGAGATCGCGGAGAGCCAAGCAAGGAATGTCGCCTTACTCATTATCTCTGCGGCAATGGCGGGCCGATGTTTCAGTGGCATTTCGTCGTCCCTGTTGCTCTGGCTCAGGGGGATGTGGTCTTTTACGATCCCGCGGATGGACCGGACCGACGAGCCAGGCAGGAGATTTCTTGGCGGCCTGGGCTACTGCCGGCTATCGAGGAGTGCAGGTATGGACCCCGTAAGCCGTGTCCGTGATTTCCTGCTCGATAATGTCGGGCACATGACGTATCCTGGCAACCCCTGCTTCGATGCCAGAGCGCAACGCTGGCTTGTGCCGATATGCTGTCGCACAGAGGGCGGAGCTCTCGTCGTGGGTGAAGTTGAACTTGACCGCGACGGCCACATCATCTTCGCCCCCAGTAGAGAAGAATTAAACGCTCGACTTGCCGCCAAGTCCAACGCGGCGTTGCCTTGAAGAGAAGGCCTCCCTCTCATCTCTGCGACCTCTGCGTTCTCTGCGTTCGTTTCCTTGGACTTGTTTCGGATTTCGAATTTCGTGCTTCGGATTTTGGATCGGCGTGACAACAGAGAATGTCCCCATTGTAAGAATCCCATTCGGGTATGCGGCGATGTACAGCAAGAACGTCCGCTGAAAGTGAGGGCTAAGCCAGAGGGTTCGCGGCAAAGATGAAAGACGAAGCCAGCTACCATTGCGATTCTTGCGGCGAGGAGATCGTCGTGCCCATCGACCTGACGGCCGGATCAAGCCAGGAGTACGTCGAGGATTGTCCCGTCTGCTGCCGCCCGAACGTCATTCACGTCGAAATCGATGAGCGCGGAGACGTGCGCGTGTGGGCCGAAAGGGAATAGGATGCCGCCGGCACCCAACAAGGATTCGGATCGGCAACACGGGCGTTGTGACTATGCCGTCTTTTGCAAGTCCCGATTAAGAATCAGGAATCGCCCTTTGCCCGTGTTCGTTAGACCATTTGAAAATTCCTGGTGACCTCGGCATTCACGTCTTCGCCCGTGTCAACTTCACTTTGCTGCACAACGGGGATTTTCAAGCGTTCGAGGACCTCTCTGGTCAGCATTCGAATGGACTGATGCAAGGGTTTTGCTGTCCCGCCATATTTCTGATCGATCGTCTTGTACGAATCGGCCAGCGTGTCATCCAGCGCATTGAGCGCCTCAACGGAATAACTGATCTCTGCTTCTATGCTAAACAGCTTCGGGATATATTTGCGGTCAGCTTGACGCGTCAGGACTGCCTTGGTCCGTCGGTATTCGTTGCTCTTCCGGTTCTGACATAGGCTCAGAACCGTTCCAAGCCCTTTCATCTTCTTATTTGTTTGTTGCCAGATCATCCGTAGCAACCGCCGGGGGCCATCGATGTCCCTGGCTGCTAAACGATTCGGTTCAATTGGGAACAACCACCAATTCGATGCGACGATACCGTTCTTGGTAATAGGACCAGTGTAGGATGCGGGGAAATCGATAAGGCAAATGTCGAACTCATTGCTAACCATCTCGAGAAAGTTTCTCAACAGTCCCCAACTCGCAGTCTGGTAGGCTACCGGGACCGAGTTGAGGCGATCATCTAAGTCGTGCCAGGCCTCACGATCCGAAGCTAGGACGGAAACGGCTTGGAGATACTTGTAGCGACCCTTCTCCTTTGCCATTGGCCGCTCCGTCGCGTACTTCAAAACATTTGTTACCCGGTGTTTATTCACGATTCCTTCTAGGAGCAGCCGCCCGATCGATGCATCCCGATCAAGGGCCACAAGCAACCTTTCCTCGCCTAACAACGCAATTGTGGTACTTTGCTGAGGATCCAGATCCACGACCAAAACTCGCTGGTCGTAAATCGAGGAGAGAAAATCCGCGAGAAAGACGGTCAGAGCAGTTTTGCCCACGCCTCCCTTGAGGGCGAACAAGGCGATGGTTTGCATGACGAACTCCCGTTTTGTTGGTCAAAGACTCCCCGAAAATACGACTTTTTTGACCACTTGCAAGCGCTTTCTAATTTAGGAGACACGGCAGGCATGTTGTTGCCCCCCGAAATTAGAAATGTCCCCGATGCCGGCTCCCTACAGAGACCGTGTCGGCTCGAAGGTGACCATCCCAAGGGGGATGTTCTCTTTCATGCCACTTCAAGCCAACCACAAGCTCTCGGATGACATTAAGTTGCCGATTGAGGAGTTAGTGACACAAAGGATTATGTGGCCTCGTTGAGTGACTCACGAACTCGACGGTTCCACGCCACACTTACTGTCGCGGCAGCGATAGAGCGTGGCGTGGCGAAGCTTGCAGGGCCGCTGGTATAGGCGAGTGATGTGATGATTTCCGAGGCGTTAAACAATTCTTTTTGAAGTTTTTAGAGCTCAACGCAGCAAAGCATTTGTTTGACGCAAACCCAGGCAGGACAGCTATTTCTGAAATATATAATGACCGCGTATGACGTGGGCATATTCGCGTATGACTGATATTTTTATCAGTCATACGCGGATTATCATTGACAAATGGTCGTGCGCGATTATCATATCCGTCAACTTAGGTCAGCAAGGAGAACTTCATAATGCAAGAAACCCAAACAGGTACGGTCAAGATCGTTGAATGCCAAGATTTCAACGAGGCACAAACTCGGGCCGGTCAAGAGGCCGCCAATACGGCCGGTTATCCGGTTCCGGTAGTGGTGTTCCGGCAGGGAAAGCGCCTGAATCTTAGCGGCGCCCTCCCTTTCTCCTTCGTCGCTACCCGCTTGATGACAAAATCGGCGACGAAGAAGGCAACGCTTGCCGAGACTGCAGACAAAATGAACCGGCCCGAGATTCCGGAACACGCCCAGGCGATCGCCAACTACATCATGTCGAACGGTGCAGGGAAGTATATTATCCCGCCGCTTACTCTCAATATACAGCAGGAGGCCAACTTGTACACCGCGGCATCGACTGCGCGCCTGCGCACTGGCTTTCTTGTGCTCCACGCAACGACGAAGTTGGCCATCACCGATGGACAGCATCGGCGCACTGCCATCATGGAAGCGATCGAGAACTCGGCATCTGAGGACCGGCAGGAACTAGAAGCCGATGGTATCGGAGTAATGATTACGTGTGAGACGAATACCGATCAAATTCATCAGGATTTCGCCGATTGCAGCAAGACGAAGCCGCTCCCCCCAAGTCAACTCGCCGTCTATGACCGACGCAATCCAGCCAACCGTTTAGTCATAGATCTTGAGAAGAAGTGTCCACTATTTCGAGGGAAAATAGATGCGACTAGTGTGACGCTTGGCAAGAATTCCATCTCGTTATTCCTAGCGAATCAGATCCGTCAATTTGTAAAAACGCTTCTGACTGGCAATTGGCAGATGGCGGACGCAGAATTCGAGAAGCAGGCCAAAAAAATGCTCGAACCGGAGGGCACCTACGAGCAAGAACTAAATCGTTTCGTCGAATTTGTCCAATATCTAACTAACGTGATTCCCGTGTGGAAGAAAATCGCTTCCTTGCAACCCGGCGTAGAGTCGAACCAGATTCCATTGTTTCGTCGCCAACCGGGTTTTGTATGCATGAGCGTTACCGGTTTGGTTGTGATTGCGCGGATCGGCCACGAACTATTTCTCGACAACAGGTCTAACTGGAAAAAGTACGCCGATCGTCTCGGCAAACTCGATTGGGAGAAGGAAGGCAGTCTCTGGAGGGGGAACCTCGTTCGTGACGGGAAGATTGTCAACAATCAGAAACTCGTTCGCGATGCCACTGCCGCAGTCCGCGAAGCCATCGAATGGCATCCCTCGCCTAGCATTGCGGATGATCCGGTCGAAATCACTTCAACGGACATGGCGGAGGTGCCGGCATGAATCCTCAACTCGATGTTGCGCTTTGTGAACTGTACTTGGAGTTCGACACGCCCGCTGACCGCGTGCTCACGAACCCGCAATTGGCAGAGACCTTCTTCAATCGCGTTAGCGATCGCATGGGTGTATCACTCGAAAGGGAGACGGTGTTCAAACGCCTTCTCAATCTGCGAAAGAAAGGTGAACTCCCTCGCTTGCGTCGCAATTAGGGGCATTTGCCAACAATCCAGGTACGAGGCCCTGCGGCGTTCGCAGGGCCTTTATTTTCTCATCCCCTCTACGCAGTGGGTGGACATTCATCTTTTGCGGGGCCTAAGACTCAAAGATTCCGGAATGAAATACTTGACAAACCCGACCGGTTTCTACGCTAGATGAAGACGATCTTCATCTTCTCTTATAAATGTGCCCGGAGCCGTGGGCCGTGCTACTTGCCTATCTTCCGGCGAGGGGCCTGCTGTGCCGGTCATTAAGTCGAAAGCCTTGTCCCTCATGAGATCACCTTGGGTGTCGTCGTCCCATCTTCTGCTCGGGTCAGAATACTCGGTCTTCCGGCATATAAGTGTCTGCACAAGCCATCAATCCATCGAGAGTGAGTCGGATCTCGTAGGCAGTCGAACTTTCGAGTTGTGGTATTGCAATTCGCAGATCGTCATTGGCCGTGTATTCCTCATTCTTCCAAAAATAAGTCTTTCCTGAATCTAGGTTTTTGACATCCAAACGAATAGAAAAAGGCCCGGGCGTTTCGGAGTTGGGGTTGAAACGTATAGTCACCTTTTGTTGCTGGAGTTCCGTAACTTCAACGAATGTCCGAGCGCGATAAAACAATGGCCGCCCAATTTTGATGCACCTTTGAACTTTCCTCCAGGTCTTGGGCGATAGGAGTTTCTGAAGGGTGCGAAGCTCGGCTTCTGTACGACATGCAATCGTCCTCAGTGCTCGCAGATCGAGCTCCTCCGGCACAAGCACTTCAGCGTGGCGATGGTAAACAATGGTTCGTTTCTCCGCTTCTTCCAGCGGACTAGCATGGTAAACCTTTTGGAAAGGTATACGCTCAAGAAAAGTTGCATCCTTGCCCACACTTGGAGCGGCAACCGCCAGATTCCCGTCACTGAATTGCGTCGTTTCTCGGGTTAGAAGCGCTTGGGAATCAAACAGAAAGAAAATGGGCATGGGGCAATGGGCTTGCAGTGGTCCCAAATTGGATCGTGGCCGGAATCCTTCGTTATGAAACTGCGTGGGAGTTCGTGGGCGGAAGTAGAGTCGTACGTAATTCTTCCAGGCTTCTTCAGTTTGGTCGATGACTTCCGAGCTCGCGATATCCTTCCTCATCCTGGCCTGATTTCGGCAGACGAGCTTACCTTCTTCCAAAATGCAAATGGCATTTCTAATGTCAGTGAAGTGAAACAGATAGTTTGGCCACCACTTGCGGGCTGGCCCTAGCCATGGGCTGTTGCGTAAGGTTTCCAAATGTCCTCTGATCCGCGCAGCGTCCTTCTTAAGTGCAGTCATGACGGCATGGTTTGCGGCAAATTGACTTGAATACTCGAGTCTTCGCCTCTAGGAGGGACAAACTGGATGGCATGCTTATACTTGTCGCCTTGCCCAAGTTTACATTGCGAAACACGCGTCAGTCGGACATAGGGGAGGGAGCCGAGCAATGCCAAGACCTGATCAGCGCGCACGTCCAAACCCTCGACTAGGCTGGCGGCCCAAACAAAGCCGGCGGACCGCAGGCACTGCCAAGTCCCCAGCAGCGATTGCCTTGGAATGAAGAATGACTCACCGTTTTCAAGGAGCAAGCCCGCTTCAGGAGTATCAACCACGCGCACCAAAAACGGTTGTCGATCACCAAGCGAATGAAACTCTTGCCGCGTTGTGGCCATAGCCACGACATCATCCCAGACCTCGGAAAAACTCAAACTCTCTGGCTCGGACCGCAACCACGCCTTCATGGTTTCGATATCGTGATGCTCTGGTAGTTGTGGTCCATTAGAGATATGGTGCACGAAAACGTCAATTGGCAACTTCCCAAGGTACCTCTCCATCAAAGGGCGTACTTGTCGGGCCCAATCCAACTCACCATTGCCGCACCCTAGCCGCGGAAAAGCGATACTCGTAATGCCGTTACGAGAATAGCCAGCGACAAAAGCCTTCAACCCCGCCTCGATATACTCCGGTTTCGAAGCCTGTCGCCAATGCTTCTTTGTTGGGAAATTGAGTACCGATTTGTGTTGACTACGGTAGAAGTATAGTTTGCCGATGTCGATCGTCTTGTTTTCGCACCGGACCTGGTATTCCCGAAACATTTCCGGAAAGAAATACTTGAAATCCTTCGCGATCCCTTTTCCCATGACGCCTACCACGTTAACGGTGTTCACCAGAACGCGCGCAGGTGACTCAAACAGGCTACCATCAACGTAAGTAAGCATGGGCCAATTCCTTTGGGCAAGCGTTTCAGCCTTTAAGGCTCCCAGACCCCGCCGCAATCTGTCCTAGTATTGGCTTACTGAACTAATATACACTATACGAGGCACTCTGTCAACATGATTCATGGAATCATTAGCTGATCCACAATCTATCGTTACCTGCGCAAAGTATATGCGATCCCTTGAGAGAGTAAACGAGTCTAGCTGCCCTACTACAACACCGCATAATGATGTTCGACAGTGGAGCGGAGACCATTCTCATTAGACTTCGTGCGGAAACGGGGCCGGTCGGGTTGGCACACCGTCCACGGTGGGGCTGTCTCAACGAAGAGCAGTCTTTCTGTTAGAATAACGGCGGCAGACTCTAAAGCGTCTGTTTCCAAAAGAATGGTGCTTTTTCCTTCGAAAAACGGAAAGAAACCTCATGGCCAAGAAGCGAGACAATGACCGTGCGATTCCGAATTGGAGGGATCGCATTTCTGTTGACCCGAATGTCTGCCATGGCAAACCGTGCGTCAGAGGAACACGGATTATGGTTTCAATCATTCTCGATTACTTGAAAGCCGGCGATCCGGCTAAGGAGATTCTGAGACAGTACCCCGGTCTCAAACCTGAAGACGTTCAGGCAGCGATCGGCTATGCTGCTTGGTTGGCCCACGAAGAGGAGGAGCATCCCCTGCACACGGAGATAGCAGTTTGAAATTCAAACTCGACGAGAATCTCCCGGCGGATTTGGCAGTCGTCTTAAACAAAGAAGGACACGACGCGGTCAATGTCAGGCAAGAAGGGTTGAGCGGGGAGGACGATTCGGTTGTCCTCAAGGTGGCAACCGAAGAAGGCCGGATCGTGCTGACGTTTGACCTCGATTTCGCGGACATTCGCAAGTACCCGCCAGGTAGCCATTCAGGCATCGCCGTTTTTCGTTTACATGACCAACGATGGCTAACCCTCGAAGGCCCCGTCCGGGCCTCTTGGCCGAAGGCAATCTGGACCGGTTGCAAAAGGGCTTGGCCATTGTCGAAGAGTCGCGTGTTCGATTTAAACGGTTTTCGAGAAGGAATCGAAGATGACCAGGCGAGGGCAACGGGGACATTGCTAATTGTGCTACCCATGTCCAGACGCGGAACCCATTCTCATTAGACTTCGTGCGGAAACCGGGCCGGTCGGGTTGGCGCACCGAGGGCGGGATGGCAAGCAACGGTCGGCGGGTTCAGGATTTCCGGGCTGCAGCTCTTCCAGTAGGGAAATCCGAAATCCGAGATTCGAAATTCGAAGACATTGAGCCACGGATCAAACACGGAACAAACACTGATTCCAATCCGGGTTGATCCGTGCTCCATCCGTGGCTGCGTATGCTTGTTTCGGATTTTTGTGCGAAGAAATTTAGTGCTTCGGATTTTCCTTAACCAGCACATGGAGAGCCGACAATGCGACTGGATTCTCACGCTCCGATCAAGCCCACCGTTTCAGCTGAAATTCTCCAACAAATCGATGTCCGTGTTGGGACCATTGAGACCGTGGCGGTGATTGGGGAGTCGAACCATCTCGTCGAGCTGCGTGTCAACTTTGGCGACCATACCCGCACCATCTGCGTCGGAATGAAAAAGGAGCGGGCGAACCCCACCGAGGTCGAGGGCAAACAAGCGTTGTTTGTGGTGAACCTGGCGCCTCGCAAAATGGCGGGTCGAGTGTCGGAGGGAATGCTATTCGACATTGGCTATGCCGATGGCTTGCGGCCGGTGTTGGCCGTGCCGGAGAGTCCGGTTCCAGATGGTGCCCGCGCGGGTTAGTGGTCGCGTCATGGCGGATGGAAAATCCGAAGCACGAAATTTCTTCGCAAAAAAATTCGAAACAAATCCAAAATCCGAAGGACCAAAATTGGAAACCTTGCCTCCTTCTGCTTTCTTAGTTTGAGATTTGGTGCTTTGGATTTGTTTCGAGTTTCGGATTTCGGATTTTTCCACCTGAAGACGCCGACTGGGCGCGGATCGGGTGGGACTGGGTCCGACCCAGCGAAAAGGCAGCTTGGGAGCGCCTCAATGAAAAGCGGGCGTCGGTGCGATTTCCTTAGGATTCCGAATTTCGGATTTTCCGAATTTTTGTTCTTGAGGGTTTTGGTCGTCCTTATGCGTTCAGAATTGGCGGACTCGCTCGACTTTTTTCCGCAAGCTGTTCTTTCAAAAGGACTTGCGACCAGGAGCGAGTCCGCCACATGCCTACCTACAGCTTGGCGGACTCGCTTCTGGCGGCCCTCCGGGTTTCGGATTTCGAATTTCGGATTTGGAATTTTTTCTGGGGGGGGTGTGTCAGCGCCTCCGTGAGACGATTTTCCGCAATGCCAAAGCGGGCAAGGACTTGTGATCGCCAAGATTCGTCTCACTTGGAAATGCAGTGAGACGAATTCGATTTGATCGGATCTACATCAGAAAAGCCACGATCAAACACGAGCCACAGACGAAACACGGATCAAACGCGGGCAAGACAGAGCCACAGAGAGCACAGAGAGACACCGAGATTCAAGTCTCTGAGTCCTCTGTGCCCTCTGTCGCTATTTCCGTGTTTCTTCCGTGTTCCATCCGTGGCCGCCGATGGCTACTGGCCGCCGCCTCGATAGGTTGCGTAGCAATGATCCGTTTCCCAGAGTTGCACCTCGACGACCGGGAAGCCTTGGCCGATGGCGTAGTCGTAGATGAGGCGGGCGATATTCTCGGCCGTGGGATTCACCTGCAGGACATAGACCGGCTCGCCAAGCTGGCGGAGGAAGGGCAGCACCGGATCGTCTTGGTGCAATAACATCTTGTGGTCGAGAGTCTGGTCAATCCAACTGGTGACGACTTCCTTGATGTGCGAGAAATCCATGACCATGCCGAGCGGATCGAGCTGGGCGGCCTGGAGGCTGATGACCGCCCGCCCATTGTGGCCGTGAAGATGCTTGCACTTGCCGTCGTAATGCAGCAAGCGATGGCCGTAACAGAATCGAATCTCACGGGTCACGCGATACATGGACTCTCCGAGGCATAACACGTCGGATCAGGAATGCCGGCGTCGCGGAAAGCGCGACGGCGCTCGCCGCATTTGTTGCATTTCCCGCAATGCTCGAGTCCGCGCGGCTCGATGCAAGAGAAGGTCAGCTCGAACGGCAATCCTTGGCCGCGGCGGAGCACGTCGATTTTTTTCAGAGCCGCGAAAGGCCGAAGGATTTGCACGTGACCCTGAACCGCCTGGTTGACGGCGTCGGCATAGGCATCGAAGAATGCGGGCGTCGCGTCGGGGAAGGGGTTCGCGCTTAACACCGCCAGCGCCACGGCCGGGACGTTGTTCAAGTGACACCAGAGCATGGCTTTGGCGAGGAGCAGAACGTTGCGGCCGGGCAGAAACACCGCCTCGTCCGGCGATGCGGCATCCGGAATGCCTTGCCCGGAGATGCTCCAATGATTGCCGTACAAATCGGTCACGGACATTCCCAGAAGTTGAAGCGGCTGAATGGCGGGTCTGGCGATCGCCTGCAGAAATTGCCGCAAATGACGCAGCTCCGCCGGCTCCCAGCGGAGTCCGGCCTGGATAAAGAGCGGAAACACCGCCGCATTTGTCGCCGACATCTCGGCCAGCAAGACGGCGCTGTCCAAGCCCCCGCTCACCAACACCGCGCAGCGATTCTTCTCCATTCGCTTCACCATCGGCTATCGACCAAAATGAGCCATGACGATAAGCTATGGACGAGAGGAGTCGGAGGTCAGAGGTCAGAAGTCAGAAGTCAGAGGGGCAGAGAAGAAAATCACATGTTGGAAGAATTCGGCGAGATTGTGAAACGGCAAGAGCCGCTGGCGCCTTACACCTACTTAAAAGTGGGCGGTCCGGCGGAGTTCTTGGCGCAGCCGCGATCAGTCGAAGAGCTCGCCGCTCTGTTCCAAGAGTGTCTTCAACAAAAAACTCCAGTGCGCGTATTGGGCGGCGGATGCAACGTCTTGGTTCCGGATGAGGGAGTGCACGGCCTCGTGCTGCGTCTCACCGAGCCGGCCTTCACGCAGGTGACTGTGGAAGCGCGGCACATTCGGGCAGGGGCGGGAGCGTCTTTGTCCGCCTTGGTCGGGCAAGCGGCCCGCGCCGGTTTGGCCGGCTTGGAGACTCTTGTAGGCATTCCCGGCTCCGCGGGCGGCGCCGTGCGCTGCAATGCTGGCGACCGATCCGCCGAGATCGGACAATTTGTTCGTCAAGTCGAAGTGCTCGACCGCTCCGGCAGCCGCCAAGTGCGCGAGCGCGACGAACTCCATTTTGACGATCATGGCTGGAACTTGGACGATCCCATTATTCTGTCGGTGGAGCTGGAGCTGGATTCCGATCAGCCGGACGCCATCCATAAGCGGATGCTCAAAGCGTGGATTCATCGCAAGGCGGCCCAGCCCTTGAGTTTTCAAGCGGCCGGGCGAATTTTCCGCAATCCGCGGGGCATGAGCGCCGGCAAACTCATCGAACAGGCCGTGCCGGCCAAAACCCGCGTGGGCGGCGCTGAAATCAGCGAACGCGACAGCAACTTCATTATCGCCCATTCGGGCGCCTCTGCCCGCGACGTCCGCCGTTTGATCGACTTGGCTCGCAGCCGCGTCAAAGAGAAATTCAACGTCGAGCTGGAGTTGGAGATCGGGATTTGGTAAGTGGAGGGGTGATGAGACGTTCGTTGTTTATTCTGCGGCGCTGGTTTGATTTATCGTTTCGCGCTCGAAAAAGCCACGCATGGTAAGAGGCACGTTGTCAATGGATGACACGACGCCGCAAAAATCCCCGAAAGGACTTCTGCGTCTTCTGATTGCTCTTCTCGGCATCGCGATTTTCTTGCTGGCCGTTCTTTGGGTGGGGCAGTGGACGCGCGAGCGGGTCGCGGGTCTCGATCGCTATACCGTTGCCTTTGCCGACATTGATTGCCCGCCGCCCCCGAATCAGAGCTTGCCGGATTTCCTGGCCGAAGTTCAATATCTCGGCGGCTTGCCGGATCGGCTTCACATCCTCAATGAGAATCTGCCGGCTCAACTTGCGGACGCTTTTGCTCGGCATCCGGAGGTGGAAAAAGTTCAGAATGTGACCGTCCTCCCACCGCGCCAGGTGCGCGTTCAGCTCGTTTTTCGAAAGCCAGTTTCCAAAACCCCGACCGAATCGGACGCAAACCGATCCGGGCATTGATGCGTATAAAAAGTACGAATTAATTTCACCGATCAGCGGGTTTCACCGACTCTTGCCGTTCGGATTTTTCTTCGGTATTTTCAAGAGCATTGGACTGATTGCATGCCCGCCTGATATCATGCCAAAATCCAAAATTGCAAATGCCAACTCCGGACTGCAAAGTCTGGGGCTTTGGGCATTTAGGGTTTTGGGATTTGTTGTGGACACCAAGGAGAGGCTCAGTGATCCACGTCAGCAACTTGACGAAATACTACGGCGACTATCCCGCCATCCGCGATGTGTCCTTCGACGTGGAGCGTGGCCGGGTCATCGGCTTTTTGGGCCCGAACGGCGCGGGCAAGACGACCACGATGCGCATTCTGGCTGGGTTCTTAAACGCCACCTCCGGCCATGCCAGCATCGACGGCTTGGACGTGTTCAATGATTCGGTCGAGGTGCGCCGGCGGATCGGCTACCTGCCCGAAAATTGCCCGCTTTACCAGGAGATGCGCGTCTCGGAGTATTTGCTCTTCCGCGCGGGGATCAAGGGCCTGCACGGCCGTCGTCGCGAGCGGATCGATTATGTCATCGATCGCTGCTGGCTCCGAGACGTTCGCCGGCAGCTTATCGGCACGTTGTCGAAAGGGTATCGGCAGCGCGTGGGCCTGGCCGACACTTTGTTGGCCGAGCCGCCCGTGCTCATTCTCGACGAGCCGACCGTCGGCCTGGACCCGGCTCAAATTCGTGAGACCCGCAAGCTCATTCGTGAACTGGGCGAGAAACACACCATCTTGCTTTCCACCCACATTCTGCCGGAAGTCGAAATGACCTGCGACGGCGTCATTATCATTCACAAAGGCCAAGTAGCATGGCACGGCTTGCTGAGCGAGCTAGAGCAGCGGGCCGGAGAAAAGAGCTTCGTTACGATCGAGACATCCGAAGAAATCGATATCGAGCCGCTCCGCCACGTGATTGATGTCCTGGCGCTGGAACAAGAAACGATCGCCGGCAATCCTCGGGTCAAGATCACGACGGAAAATCCCTGGGAGTTGATGCCTCGGCTTTGCAGTTTGTCCGTGGTCCACAACTGGAAGGTCCGCGAAATCCGTCCTCAGCGGCGGACGTTGGAGGAGCTGTTTGTTCGCATCACCCAGCAAGAAGAGGAAGTGCTGGACGTGGTCGAAGTCAAGGATTGAGGGAAGTGGAAGTAGAGTGCGTCAAGTCCGCGCGGACGCACCGATTCCGACAAACAAAAGGTGCGTCCGCGCGGACTTGACGCACCCTACGAGTTATCCGAGTTATCCGAGAGGGTCATGCTCGCTACGCTTAGCCTAGTACGCCGTGAGTTCAGCGCTTACTTTCTGTCTCCAATTGCCTATGTCGTGCTGGCCGTTTTCTTGGCCGTCACGGGGCACTTGTTCTATTTGACACTGACGCAGCTCACTGCGGCCGGGCCGAAGGGCGTCGAGTTCCCTATGCAGCTCATGCTCGGCGACGAAAAATTCTGGCTTGTGTATCTGTTCATTCCGCCGCTATTGACCATGCGGCTCTTTGCGGAGGAGCGCAGCACCGGGACGCTTGAAATGCTCATGACGGCGCCCCTGACCGATTGGCAAGTGGTGCTGAGCAAGTATTTTGCCTGTTTTGCTTTTTATCTCGTGCTGTGGCTGCCGACGTTGGCCTACTTGCCACTAATCCTTAGTGCGAGCACGCCGAAGGGGCCTCTCGATCCGATGCCGATCGCGTCCTCCTACTTGGGCTTGGTGTTGGCCGGGGCAATGTTCCTGGCGTTGGGATTGTTCGTGAGCAGCCTGGTGAGAAGTCAGATGGTGGCGGCGCTCATTTCGCTATTCTTGAGTTTGGGGTTCATCGTGGTCGGCATCTGGCGGCCGGAGATGGACACGGGGAGCGCTTTATATCGCGTACTGTTTTTCTTCAGTGTGCCGTTGCACTTCTATCGAGATTTTAGCCGGGGGTTGGTGGATACGCGGCACCTGGTGCTGTATCTCAGCGTGGCCGCGTTCTGCTTGTTCTTGACCGTTCGCAGCTTGGAGAGTCGACGATGGCGGTAAAGTGGCGTTTCCTGGTTCGCTTGATGGGATTAACCGGATTGCTGGCAGCCGGGGTGGGCCTCGTTCTGGTCGCCCTGGTTCTGCAAGGAACTTCGCTGGAAAACTGGAAGAGCCTCACTCCCAATTTCCAGTCGCCGGGAATGAAGGACGTTGGAGTTGGATTGATCCTTATCGGCGGGTTTCTGGCGCTCGTTGCTCTTTTGGTCGAAATCAAGGCAGGCCTCAGTGCGGTGGCCGGGCAGCGCGGCGCCTTTGGGTTCAACGTGATTCTTCAGATTCTCCTAGCGGTTGTTTTGCTCGCCGGGTTGAATGCCTTCTCCTTTCATCATTATCTCCGCTTCGACTGGACGCGAGATCGGGAATTCACACTTTCTTCCGAACTGCGAACGCGACTAAGCGAGTTGCGCGACAAGACGAAGATCATCGTTTTGGAACGGCACGTGGCCTTGGGCCAACTCGGGGATAAGCCGGATAATTACGACTCGGCCGCCGAGAGGAAAGTGGTGGAGAAGGTCAAGGACCTGGTCGAGCAGTTTCAAGAGATGGGACCGCAGTTCGAAGTCACTGTTTTGGACGTCCAAGAAGAAGGCTATCAAGACAAACTTGACGATTTGACGCGGAATGACAAAGATCTCCGGGCGGCCATCGATGAAGCGCCCGACAACACCATTTTCTTTTCGGCCAACGGCAAAGTCACGCGCCTCGGATTCCACGATATTTATCAGCTCGATAAGCAATCCTCACAGGAAGCCAACGGAGGCCGAGGAAATCTGGTCCTGCTTTACCAAGGCAAGGAGCCGTTCGCCCGCAAAGTGCTCAATATCGATGAAAAGAAACCGCGGGTTGCATTGGCGGTCATTCATGAAATTCTCAGCATGGAAGGATCGGAGGAGCTGGGCATGGCCGGGGTGAAGAAGACCCTCACGGCCCGTGGCTTCGACACGCAGGATGTGATTCTCAAAAAGTGGAGTGAATTCGCGCCCCCGGAGCCGGCGGTTCTTACCTACGATGAAAGCAAGCTCGAACGGCTGGAGGAAGAGCAGGCCGGCTTGGACGCCGACATCAAGAACCTTGAAGAAGGACTCAAGAATCTGAAGCCGCTCGTCAAACTTTGGCAGAATTCCTCACTCGATGAATTGACCAAGAAATACGCCGATGAGCTGAAAGGCCACAAACTGACCGAGGAAGAACGGCGAGTCAATTTAGACCGCTTCATGCAACAAGTCGCTTTGATGGATTTTCTGCTGACTCAACAGAAAGAGGCCCGCGACGAGACGCTCAAAGAAAAAAAGGGACTCAGCGCGGATACCTTGGCCGAGCAGCGCCGCATCAGCGACCTGCGGGCCAAAACCAGCCGGCTGCTAGCTGACTGCGACCTCTTGATCATTCCACGCATGACCTTGTTCAATGTCGCCCGCGGCGAGCGCATTCCAAACCGCGTCTATCAACTCGAAAGGTCGCAGTTGGAAGCCGTGCGCGATTTTCTGAAAGCGGGTAAGCCAGTCTTAATCTGCTTCGGCCCGACCAATGAACCGGCCGGGCAGATGGACCAATTCAATACGCCGAACGACAAGCTCGAAGATGATCTCGTTCAGCTCGGCATCAAGCTCGGCAAGCAAACGATTTTGTTCAACGTCGAAAGCAAATCGTTCGCGGAACGGCGGGGCAATTTGATGATCATGGGCGCCAATGTGGAAGTGCCGTCCGTCGAGTTCGATTGGCCGGCAGGAGCTGACCAGATTCCGGGACAAGCCGCGAACGTAAGCACCAAGCCCAATCCGATTCGGGAAAGCCTGCGCTTGACCGCTCGCAGCTTGGGCAAAAATCAATCACTCGATTTGCGAATTCGTCATTCGCGGCCCGTTTATTACATCCCGACTTCGGGATCATCTCTGGCGTATGATCCGACGTTCATGATGACCAACGCGTCGAGCTGGAACGAAGCCCAGCCCTTCCCGACGCGAGAGCGTACGCCTCGATACGAACCTTCGAAGAGTGAGACCCTTGCGAATGATTCCGTGGACAAATCGCGGCTCGGCCCCTTCCCCATCGGTGTAGCACTAGAGACGACCGTGCAGAAGGATTGGTACCCAGACAAGGACGCCAAGCCGGCCAAGGTGCGGGTGGCGGCAATTGGTCAAGGCGGTGTCTTCATCGGCAAGACGCTGCCGCCCGCCAAGGAAAAACTCCTCTTGGACGTGAGCAACTGGCTCTTGGGCCGCGACGATTTGCTAACCAAGGGCAACGAGCCCTGGCAATATCCGCGCGCGGTCTTGCCCGACACGCAACAGGCGCTTTGGCAATGGGGCATGCGGCTGGGGCTACCGATTCTGTTTGCCTACCTCGGACTCATCGTCCTAATGGTGCGCCGGCTGCGGTAAACCAGGAGGCGAGCGGGGCGTGTGAACGCCCCGGTCTAATTGATTTACGGGAATTACCGGGGCGTTTACACGCCCCGCTCGCCAGTTTATTTGGGATGGTATCATGAATTTCAAAACCACCATCTTCTTGGCGGTTCTGGCGGTGATCGGGGGAGTTCTTTGGTTGGTGGTACCCTGGAATCGGCGTGCCGCGGGCGCCGACAACTCCCTGGCCGTCCTTGAGAACGAACTTAAGCCCGAGTACCTCGAAAAGTTGGAAATCACGTCAGACGGCCGAACGGTCGTTCTCGAGCGTGGCTCGGGCGGCGAGTGGACCTTGCCGGGTCACTGGCCTACACGCCAAACGGAAGCGGACCGGCTGGTGCGGACTTTGACTAGCCTTCAGTCCCGATTCGCGCCAATCCCTTTAGGCAACCCTGCCGACGTGTCACCTTACGGCCTCGACAAACCGCAGGTAACCATGCAGGTGAAGACTAAAGACAAGACCCATCAGCTTCAGCTCGCTGAGGAGCCAGGTGAGAGCAATCGTTTTTCTCGACCGACGTTCTTGCGCATTGACGAAAATAATGAGGTCATTCGTCTGGCGCCCGGGTTGGTGACGGCATTGATTCGCCCCTTCGGCTTCTATCAACAGCATCGTTTGTTCCCGGCGGAGCCAACCAAAGAAGGTGAAGACAAGACCGAACGCTTGATCGCCAAGACGATTGCGGTCGAGGAGAAGAAAAACCCTCCGACTCAATTCACGCTTTCGAAGATAGGCGATGATTGGCAACTTCAAAACCCCGTCCGAGACGTGCCCGATCCCGACAAGCTGAAGGCAATCCTCACGGCCGTGCCGGATATCTGGGCCGAGAAATTTGTCGAAAACCCCGATAAAGACCTGGCCCTATATGGCCTCAAGGAACCAGAGCAAACGATTCAGGTCGCGAAAACCAATGGGGAGGTGATGATCCTGCTCATCGGCAAGGAATCGCATGAAGAAAGACGCACGGTCACGAAGCCGGCGCCGCCCTTCGGCCCGCCGCAACCACCCAAACCGGAGACGATCGTCGAAAAGTACCGCTACGCCAAACTCAAAGACAACGATCAGGTCTTCGAGATTCGGGACGCGAAGCTCAAGGACATTTTTGTGCCGCTGACCACTTTGCGCGACGCTCATCTGGCTCGGTTCAGCAGCTTCGACGCCCAGCGACTGGAGATCACTCACGACGGCCAAGACATTCTCCTGGAAAAAGACAAGACGGGCTGGAAGCTCAAAAAACCGGTCGAGGCCGATGCCGACGGCAGCAAAGTCACCGAGCTTCTGGACAAGCTCTCCAACCTGGAAGCCCGCGACCAAGACGTGATCGATAAAGGAGACGCCAAAACTTATGGCCTGGATAAGCCGGCCGGGACCATCCAAGTCAAGATTGAGGAATCCATAGGCGAAGGGGAGAAAAAGACCACGAAAACCAAGGAATACAAGTTCCTTCTCGGCAAGCGCGACGCTGCCAAGTCCAAGATTTACGTTCGCGCCGAAGGCGGTGAGCGGATTAACGCCGTCGAGGATAGCTTATGGAAGCTCGTCGATCGGCCCGTGCTTGTCTATCGCAACAAACGCGTGCTGGACTTCATGACCGGCGATCTTGCCAAGATCGACGTTCAGCGGGCGAATGAGAACTTCTCGCTGGAGCAGGTGAAGGACGCTTGGCAGCTCACCTCCCCGGTCAAAGTCGAGGCGGACCAAGCAGCGGCCAACAAGCTTGCCGGTGACCTGGGCCGCATGGAGGTAGCTGATTTTGTCGCCAACGATTCCAAGAAAGACGATCTTGAAAAGCTCTACGGCTTGGCCAAACCGGAAGTCAGCGCGACCGTCAGCTTCACTACCAAAGACAAGAAGCCGCAAACGCTCGATGTAGGCAAGCAGCGTGGCGACCAACCGGAGTTCTTCGCCAAGCTCGCTTCCTCCCCGGCCGTCTTCGTCGTCAAGAAAGAGCTGCGCGATGCTTTGGATCAAAGTTCTCTCGCCTATCGGCCCAAGCAACTCTGGAACATTAAGGCTGAGGACATCGGCGAGCTTCATCTGCAAAAAGAAGGACAAAACGAGCAACTCAAGCGCGAGGGCGCCGAATGGCGCATCGTCGAGCCGTTCCAGGCGACCGCTCTCCCCAATCAGGTCGACAAAATCGTCAAAGCCCTGGCCGCTCCGAATTGTGTTCGCTTCGAAACGCATGTGGCCAAAGAGTTGAAGGCTTATGGCTTGGATAAACCGTATTTGCGCGTGGCGGTGACCAGTTCCGAACCTGGCGGCGGCTCGAACACCCGCCCCGAGGCGCCCAAGAATAATGACACGAAGAAAAAGGACGAAGCCAAAACCAAAGAAAAGCCCAAAGAGCACGTCCTGCTGATCGGGCAACCAACTGCCGCCGGCGCATCCACTCGTTTCGCCAAGCTCGGCGACGCCGAGGCGGTTTTCGTCGTCGATCAGACTTTGTCCGGGCCTCTCGATCAGTCCGCCCTCGATCTGCTGGACCGCGGCATCCTTCGCCTCGATCCCAAATCCATTGTCCGCATTCAAACCAACGTCGGCGGAGCAACGCTGACTCTCGAGCGCGACAAGGAAACGTGGCGCGTGCAATCCGGCCAAGTCCCTGCTTTTGCCGCCGATAGGGAAGTGATGGAAGGCCTGCTCAAGGTCCTCTCAAACCTACAAGCTCAGAAGTTCGCAGCCTACGGATCGCAGGTAAACGCAGCGGAATACGGGTTGGATAAACCGACAGCGACGATCACCATCAGCACGGTTTCCTTGGAACAAAATCCGAACGCGGACAAGAAGCCCGCGGCAAAGAGCGAACACAAGTTGATCCTGGGCAAAGCCGTGGGGAAGGAGACCGCCGGTCATTACGCCCGGTTGGATAATGGCCCGGGCATTGCGATCTTGTCCGCGGCCGAGGTGGCCGAGTTTTCCCACTCCTATTTGGATTTCGTGAATCGAAACCTGTTGGAGTTCGATGCCGGCGCCGTGACCGCCATTCATCGCCGGATGGGAAACGAGGAAATGGAGATCGTGAAGCGCGACGACTGGCGCTTGACCAAGCCCGGCGACTTTCGCGGCGACGACGCCACCATCGATAGTCTGCTCGAGCAAGTGGCCCGCTTGCGCGCTCAACGAGTGGCGGCTTATCAAGTGAAAGACTTGAAACCGTTCGGCCTCGACGCCCCGGCCGCGACCATCACCTTGCGATTGCCTGGGAGCGGATCCAAGCCGGTGGAACACGTCCTTAAGATAGGCAAACCGGTCGATGAGAAAAGGCCGCGTGCTTCTCCTCTGGAGCGGTTTGTCTTGGCGGACGGCTCCAATACCGTCGCAGTTTTGGATGGCGCCCTGGGAAGCAAGTTACTTGCTGGCCCCTTGCAATTTCGTGATCGGATCCTGGCTCGCTTCGCGGACGCCGACAAAGCCATCCTGGAGCGCGGGCCGCGCAAAGCCGTTTTCGCGAAAGTGGACGGCACCTGGAAATTGACCGAGCCGCTTTCCGCTGACTCCGAGCAAACCGACATGGAGGACTTGGTCAACGCCCTGGCCCGGCTGCATGCGGACGAACTGGTAGCCGAAAAGCCGACCGACCTGAAGCCCTACGGCCTCGATAAGCCCGAAGTCCGCTGGCGATTCCTTTCAGGAGATAAGGAGATTCTCGCTCTCCTCGTTGGGGCCCAGGAAAAGACCAAACAGGGCGAAGGACCGCGTCACTATGCCAAGCTTGCCAACAGCGACTTAGTCGCGCTCCTCGATCCGGGTTTGTCGAAAAAAGTTCTCGCCGAATACCGTAATCGCAATTCCTGGACGGGACTCGACGCCGCCCAGGTGGAGCGGCTCAGTTTCGGCTATTCCCAGAATCCATTTGTGCTGGAGAAAGTAGACAATAGCTGGCATGTCGCCGACAAACCCGCTGTCGCCATCAAAGCGGAAAGAGTTACCGAAACACTCGACTCATTGTCCCGCCTCAAGGCCGAGCGCTACATTGTCGACCAAGGCGCCGACTTGAAGCTCTACGGCTTGGACCCGCCGCACCTCACTCTGGAAATCCAGTCACCGAGCGGCAAGAAGACTCTGCAAGTCGGCCGGCACGAGGGAAACTCCAAGAATTACTATGCTCGTGTGCTTGAGCCCAATCGCTCGGATGTGTTTCTCATCGGCGAAGCCGACGCGGCTAAGATCCTGCGCGACATTCCTTCGTTTACTAAGTGAAGGTCCACGAAGTCATTCAAAATGAAGAAGATCACGAAAACGCGAAAGTATGAAAGCCCGAAAAAGACTGGTTTCGGATTTTTGCTCTTTCGGACTTTCGTGTTCAGCTCTTTCGGATTTCGTTTTTTCGGACTAAGAAAGACGTGTGGGCACGGGGCTTGGTTGAGACTCGCTATCAACCACACCCCGTGCCTGGAGCAGGAGGGTTAGATGAGAAGTACAGGCTCGTGAAAGCAGATGTTTGGGACTCGCTACCAAACCTCTGCTGCGTAAAGAGGAAAGCAAGCGTCGTGCCATTCGCGGAATTACTTCAATAGGCCCGCCACAACTCGCGATTCTGCCCTAGTTTAAGATGAAAAATCTTTGGTCACTTCGAATGCGACAAAACACTTAAGTTCCCGGAACCCTTCGGATTGTTCGCTTTCGCTACATTGGCTGGTTCATTTTGCCTCGCCAAGCTACTATCAAGTGAAACGCTATTGACGGACACTAGAAGGAGCGGCCATGAAGAATTGCAAAGTCGCGGAACACTACCAATCGTACCGTGGTCTCTCCACGTTAGCGGGGTTGGCGACCATCGCAGAAGCGGCCCGACCGGGTCTTAGCGTGGCGGGTTGCGTGGCCCGTCTCAAGCGCTATCATTACGCGTTCCTGCGGCTTCATGAAATCTTGACGGCGCGCATCACGGCCGAGCCGATCTATGAGTTGAAGACAGGTTTTTCCCACCATGCTTATCTCTGCGCGGAACACGTACAAGCCCTACGGACGAGAGTCGGAGAGATGCGCGAGCCGCCACTGGGCCTGGAAGAAATCCCGCACCCGGCTTTGGAGATTCTCTTCGATGAGATCTTGGCGGCCCCAACAACGGAAGAGCTGCTGGTGGGGATCTATGAAAAGGCGCTGCCGGCCCTGAACGCCGCCCTTCAGCGGCACATGGCCGATACGAATCGACTCACCGACGCACCATCCATCCGCGTCTGCCGTTTTGCCCGATTAGAATTGGCTGACATGATCGACTTTGGGAGGAAGGCTATCGCCAGCCTTGTGGACGAGAAAGCGCGGACCGCTATGGCGTCTTGGCTGACACTTCTGGATGATTGCCTGGCGGCCGCGGGTGGCTTAGAGGGTACGGAAAAACCCACGGGCAAAACTATCTCGCGCCTTCATTCCGCGAAGCCTTATGCTTATGACTCGGTTCCCCGCCGTGACGAGCGCTTTCAAGACTTGCACAACCAAGGCGTCAATCCGGAAGCGTTTCTCTACAATCCGGATTTTCCTCCACGCCCGAAGGCGCTCATGATGCTCTTCAAGCGCTTGCGAGAAATCGATGTGCCGGAGATGATGGCCAGCATCATTACGCAAACCAAGGGGAAGCCTTGGGGTTACTATCGCGACATGTCCCGGCAGCTATGGGACGAGGCTCGTCACGCCATGATGGGGGAAGTCGGCTTCGTCGCGCTCGGCGTCGATTGGACGCAGGCTCGCGTCACCCACAATTGGTCGCTTCGCCTCAACACCGAGTGCACTCCGATGGAGCGGCACGCGGTCTTGTACTTCATCGAGCAAGGTCTCATGACCAAAACCGGCAAGCGTTACGAATGGGAAGTGGGCGTGGAATCGGGCATTCCCTTGATGGCCACGATCCAAGATTACGATTGGGCCGACGAAGTGCTGCATGCCGCGTTAGGCCGCGAATGGTACATTCCTCAGTTCGGCAACCGCAAAGAGGCCATCGATTACGGCGATCAATGCTGGTCCCGCATTCTCAGCAACTGGACAGATGTTCGCGATCAAGGCCTGACGAAACACGAAAACTGGTGGCCGCGGATTTATCTGCAAGCCTGCAAAAACTGGAATGAGCCGCCTGATCCCAAGGTGTTGGCGTATGACGAAACGTACGAGAATCAGCGGGCGGATCTGAAAACGGTCGCAGCAAGTGGATGAGCGGGTTATTTTTTCGGCTCTTCCTCCGGGAAGAACGCTTTCGCTTCCTCATAATATCGCATGTCGAGGATCTTTTGCTTGGCGACGGCGTCTTTGAGGGGGACGGCCTGGATGTCGTTGCCTTTGAGTGCGGACATCATGCCGAACTTGCCTTCCAAGACCAATTCGGCCGCCTTGATTCCGAAGCGAGTCGCCAGCACGCGGTCATAGGCGCTGGGCGGCCCGCCGCGCTGCAAGTGCCCAAGCGTGACGCTGCGCGTTTCGATCTTGACGCGATTCTGAATCAGATCGGCCACTACTTCGCCGATGCCGCCTAATTGAACGTGGCCGAATTCGTCGGTATGAACGTCGCTCGTGATCAACCCGGACTCCGGCAATTTGGCGCCCTCGCTGACGACCACCAAACCGTACATTTTACCTTCCGCCCGACGGCGTTGGAGAACGGAACACATGTGATCTAAGTTGACGGGCACCTCAGGAACGAGAATGTAGTCGGCGGCCACGGCGATGCCGCTCAAGCAGGCGATCCAGCCTGCGTGCCGGCCCATGGTCTCGACGACCATGATTCGGCGATGCGACTCGGCCGTCGTCCGCAGGCGATCGACCGCTTCCATGACAATATTGATGGCGGTGTCGAATCCGAAGGTGAAATCTGTGGCCATCAGATCGTTATCGATGGTCTTAGGAACGCCTACTAGGGGCAGACCGAATTCCGCGTACAGCTTGGAGGCTACGCCAAGCGTGTCATCGCCTCCGATCGCCACGAGAGCGGTGAGGCCCAAATCACGAAAATTATCGACGCAGCGTTGAACGTCGGCAGGCTGTTTGTAAGGATTGGTCCGCGAGGAGCCCAGAATGGTGCCGCCTCGGGCAATAATGCCGTCAGTTTCCAAAGCCGGTAAAGGGCGGGTGTTCATTTCGATTAACCCCCGCCATCCTTCCAGCAAGCCCAGACAATCGCCGCCCGCGTTGGTGATCTTGCGCACCACGGCTCGGATGACCGCATTCAGTCCCGGACAGTCGCCGCCACCCGTAAGAAGACCCACGTGCATCGCGTTCTACCTCTTGCAGTCGCGCCCCTATGCCTCCCCATGACGGGATATTCGGATCACACGCCGGCTAAAGCTCGGTTTCTCCAGCCATCCCGCTAAAGGTTCTAGATTACGAAATTCGAGGCATCGATCCAATTTAAAGAATGCCTTGCCGACTCCTCGAAGTCCAGCTGGGATATCTATCCCTTTCCCCAATTGCGTTCGACAAAGGTCGTGTCGACGTGTCCTTCGACAAAGGAGGAGTGATTTAGGACTTCGCGGTGGAGAGGAATGGTGGTTTTCACGCCTTCGATGGTGAATTCGGCGAGGGCGCGGCGCATGGTGGCGAGGACTTCCATGCGGGTCGGTTGATGAACGATGAGTTTGGCCAGGAGAGAATCGTAGTTCGGCGGAACGCGGTACCCGGAGACGACGTGCGTGTCCAGGCGAACGCCGGGGCCTCCCGGAGGATGCCATTTGGTGATGACTCCCGGAGACGGGCGGAAGTCTTCGGCAGGATCCTCGGCGTTGATTCGGCATTCCATGGCCACGCCGCGGTGGACCACTTCCTCCTGCCGGAAGCCGAGCGGTTCGCCGGCCGCGATTCGGATTTGCTCGCGCACCAGGTCAATGCCGGTGACCAACTCCGTCACGGGATGTTCCACCTGGATGCGGGCGTTGACTTCGATGAAATAAAATCGGTGCTGAGCATCGACCAGGAACTCGCAAGTTCCGGCGTTATCGTAGTTGGCGGCGCGGATCAGTTTCACGGCCGCTTGGCAAATGTCCCGGCGAACCGAACCGGGCAAGTGCGGAGCGGGGGACTCCTCAACCAACTTCTGATGGCGGCGCTGCAGCGAACAATCCCGTTCCCATAAATGCACCACATTGCCGTGCCGATCGGCGAGAATCTGCACTTCCACGTGGCGGGCGAATTCAATGTATTTTTCCAGATAGACGCTGCCGTCCTTGAAAGCCTTTTCGGCTTCCTGGCGAGCGGCTTTGAGACCGGACTGGAAGCTGATGTCGTTGCGGGCCACCCGCATGCCTCGACCGCCCCCGCCGGCAGCCGCCTTGATCAGGACCGGAAACCCCATCTCATGAGCCAATTTCAGGGCATCGGCATCGTCGTCAAGCAATCCCTCGCTTCCGGGCACCACGGGGACGCCGATTTCTTGAGCCAATTTCCGGGCTTCGTTCTTGTTCCCCAGCCGGCGCATGGCATCTTGCGGCGGGCCGATGAACTCAATCTTGCATGACCGGCAGACCTCGGCGAAATGCGGATTCTCGGACAAGAATCCGTACCCGGGATGGATGGCTTGGACGTCGGAAATCTCGGCGGCACTGATAATTCGCGGAATGTTGAGATAGCTTTCCGCCGGAGGGGCAGGGCCGATGCAAATGGCTTCGTCCGCGAGCTTGAGGTAGGCGGCGCCGCGGTCCGCCTCGCTAAAGACCGCCACCACTTCAATCCCCAGGTCCCGGCAGGCGCGGATCACCCGTAAGGCGATTTCACCGCGGTTGGCTATCAGAATGCGTTGAAACATGAGATTAGTCAGTAGTCCGTAGTCAATAATCCGTAGCAAGCAATCTTAAAGGAAGCGGGTCATGGCATTATCCCAGAATTCTCCAAAGTACGCTCCCCATGAACATGTATGCTCCGGTTCGACATTGCTAACTGACAACGGACTACTGACTAATTGACTCATCCTGTGGGATCTACTTTGAAAAGCACTTGACCGTATTCCACGGGCTGTTGGTTTTCCGCCAGGACTTCAGTGATGACACCATTGCAGTCGGCCGTGATTTCATTGAATATCTTCATCGCTTCGATCAGGCACACGACCGTGGTGGACGTGACGCGCGAACCGACACGCACAAAGGGCTCGGCGTCCGGGCTGGAAGCGCTATAGAAGGTGCCCGGAGTGGGGCTTTTGATCGTGAGGAGGTCTTTCGCCGGATTGGCGGCGGCCGGCTTGGAAGAGGGCGAGGGTGCTGTTGAGGGCACAGCGGCCGGGGCAGGGGCCATGGCGGCCGGCATCGGACTCAACGTGATCGATTCCTTGGGTCCTCGCCGCAGACGGATGCGCAACTCCCCTTCCCGCAAGTCGATCTCCGTCAATTCGTGCCGTCCCATGAGCGCGACCAAGTCCTTGATCGTGCGCATATCAAACGGGCCGGGCACTTTCGACGGTTCGTTGGCCACCGCGCCTCCTGACGTCGTGAGTCGTGAAGCCCACGGATGGCCATCCGTGGGCTTGGCTCCCGTTCTTCCGCTCGCCAACTCCCTTACTCACCACTCACCATACTACCACTCACCAATTCTTAAAATTGGCTCCTTGGGCACATGCGTCAGAATCTCAAAACCGTCCGGCGTCACGAGCACGTCGTCTTCGATTCGGACTCCTCCCCAGCCGGGAAGATAGGCTCCCGGCTCGATGGTAAATACCATCCCGGCCTGGAGAACCGCATCGGAGTTTTGTCGGATGGCCGGGGCTTCGTGAATTTGCAAGCCGATGCCGTGCCCCAGGCCATGGCCAAAAAATTGGCCGAAGCCCGCTTCTCCGATAACGGCCCGAGCCTCGGCATCGACGTCTCGCGCTTTCACGCCGGGACGAATGGCCCCGAGCGCCTTCTGCTGCGCCCGCAAGACCACTCCGTACACTTGCTCCAGTTTCGGCGATATCCTACGGTCCGCGAAAACACGCGTCAAGTCACAATTGTAGAAGCGGCCCACGGCGCCCCAGTCAACCAAAAGCAATTCCGCGTTGCCAACAGACCGTGAGGTCGGCGGGGCATGCGGCAATGCGGCCCGCTCGCCGACCGCGACAATTGTGCGAAAGCTCGTAGATCGCCCGCCTGCCCGGCGAACATACCATTCCATGTCGTCGCTCAAGTCCTTCTCGCTATCGGACGGCCGCAGCATGGCGCGGAACATGGCAAACGCCTTTTCGGCGATCGTGATGGCCTCGCGGATTTGAGCGACTTCGGACGCATCTTTCACGAGCCGCAATGATTCGACCCGATCCCGGCCTGGTTTCCACGCAATTCGGGGAACGAGACCAACAAGCGTTTCCAAGTCCGCCACGCTCAACTGGCCGCTTTCAAAGCCCACGCGATGGAATCCAAGCTTGTCCAGGAGATCAGTGGCGACTTTTTGAATCGACTGATCGTGCGGCCGAATGTGAACTTCCAGCCCAGGGCATTCCTCGCCAATCTGCTCAGTGTAGCGGGCGTCGCTGACCAGAATCGCCCGCGTCTTGCTCAAGATCAAATAACTACTATCGCCGCTGAAGCCGGTGAGATAAGTGACATTGATAGGATTGGTGATGAGGAAGGCGTCTACCGCTTCGCTCTCCAGGAGTCGAGTCAAGCTCTCGCGGCGATGGGCAAAGTAGTCCATGAATGGCTTGATAAGTTCTTGTAAGGCCATTGCGATTAGTCGCCGTAATCGCATGGGCCTTCGACATGTTCGCCTTGTTGGCGCAGCGCTTCAGCCGCAACATCCGCCTGCTCCCAACCATCAAACTCGTATGTCAAGCATACTCCACCCATTTCGTGTTCCTGGGGAACTTCACGAAAGGTCAGACGGCCTCCTAAGCTGGTAACGCGCGCGGAAAGTGCCTCTTCCTTGCGAACATCAGGCGGTGGCCGGTAATAAACTTCAAACATGACAGACATTCGCGTTCTCCTGAAACACCCTGCGTCAAAAATTGATATGCCCCCAGCTTCCCCCATGTCCCTTTTTGCCTCGAGTCCAATCGGCATACTTGAAATGAGGTCTCAAGTTGCCGGCTCTAGTCTCTATTGGATGCAGTTGATACCATTTCTTGCACCCGGCCGGTGGTTTCGAATAAGGCTTTCCGGATACGGCGGGCGGCAACTCGACCGCATCCGGCATGGCTTGTTGCAATAAACGTCGACCATCGGACTCCGAGCCGACTTGAGCATCGTACCTTCCTGATGCTTGGATTCCCTGGATAATGTCAGCTTCGGTGGGCACGATGCGCAGTCCGTTCGCTCCGTGGTCGGAGCGAAACCATTTTATCAAAAGAGGCCATTCCACGGCACCTCAAAATGGAACCGCTTTCGACTGCCAAGTCTGATCCGGAACAGATAAAGGAGAAAGCTCCTTCCACAGACTCGACCCCTTCCGTTCCAGGTCCGCCGCCTTTGGCGGAAAAGATTATTTCGGCCACGCGGGATTCTCCGGGCATAGTCAACCAATTGGAGAGAAAAACCGAGCTCACTGTCGATGAAAACCAGGAAACCGATATTTGGTGGGGGTCCTATGCCGGCCGAACCATGATCCCCGGCTTCGTCGTCTGCATCCTACTGACAACACTCATCATCTGGGGTGTATGGTTGATTTGGCCTGAGCCGGACAATCGGCCTTATTTGGAGCGCTATACGACCTACATTTTGGTCGGCGCCGTTTGGAGTTTTCAATTGATTCGCTGGGGTTATAGGATTTTGGCGCTCAATTATCGGCTCACGACTCATCGGCTTTTTTGCCAGCGTGGCTTTCAGACTGCCGCAATGACGGCCATCGACTTGACCAAGATTGCCACGGTGCGCATTGAGCGCGCCCCTTTGGAAAACCAACTCAAAGTCGGCCGACTTCGAATCATCCCCGTTGACGCCTCTCAACCGCCCTTGCTTCTGGAAGGCGTCTGGCGTCCCGATCAAATCGCCGCTCTGATCATGAAGCAAGTTCAACAAGCCCGGCAGAAGCACGGAAAGACGGTCCTCTCGGCAAATTGAAAGAAACTGACAACCTGGTCAATAGAGGCAATCTGAAGGGCGTCAAGTCCCCGGCTGCCCCTGGACTTGTTCTAGCAGCCGGGTCGGAGTATATCGGGCGTTCGTGGTGGTTCCGGCAGATAACGTTCTTAACGGGCGGAGAGGAAGATCATGCAATTTCAAATCCCAAATGCCATTTCGCAAGATCCAAATTCCAAATCGCAAATTCCTAATACCAAGCCACATTATTCAGTTTTGGCAGCACGAATGGAGGGACTAGTGAATTGGAACTGGCGGCCGTTGGCCTTCGGCTTGGGGTTTTTGGCTTTGACGGCGGGCGCGTACTATCTGGGGCGATGCACAACTCTGCCGTCAGCGGCCGCGGCCTCGCCGGGCGTCGGCGATGCTCGGATTGATGCCGCTGCCACGAAAAGCACCGGCGCCAAGGAAGGGGATTCCCGCCAGGTAGTCGCTTACATCTACGGCAGCATTCCACTCACGCGCGAGGACTTGGGCGAATATCTGATCGCGCGCCAGGGCGCAGAGCGGCTGGAGCTGATGGTCAATCGCCGTATTATCGACTTGGCCTGCCAGAAAAAAGGCATCGTCGTCACCGACGCCGAAGTGGAGACAGCGTTGGCGGATGATCTGAAGTCCATGAACGTTCCCAGCGTTAAAGACTTTGTCAGCGGAGTGCTAAAGCGCTATCAAAAAACGCTTTACGAATGGAAGGAAGACGTGATTCGTCCCAAACTGGCTCTCGGCAAACTTTGCCGTGACCAGGTGAAGGTCACGGAGGAAGACCTGCAAAACGCTTTCAAGGCCTATCATGGCGAGAAAGTGGAATGCCAAATGATCATGTGGCCTACTTCGGAGAAGCACCATGTTTTGACTGAGACGTACGCCAAGATTCAACAAAGCGAAAGAGAGTTTAACTTGGCCGCCAAGAGCCAAGCGAGTTCGGCCCTGGCCGCCAAGGAAGGCCATGTGGACCCCTTCGGCCGTCATACGACCGGCAATGATGAACTGGAAAATGAGGCTTTCAAACTTCAACCAGGCGAAATTAGCCGTGTGATTGAGACACCCCAAGGCTTAGTCGTGGTCAAATGCATCAAGCACATCCCGGCGCAGGCCGGTGTCACCTTGGACGACAAAGAGCGAGCCAAACTCGAAAAAGAAATCATCGAACGAAAAATAGCCTTGGAAATCCCGAAAATGTTCAAGCAGTTGCGTGACCAGGCAAGCCCTCAGCTTTTCTTGGGCAAGAAGGTGGAGACGGAGGAGGATCTCACCAGACAGGCGAGGGAAGCCTTGACCTCGGATTCCCCGACCGGCCTTCCCAAGCATTCGCCGCAGGGAAACTAAAGACTGAAAGAATTTGAGCCACGGATGGAACACGGATTAACACGGACAAAAGAATCCGTGTTCGATCCGTGGCCAATTCATATTAGGTGGTACTTTCCTCGGCGCCTTTCTTGAATTCCAAACGATAAACGGCCACGCTGCCTTCGCTGGTGCCGGTGGCCAGGTATCGGCCGTCGAAGGTGAGGGCAACGCTGCAAACCATCGGCGCGGCCGGCATGAGCCATTTGCGGATGCGTTCATATTTGACCGTATCCCAGAGAATCGCTTGGCCCTGGCTGCCCACGGACACGAGATGATTCCCTTCCGGCGGAAAAAGCACCAGTCGCACGACCCCGGGATGCTCTTTCAACTTCACCATGGATCGTTCGCCTGACTGTCTCCCTCCAAGATCCCAGAGGCGGACGATTTGGTCCTGGCTTCCGGAGGCGAGAGTCTGGGCGTCCGGGGAGAAGGCCACGGACAGGACGTGTCCCATAGGCCCGCGCAACACGGCCAGCTCCTCGGTCCAAAGACGCCCCACGCTCCATAACCGAATGGTTTCATCCTGACCGGCGCTCGCCACCACTCGCGAATCGGGGGCAAAAGCCAAGGTCTTGATGGTATCGGTGTGGCCCTTCATCGTGGCCCGCTCCTCCGCGCCTTTCGAGGTGATATCCCAAAGGCGCACGAGTCGGTCGGTACCCGCGGAGGCCAGTAGTCGCCCGTCTGGAGAGAAAGCGAGCGCTTCCACGGGAGCGGTATGGCCCCGGAGTACCGCCACAGGCTCCGGATCGTCTCCCTTCACATACCAAAGGAAAATGAGTCCGTCCAATGAGCCGGATCCAGTCGCTAAGTATTTTCCGTCCGGCGAAAAAGCGAGTGAATGAACCCCCGCTGGGTGAACCTGAGGCAGGACGATTTCCTTAGGCCGTGATTTGGAAAAGCTTCTCAATCGAATAGAGCTATCGACGCCGCCCGAGACCAGGGTATTACGGTCGGGGCTAAAGGCGACCGACATGACCCAGCCGCGATGCCCTTTGAAGACTCTGAGCTTCTTCCCTCCTTCGGACTCCAAGGCGGGCGTAATTGATGCAGGGGTTTCCGCCAGGAAGGATAAAGGTGCTGCCGGGGCCGTGGGTTGAACCATTGTCGGCGCCTGGGAAGAAGGCGGCGGGGTAGCAGGCGGGGAAGGCGCCTCGCCGGCTACATCGACAATAGCAGTTGAAGTCGGCCGTTCGCTCGTAACCGACAGTGATTTGGGTGGCGCCTTGGCCGTCGCGGTCACGCCCAGGGCTGCCAAGGCATCGGCCACCTCGGCCGGCTGTTGGAACCGATGATCGGGCGATTTGGCCATCAGCTTGCGAATGACGACGGTCACGCCGGGCGGCACGTCCGGCCGCAATTCTTCCACCGGTTGAGGATCATCCAACTGATGCATGAGCAGCTTTTCGACCGCGCTTCCCTCGGGAAAAGGCGGCCGCCCGGTAAGCAGAAAATAAAAAGTAGCTCCCAGGCTATAAAGATCGGAACGAATGTCCGCCAAGTGGGAGTTGCGGGCCTGTTCCGGAGCAATATAATCCGGCGTCCCGACCACGGAGCCTTCATGCGTGAGGGAGCTGAGGACGGGGTCATCTCCAGCCTTCTCGGTGAGCCGAGCCAGTCCCATGTCCAGAATTTTTACCTGAGCGCTCGGCAACACCCAGAACGGAGTGCCTTCCGGCGGCACTCCAGTGTTGAGCGGCGGTTGCAATCCGGAATCTTTGTCAGGCCGACTGGTGAGAAGCAGCGACCGGCGGCCCAAGCCCTCTTTGACCGCCCGAGGCGCAGTCACTAAGAGGTTGGAAGGCTTAATGTCGCGATGAACCATGCCTTGTTCGTGGGCATGTTGCAAACCTTGAGCGGCCTGTTGAATAAAATGACACGCCTGAGCGAGGGGCAACGGACCCGCTTCTTTGACCAGGCGGGCCAAATCAGTGCCCTCAACATACTCCATGGCGATGAAGTGAACGTCATTAACCTTGTCGGCGTCATAAATGATAACGATGTTCTGGTGCTTGAGATGAGCGGCGGATCGCGCTTCTCTTTCGAACCGGCGGATGGCTTCCGGGTTTTGCAACAGGCGCTCAGGCCGAATGATCTTAAGAGCGACGAGCCGGTTGAGGCGTAGGTGGCGGGCCTTGAATACCTGTCCCATGCCGCCTTCGCCCAGAAGCTCCAGCAGACGATAAGCGCCTAAAGTGAGATCTTGCGGTCGGCCGTGCAGGAGACGATCGGCCTGGTATTCCGTGATCCAGCCGCGCTTCACTAACATAGGCGCCAAGACAGTGGCATCGTCGCAACCGGCTGCCAGATCGCGGGCGGTCTCCTCCACTTGCTCCGGTTCCAATAGCTGGCTGTCACGGAGCGCGTCGAGGAACACGGGGATCGAGGGGGTAGCCATGCGAAAACCAGCCGAACCAGACAACGGGACCTGAGCTTCCAGGTATCGTGTTCCAATTCTAGCTTGTGCGGAAAAGTGAGGCAATCGACAATATCGGCCAACCGCTGATTGCTTTGTGACTCTATGCAAGTTGCTGGACCTTTCTCGCATCCAACCATAATAATGAACTTGCAGTTCTCGCGAATGATCGGACCCGTGCAATCCTGGAGGTGAATCATGTCCAGAATCTGTTGGCATCTTTTTTCATGCAGCTTTGTCCTTGCCTTTATTTACCCGCTGCGCGCGGATGACTCGGGCGCGGCCAAAGAGATCGTGGAGAAGGCGATCAGGGCCGTCGGCCCGCAAGAGAAAATCGCCAAGCTCAAAGCGCTGACCATCAAGTTCAAAGGTAAGATCCAGCAAATGGGGATGGAAATTCCCTTTGCGGGCGAAGTGATTGGCCAAGGCGCCGACCAGAACAAGGTTTCCATCGACATTGACGTCAACGGTCAGAAAATCGCCATCAACACCATCCTCAATCGGGACAAGGGATGGACCAAGATCGGCGACATGCTCATGGACATGTCCGAGGAGCAACTCAAGGAGGCCCAAGAAGGCGCCCAGGAAAGCTGGATCGCGAGCTTGGTTCCTTTGAAAGACAAGGCCTATACGCTTTCTTCGCTCGGAGAGGTGAAGGTCAACGACCGGCCGGCGCTGGGGATTCGAGTTGCCAGCAAAGGGCATCGCGATGTTAATCTTTATTTTGACAAAGATAGTTCCTTGCTCCTCAAGACCGAAATGCGCGTCAAGGACGAGATGTCCGGCCAGGAGGTGAACCAGGAATCGTTTTATTCGGATTACAAGGAAGTCAACGGTCTCAAGGAGGCGATGAAGTTCGTGATCAAAAAGGACGGGAAGCCATTTTTGGAAGCCGAGGTCGAGGAAATTCGACGTGAGGAGAAGCTCGACGATTCGGTTTTCGCGAAACCATGAAATTCAGAACATCGCTTGCGGTTTAGCGCTAAACCGCAAGCGATGTTCGCGATGGCGCGGTAATCGGTTTCACTTCTTGTCGCCAATGATCCGCGGCAGTGTGTTCATCACTTCCTTGATTTTGTCGTCGTTCAGCTCCCCAGAACGGAGCGCGAAATTGGCGACCACCTTCTGCTTGACAAACATGAGAACCGTGACCTCGGCGTCTTTGGTTAGGCGATAACTCGGCGGCCCGAGCGGGTCTTCAAAAATGCCCAACGGCACGCCGCGAATCGCATACTTCTGGCTCCACTTCACCAACTTCGGATCCAGGTTCAACTGATCGTCGCTGAGGAAGGTAACCCAGGCGCGAAGCTCCTCTTTCTTGTGATCGGCGATGGCTTTATCGAGCTGGACGACCAATTTGCCAAGGGGATCGGTCGGCGTGCGCGCGAAAATCAGCACTGCCGGCTTGTCGCCCGTCTCACAGATATAGCAATACGATTGTCCGCGCTCGGGTCCCGTGGCGATGAGGGCGGCATAGGGACCGCACCGCTGGCCGGCTTGCGGACCGGAGTTGCAAGGTTCCTGGGAATACGATTCACCACAGAGGCACAAAGAGCACAGAGAGGAAAGAACGAAGAGCACATCTTTGCGATTCATTGATTAACCTCTGATTTCTTAATCGTGCCTTGGTTCTTTTCTTCTTCCCTCTGTGCTCTTTGTGTCTTTGTGTTGAACTCTCTTCGGAGAGCAGCCAGCTCGGCGTCGAGGCTGCGGACCTCGGCTTTTCGCCAGGCCCGGTGAGCCAGCTCCGCGTAGCGGCGCGCCTCGTCTGGTCGCCCTTGCCGCTCACAAAGCACTTGCAATCCCAGGGCGCCGTGCACGCTCCCGGGATCATGCGCCAAGGCCTCCAAGAAGGCCTCCTCGGCTGATTCGGTCTTACCTGTCTGCAAAGCAAGCGTGCCCCAAATCTCCATGAAATACGCGCCATTGCCCCACGAATGATGCGAGTAGTCTTTCTTCGATCGGTCGACCGCTTTGGCGAGAAGCGCGAGGCCTTGATCGACCGCTCCGGTCATGGCCATGAGTTGCCCCTGAGTTTCCCACAAACGGTATTCCAGTTGGTGGTTATTCTTGTCTTGTTGAAAAGCTTGCTGAAGGACTTCGACTTCCGGGACGGCCCGGACCGGCTCGCCCTTGGCTAAATACATCCGAGCGGCCAGGTATGCGGCCGTTTTCTTGTCGGTTTTGCGATATTCATGAATGATTTTCTCGGCATCGGCCCAATCGTGCTCGCAGAGATCCATCCGAAACCACGGCATCCAGTAATGATAGCCGTAGACTTCGACCTCCTTGCGCAACTCGTGAGCTTCGCGGAATCGGCCGTCGTGGATTAGGGAGAGCGTCAGGACCTCGAGATGATGCGAGAATTGATGGTCCTCGGACGGCTTGACGTTCATCTCCTTGTGATAAGCCCTCTCCATCTCGATGGCATGCGTGGAACGATCGCTGGTCTTATCCCAGCGACCTAGTCGAGTGGCAAGATGGGCTTGCATGTGAAACGGATGCGGAATGCCGGGCGAGGATTTAATGTAGTTCTCAGCATAAATCCAGCCCAGGGCAGGCCTCTGGATATTTTCATAGTGATGCAGCAACTCATGGTTGGCGGCGGGATGCATCGGGTCGATGCGGATCATGGCTTTATAGAATGGCGCCGAAGCCGTCGTTCCACCGAACAAGTTTTGGCCGCCTCCTAATTGCGCTCGATAGAACCATGCCTCCTCGTCGTCGTCGAAGAGAGAAATCATCGTGTCGATGGTCTCGGTGGCGGCTCTCTTATACGCGTCGGCGTTGCCGGCGGCATAGGGCGCGAGTCCCTTTTCTTGCATCCGTGCTTGAATGAGAAGCTGCTCGCGATGGCTGGCGTGTTCTCGTAAGTCATGAGATTTTTGTAGCGCTTTGGTGGCGGACTCAGCCCGGCCCCAGCGATCCAATGCCCGGCTCAAACCCCACCAAGCCAGCGCGCAGTCCGGATCGTGTTGCGCCGCCGTCTCAAACGACCGCGAGGCCTCCATCCACACATACGAGTAAAGATAACCCAGTCCTTGATCAAAGAACGCTTGGCACTCCGGTGAAGAAGTGCTGACGCGATAATGCACCGAGCAAAGATCGGGATGCGGTTTCGCCCTCATCAGGCCGGTGAGGGGCATCTTGCCATCTTTTGGAGAATCGGCGGGACCCGAGGCTTGCTGCGGATTCGTTGCGACCGAGGGTTTAGCTGCTTTGTTCGGAGGGTCTTGAGCGGCAATGAGAATGAGAGCCGCCAAAACCGTCATCCATCTACCCGAACGGAGAGGGCTCATGAAGTTGTTTTCCTTGAACGAAATAACTCGGCTGCTGGTCAGAGCTACACATATTCATTCGAAAGCTATTTTCGCTTCGCGTCTGATTCCAGGATTCATTCATTCTGGGGCTAGGAGAGTCTGATTTCCAGTAGAAAATCAACTCAGCACCCGGTAGGCGGTTGACAGGCGGCCCAGGAAGAGATTATAGTGTGGGATACGAATCTCAAACTGCGCGCTTTCTTTCCCACCATCATTTCCCGTTCCGGGAAGAAAGCGATGGTATGAAATCTCCTTGGCTCGCGCGACGGGCTTGGAGAAAAGACGGATATGAGCGGCAATGGAATGCACGATTTCTCCGAGGGGCGGGCACGCTACCCGCTGATGCCAAAATATGGCAGAGCCTCACAAAGGTCCTCCCGGACCAACCGATCCCAAGGAAGGGCAGCGGCCGCCTTCCGCGAATGCGGATGGGGCGCCGACCTCTGTTTTTGTTCCGGGTCCATCTTTCTCCGATGACGCACCAACGATCATTAGCCGGACTCAACCCAAGACCGTGGGTCCGGAAGATCTTCTCAAGAGCAATTTACGTGGACGGCGCTTGGCTCACTTCGAGCTATTAGAACCGATCGGCGCTGGCGGAATGGCCGCCGTCATCCGCGCTCGCGATACGCAACTCGATCGCACGGTGGCGCTGAAGATTCTGCCGCCGGAGATGTCGGCCAATCCGGAGAGCATCCTGCGCTTCCATCAGGAGGCGCGGGCGGCGGCGAAGCTTGACCACGAAAATATTGCTCGCGTTTTCTTCTGCGGTGAGGACCAGGGTCTTCATTTTATTTCATTCGAGTTCGTCGAAGGAGAAGACCTCCGCACTCATATTCAGAAGCACGGCCGATTGTCGGTCGCCGACGCCGTCCATTACCTTCTCCAAATCGCCAGTGGTTTGGCTCATGCGGCCGAGCGCGGCGTGGTCCATCGCGACATCAAGCCTTCGAACATCATCATCACGCCGAACGGCCGAGCCAAACTGGTCGACATGGGCCTGGCTCGCAGCATGGAGCCGCACGCCGACCTGGCCTTGACTCAGTCGGGAGTGACGCTCGGAACGTTTGATTATATTTCGCCCGAGCAGGCGTTGGAGCCGCGCCAGGCCGATGTGCGCAGCGACATTTACTCGCTCGGCTGTACTTTCTATCACGCGCTGACCGGCCAGGCGCCGGTGCCGGAAGGCACCGCGGCTAAGAAGCTGCACCATCACCAGAACGTCGGCGCCGTCGATCCGCAGCAGCTCAATCCCGACATCCCCGATGAGATCGCCGGAATCTTGGCGCGCATGATGGCCAAGGAGCCCAAGGATCGATACCAGCGGCCGGAAGACCTCATTCAACATTTGTCGGACCAGTTTCCCGGCGTCGGCCCCGTCGCTGATAAACCCAGCGGCGTCTCCGTGGTCCAGTCGTCGCCGCCCGCTCGTTCGACCATGGGGTTCGTGTGGTGGGCGGGCGCCGCCGCTGCAATCTTGCTGACGGTTTTCATTCTTCAAGGAACATTGTCCCGTAATACAGGACCGTCGAAAACGAGCGCCGGGGACGAGAGTGGAAGGAACTCGGCCAGTATTCCGGCGAGGGGCGGCAACTCGGAAACGGAAAACAAGCAGCCAAAATCTCTTGTCGTTCATAATGCGGAGGAATTGGCCCTTGCCCTACGAAATCCGCAGCCCCAAACTGAAATCAAACTCGCCACTGATCTTATCGATTTGAGCAAGGATGCGGATTCAAAGCTTCCCCTGGTTTTCGCCGGCGAGGGCTGTCAAGTCACCATTCGGCCGGCTGACGGCTTGCCTCATCGTCCGGTGATACGACTGACGGGCAAAGCCGGGTTTCCTGCCGATTCTGTGCTGGCGGCTCTTACGGTTCAAAAAGGTCATGTCACTCTGCGTCATTTGCGCTTTGAAGTCGATGCCGGGGATGCAGCCGGGATTCAATTGGCCGCCCTGAAGCTCCAAGAGACGGGCAACCTCACGATCGAGGACTGCGAATTCGAGCAAATCGGCGCTTCGCCTACCGGTCGGCTCAGCTCCGTCCTGGTGGAAGGACCCAGCGGCGACACATCGACATCGCGACTCGTGCTGGAAAAATGTTATTTCTCCGGCCGGGAGAGAACCGGAGCTCCGACTCCATCCTACGGTCAGGATGCGGTAACCTTGGATGGGGCGTCCTGGGTGCAAATCTTTAACTGCGCCTTTGGTCCGCACAATGCTCTGGTTCATCTGTTAGATGGCAAATCGAAGTTGGAAGTCCGCTATATATCAGCCTTGATGACGGACGGGACGGTGTTCTTGGCGGAACAAGGAGCGAAGGCGGATATCCCCATGTATGAGTCGCTGATTTCCTGTCCCAACAATCGCTTAAACAGCAGGGCCGCGGCTTTGATTAGTCAAAAGGGCGGCTCTTCGGTCGACGTCGATTTTACGGGCCGATGGAACTGTTATCACGATCTGGACGATTTCTGGATCATCGACGGCGTCCCGCAGCGCGCCAAGAATTGGCCCATGGA
>Ga0207070_1009_pt1 | contig 44662 bp, 40 predicted proteins | sample Alteio_BWMinHeat_92_FD_153591 | JGI IMG/M metagenome (GOLD analysis project Ga0207070, IMG submission 153591) | Enriched cells from forest soil in Barre Woods Harvard Forest LTER site, Petersham, Massachusetts, United States -... | ecosystem: Environmental > Terrestrial > Soil > Temperate forest >...
TGATACGCTAAAGCATGAAGGTTTCTCTATGATTATTCGAACCTCTCTTACATCTCCCGTCGGGCCGTTTATGAACCAAGATAACGTGCAGAGCATGGTTCACGATCTGCGCAATCCGATGACGGTCATTAAAGGAAATCTCCAGCTTTTGCTGAGCGGTGTTATGGGGCACATGACTGAAGAACAGCTGGTGATGATCCAGCGCTCGGTGGGCGCGTTGGAAGACTTGATCGTTATGACGGAAAACCTTCTGCAGGCCAGTACCTTGGAAAAAAGCGACCTGCTGATGAAAATGGAAGATGCCGATTTAGATAAACTGCTTTCCGATACCATCAATTTCTACGCCGTTCCATTTAAACAACGCGAAATGGCCCTCTACCGAGACGGCAACACGTTCGGAACGAAACTGCGCGTCGACGCCTTTTGGATGAAGCGCGTCTTAAACAATCTCATTTGGAACGCCTACAAATTCACGCCGGATCATGGCACCGTCACCATTCGCGTTTCTCACAAGGGAAAAGGACTTGAACTTATCATTGAAGATAATGGTCGCGGAATTCCAGAAGAGAAGTTGGCCAGCATTTTTGAAAAATTCACCCAGACCTCGCCCTGCGACCGGAAACTTGGGAGCGGGCTCGGTCTCTGGATCTGCAAACGCGTCCTCGAATTGCATGGCGGATCTATTCGTGTCGAATCCGAAGAAGGCAAAGGCAGCCGCTTCATTTTGAGCATTCCCGCTACCTGTATCCTCTAAAAAATAGACTATTCGATCCCTTGACATCGCCATTTACCTGGTTTATACTGACATTAAGATGAAAAAAGTAACCCGATTTGCTTTTTCTCTCGTCCTCTTAAGCTCGCTGGCAAGTAGTCAACTTCCTTCCTCCGGTTACTGCCAAATGATGATGGGCAGCACTTTTGCTAAAACCTGTTCTCTGTCTTGCTGCAAAGCCCACATGCCGATGGAGAAGTGCCCGTTTTTCAAAGCCTCTGCACCAAGAGACGTCATCGCCGATTCGGCCACAACGCTTAGAAACTCCCAGCAGGTTGTTCCAGCGGTACAGTCCATAGCGCTTTCCTCTCCTCTGCATATAGTGACAGTGGTCATGGGATGGAGCGACGCCATTCGACAACTCTTCTCCGGACCGCCTCCCTCTGTTCGCGCGCCTCCCGCAGACATTCATCTCCTCGCTGCTTAAACCGTCAGTCGGTTTTCCCCTTTAAAATAGTCACAAGGAACTCATGTTTCGATACAGTCATTTATTATGTTTTATCGCTTTGGCGTTCTGCCTTCCCCGGCTCGCAGGATCGGAGACAATGCTGTCATTGCCGACGCTCCTGCTGAAAGCGCGTGACCAAAACCCGGACATTTTGGCGGCGCGGCAGGCCTGGAAAGTATCGCAAGCCCAAATCTCGCCAACCGGGACATGGCCGGACCCGACGTGGACCTATATCGATGAAAAATTCCCCAGTGGAACCCCGGGCATGGAAGCAGAAAAAATAAAACATTATCGTGTCGAACAAGCGATTCCTTTCCCCGGCAAACTGAGCGGAGACGCGCAGATGAAATACCACGAAACATTGATTGATGAATCGAAATACCGCGCGGCCATGCTGACGGTCTTCCGCGACGTGCGCATGCGCTTTTATCAGCTTTACTTAACCGACCAGAAAATCGACCTCGCCGCACAAAGCGTCGACGTGCTTAAGAACGCGCTGAAAACCGCGCAGGCCCGTTTGGCTTCTGGTCAATCCTCCGCCTCGGACGTCTTCATGGCCCAAACGGAGCTCCGCCGCATGGAAAACGAACTCTTTGAGCAACACCAGCAGCGCGCACTCATTGCTATTGAATTAAACACTCTCCTCAATCAGCCTACGGACTCCGCGGTTGGCCAGGCGGAGGCGCCAACTCTCGTGGATCTTCCTCTTACACTGGCTCAATTTCGGAAGGTGGCGCAAAACAACGCCCCGGAATACATGACAGCCATGCACGAGCTCAATCACGCCCGCGCCATGACCAGCCGCAACCGCTTGTCCTGGGCTCCCGATTTCGGAGTCATGTATGAAAGAGAAGCAGCCGCTTCCGGGGACGCGGGCCGGCAAATCGGTGTAAATGTGACCTTTCCTTTATGGTTCAACCGGCCGTGGAATCTTTCAAAAGCGGCTGACGAGCATGAAAAAGAAGCCAAAGCGTCTTCTGAATCCATGCAAAATGAAGTCCTTAAAATGATTCATACAGAAATGACGGAAGTGCAGACCCATTTAGGATTGGCTCGAAACTATGAAACAGGCATCCTGCCATCAGCCACGAGCAGCTTGCGCATCGCGCGGCAGCAGTACGCTAGCGGTCGAGGCGATTTCCTGCGTCTCTTGGAAGCTTTCCGCACCTGGATCGAAGCCCATAACCAATATCAAGATCAGGTCTATCACTATGCCGAGCATTGGAGCGAGCTGGGACGATGGCTAGGGGTCGAAGTAGACCATGCCAAGGAAGCGCAGGATCAGATGGGAATTATGCCGATGGGGAGCCACCATGAATAACAAGATCAGTTCCTTCACTTTTGCTTTTTGCTCATTGCTCTTTGCTCTTGCCGTTCTCCCCGCCTGCTCCCGCCACCCCGCTGACTCGCCAACAGGCATCGCGGCTCACGTTGGCTATCACTGCCCGATGCACCCGCAATACCATTCGGACAAACCCGGGGACTGCCCTATCTGTCAAATGAAATTGGTGGCGGATACGGAGGTCGCGCCCGTCAAAGCCGAACACAAGATCCTCTATTACCGCAACCCCATGCAGGCAAGCGTGACCTCACCGACGCCTATGAAAGATTCCATGGGAATGGATTACGTTCCGGTCTATGCGGACGAGGCAGGTTCCGTCACCGTCTCCGGCCAGGCCGATGTGCGCATTGCGGCTGGTCGCGAGCAGCTCATTGGCGTGAAGCTCGCGCGCGCCGAAACGCGCGATCTCTTTGACACCGTCCGGGCATCGGCCAAAGTGGCGTACGATCCGGGACTTTACAGCGCAATTCTGGAACATCGCGAAGCCGTGGGCGCGTTGACGAAAAGTCGCGCCTCCGGTTCAGCGGATTTTTTAGAAGAAGCCCGTTCCACCGTGCAAGCCTCGCGGCTACGCCTGCGGCAGATGGGGCTCTCCGATGCCCAGATCGATCAGGCTGGAGAACCGGGGGTGGACCCCTCCAATCTTTTAGTCGGACAGACGGGCGGAAAGGTTTGGGTGTACATCGAACTTTATGATTATGAAACCCGTCTCGTAAAACCCGGCCAACGAGCGACTTTTGAATCCTCCTCTTATCCTGGACATCTGTTTGAAGGCACGGTGCGGTCCATCGATCAGGTGGTGAACGCCGAAACCCGAACCCTCCGCGCGCGCGCGGAAGTCCCCGATCCGCAGGGAGAACTCAAGCCCGATATGTATCTAAACGCCGTCGTCTATGCGCCGGTCGGCAAAAAGCTGGCTATCCCAGAAACGGCAGTATTGGACACCGGCACCCGCCAACTTGTGTATGTCGCCAAGGAACCTGGCCATTACGAACCCCGTGAGGTTCATCTCGGTCGGGATGCCGGCGGCTATTACGAGGTGGTCAACGGTTTGAGCGAAGGCGAGCAAGTGGTCAATTCCGCTAATTTTTTCATCGATTCGGAATCCAAGATCCGCGCGGCAGCGGGGCAATGATGATCGAACGTATTATTGAATGGTCGGCAAAAAATAAATACATCGTCGCGCTGATGACGCTCGTGACGTTGGCGGGAGCTGTCTATTGCATGCGCCGCATCCCGCTGGATGCCATACCGGATCTCTCCGACACGCAGGTCATCATTTATTCCCGCTGGGACCGCAGCCCGGACATCATTGAGGATCAAGTCACCTATCCGATCGTCAGCGCGATGCTGGGCGCTCCCAAAGTCAAAGCCATCCGCGGTTTCTCCGATTTCGGCTTTTCCTACGTCTACATCATTTTCCAGGATGGCACCGATCTCTATTGGGCGCGCAGCCGTGTTCTGGAATATCTGTCAAAAATTCAGGCGCGTCTACCCGAAGGCGTACGCACGGAACTCGGGCCGGATGCCACCGGCGTCGGCTGGGTCTATCAATATGCGCTCGTCGATAAATCCGGTCAGCATGACCTGGCGGAGTTGCGCAGCTTTCAAGACTGGACGCTGCGCTATTGGCTGCAGTCTGTCCCGGGGGTAGCCGAGGTGGCCTCAATCGGCGGGTTTCAAAAACAATACCAGGTGAACGTCGATCCGAACGCGTTGTTGTCCTATAAGATCCCCTTAACCAAAGTGATCGAAGCCGTGCGCGACGGCAACAACGATGTCGGCGGGCGGCTGGTGGAATTCTCCGGCGCCGAATACATGATCCGCGGCCGCGGCTATGCCAAGTCCGTCGCCGACCTGGAAGACATCGCTATCGGCCGAGGGGCGGGCGGGACGCCGATCCTGATTAAAAACGTCGCTCATGTGGTCTTAGGGCCGGACATTCGCCGGGGGATTGTGGACTTGGATGGCATGGGCGACACGGCAGGCGGCATCGTCGTCATGCGTCAAGGCGAAAATGCTTTGAACGTGATTGAGCGCGTAAAGGAACGCATCCGCGAAATCACGCCGTCACTGCCGGCCGGCATGGAAATTGTCCCCACTTATGACCGCTCCGAATTGATCCAGCATTCCATTCACACTCTCAAACACGAACTCGTCATCGAAATGATCATCGTGAGTTTGGTCATTCTCATTTTTCTTTGGCATTTCCCTTCGGCGGTCATCCCCATCGTCACCATTCCCATTTCGGTCGCTCTCGCGTTTATTCCCCTCTATGCTCTAGGGCTCACCTCAAACATCATGTCCTTGGCCGGGATCGCAATCTCGATTGGTGTGCTCGTCGATGGGGCCATCGTAGAAGTTGAAAATGCCTATAAGCGGCTTGAAGAATGGAATGAGGCCGGGCGCCCTGGAGATTTTCACCTTGTACGCTTGCAAGCCCTGAAAGAGGTTGGTCCGTCCGTATTTTTCTCGCTGCTCGTCATCGCTGTTGCCTTTATGCCGATCTTCACCTTGGTTGATCAGGAAGGGCGGCTGTTTAAGCCGTTGGCCTACTCCAAGAATTTCGCGATGGCGATTGCTGCCCTTTTAGCCATCACGCTCGACCCCGCCATCCGCATGATGTTTACGCGCATGGATTTTGTTCATTGGAAACCGGTATGGCTTTCAAACATTGTGAATCATCTAACCGTCGGACATTATTATCCGGAAGAGAAACATCCGATCTCGAAGCGCCTCTTCCGCATCTATGAACCAGTGTGCCGCTGGACGCTCGCGCATCGCAAAACCACGCTCGCCGTCGCGATCGGGCTCGTGATCTCGGCGGTCCCCGCTTATCTTATGCTCGGATCCGAATTCATGCCGCCGCTTTATGAAGGGAGCCTGCTCTTTATGCCGACGACTCTTCCCGGGCTTTCCGTGAGCCAAGCGCAGGAACTCATGCAGGCCCAGGACAAGATCTTGAAAAGCTTTCCGGAAGTGGCAAAGGTCTTCGGAAAAGCCGGCCGCGCTGAGACGGCGACGGATCCGGCGCCCTTTTCCATGATGGAAACAACTGTTTTACTTAAGCCCGACTCCGAATGGCGCAAAGGTCTGACGAAAGAAAAACTGATTGATGAGATGGATCAGGCTCTTAAATTTCCCGGAGTGACCAATGCCTGGACGATGCCCATCAAAAACCGGCTCGACATGCTTTCCACCGGCATCCGCACGCCCGTCGGCGTCAAAATCCTGGGCGCGGATTTGGCCGTCATCGAAAAGATCGGGACTCAGCTCGAAGGGATTTTAAAAGACGTGCCCGGCACGCGCAGCGTTTTTGCCGAGCGCACAGCCGGTGGGTACTTCTTGGATTTCAATTTAAGGCGCGAGCGGTTGGCGCGCTACGGCCTGAGCATTAAAGACGCCGAAGAAATCATTATGTCGGCCATTGGTGGAGATCCGGTAACGACGACGGTCGAAGGTCGCGAACGCTACACCGTGAGTGTCCGCTACGCCCGCGAGCTGCGCGACAACCTCTCGAAGCTCAAACGCGTGCTCGTCCCCACCATGTCCGGTGCGCAAATTCCCTTGGCGGAGTTGGCCGATATCGAACTTAAGCTTGGTCCTTCCATGATCCGTGATGAGAACGGTCGCTTGGCAGGGTACGTCTATGTCGACATGGCTGGGCGCGATATCGGAAGCTACGTGAACGACGCCAAGCAGATCACGCGCGAAAAACTAATCCTGCCCGAAGGCTATTCCCTCTTATGGAGCGGCCAGTACGAAAACATGCTGCGCGTGCGCGAGCGTCTAAAAATCGTTCTGCCCATCACGCTCTTTTTAATCTTCATGCTCCTCTATATGAACACAAAGTCCGCCGTGAAAGCCACGATCGTTATGCTCGCGGTCCCTTTCTCGCTCGTGGGAGCGGTGTGGTATTTGTATTTCTTGGGGTACAACATTTCGATTGCCGTCTGGGTGGGAATGATCGCACTTATGGGCTTGGACGCCGAGACGGGCGTGTTCATGCTTCTGTTTTTAGATCTGTCTTATCAGCAAGCAGTTAACGATGGAAAAATGCGCAGCGAAGCCGACTTGACCGAAGCCATCGTCCACGGTGCCGTCAAGCGCGTGCGTCCCAAGATGATGACCGTCTGCGCCGCCTTCATGGGCCTGGTCCCCATCATGCTTTCCACCGGCTCCGGCGCCGACATGATGAAACGCGTCGCTGCCCCCATGGTCGGCGGCCTCCTCACCAGCTTCCTCTTAGAGCTTTTGGTTTACCCCCCCATCTACGCCTTCTGGAAACGCCGCACGCTTTAAAACGGCAACGTCGCTCGGCGTACCGTCTACGCCTTCCGCTCTAACGCGATTTCTTAACGTGAGAAGCTCGGCATCGCCCCCCTCCAAAACAGCGGTCGTGTGGCGAGAGGCCTGCCGACCTTCTCACTAAAATCGCTGAGCCGCTCCAGGCGCAGACGGTACACCTCGCAAAAACATTATCTTACCTTTAGCAAAAGCGTTACAGGCTAAAAGACTCATATTCACTGAATACCCAAAAATCCATGAATAAATTCGTCGTTTGGCCCTCTAAGAGAATGGAGGAACGATGAATCCATTGATTTTCTGTGTATTTCGATGTACCCTATAAATAGCCGGTTTGAATGGGATTCTAAGAAAGCTATTGTTAATCTTCGGAATCACGGAGTCTCATTTGAAGATGCGGCCGAAGCATTGAGTGACCCAAACGGCCTTGTGATCTACGATCAACTTCATTCTATTCACGAAGATCGTTTTTGTTGGATTGGGCTGAGCTCAAAAGGTGTTCTCTCCGTGGTTATCACCGATCGACAAGACGACCGCGTTTGTCGAATTATTAGCGCCAGGCGCGCGAGTCGCAATGAGAGGATTCGTTATTATGAAAATGAAAAAACGTACCATAATCGACCCTGACAACCCACCCTTGACGGATGCGCAGCTTCGATCCATGCGTCGCGTTACGCCTGAAGAGCATGCGCGATTCCGACAGGCCTACATTAACACGTTCGGCAAAGAACCGCCTATGCGCGGACGCCCTGCCAAAGCTCCGCATCTGAAGTATCGCGACATTCATCTCAAACTTCATCCGAAAGCGCTCGCATGGGCACGCATGCAAGCCAAGCGCCGCGGCATCGGCTATCAAACCCTCATCAACGAAATTCTTTTGCGGCACGCGGCATAGGACAAGCAAAGTCTGAGAGAGGCAACGGCGCTCAGCGTACCGCCTACGCCTTCCGCTCGGACGCGATTTCTTAACGTGAGAAGCTCGGCATCGCTCCCCTCCAAAGTGGCCGTCGGGAAGCGAGAGGCCTGCCGACCTTCTCACTAAAATCGCTGAGCCGCTCCAGGCGCAGACGGTACACCTAGCAAAAAACGCGGAGAAAACTTCAACTTCGAAAGGTGGTCGCAATTTGCGACTACCTCTTGTTTCTCACGAGCGGTAAGCTGGAACATAAAATCGGCAGGAAACCGATCCCGATTGCGCTTGACCTGCTCATTCAATCGCTAACCGCGGCTTAATGACTTTCCCTTCTATTGCTGGTTATAATCCGACCAGGGTTATCAGAATCTAAAATCTCTCATGGATGGGGGTCGTCATGACGAAAAAAATTGTCGATGCCGTTTTTGAAGGCGGGGGCGTCAAAGGGATTGGACTGGTCGGCGCTTTATCCGTCATTGAAGAAAATGGATACGGCTGGGGTCATGTGGCGGGCACGTCGGCTGGAGCCATTGTGGCGTCTCTCATCGCCGCCGGATATACCGCTTCCGAATTGAAAGACGTCGTTGGAACCCTCGATTACAAAAAATTTAAACAGATCACAACCATGGACCGCGTTCCGTTCATCGGCCCGCTGCTCAATCTGTTCATCAAACGCGGCATCTACAGCGGCGACTATTTAGAAACCTGGATCACCCAATGCCTGGCCGCCAAGGGAATTCACACCTTTGGACAGTTGGTTATTCCGGGCGAGCAGGATCCGCGCTACCGCTACAAACTCCAAGTCATCACCTCCGACATCAGCAATCAATACATGGTGGTTTTGCCGCATGGCGCCAAACGCTACGGCATTAATCCCGACGACATGCCGGTGGCGCAAGCCGTGCGCATGAGCATGAGTATTCCCTTCTTCTTCGAAGCGGTGAAACAAAAGGACACGTACTTCGTGGACGGCGGCATCTTGAGCAATTTTCCCGTCTGGCTCTTTGATTCGGCCGGCATTCCCGCTTGGCCGACGTTTGGTTTTAAATTCATCGAACCGGAATATGGTCAGCCCAACAAAACGACCAATCCTTACGACATGGCCAAGGCGATCTTCGGCACCATGATGGAAGCTCACGACAAGATGCATGTGGAAAATGAAGATTTTCTGCGAACCATCGCCATTCCAACCTTAGGCGTCCAAGCGACGGATTTTAACTTGAGCGGACAACAACGCGACGCCCTTTTCCAATCCGGACGGCAAGCCGCGCAAGAGTTTTTGAAGACTTGGGATTTCCAGGCGTACATCCGGCAGTACCGCATGCAACGCAACCCGGACTACATCATTAAGGTAAACAAGCTTAAAAAAGATATGGTCGGCGGCGAACAAGCCACGGCCACCACACCGGTGAACCAAGACCCGGCTGTCTTTTCCACACACTGATGGCTCTCCTACACACCAATGCTTCGACGTGGAATCACCGGACGGTTCTTTTCGTCCATGGAATCGGCCTGCAGCCGGCCGGTTATTCCGAGCCGCTTTACCAAATCCTGCGCCAAGCCGATTCCAGCACCGTGGATGCGACGCGCTGGCACGAAGTCGCTTACGATTCCGTCAACACGGCGCTCGAGCTGAAAGTGCGAAACCTGAACAGTGTCATCCCTCAGGCCGGACAAAGCCCTACCGCCAAGCAAACCGCGGAAGATCTCGTCGTGGATCTTGTCGATTATTTATTTACCACGGATCCTTACAATTGGATCAACACCGTTTTCCGCAAAGCGCTTGTCGGTATTATCACGCAAGGGCAAAACGACGGGGTAGCGGTGCGAGACCAGTCGGTCATCTTGATCGCTCATAGTCTTGGGACAGTTGTTTCCTATGAAGGGTTGCACAGTATCGTCACAGATCCGCAACTGCCTGGGCTTTCCAGCGGGTTTCGCGTCCGCGCCTATCTCACGATGGGCTGTCCCTTGGCTTTCATCAAAGCAAATCTCTCGCGTCTGAAATATTTAAATAAGAACTTCTTTTTAGGAAAGGAGCCGATCGGACGGCCTACGCGCGTGGACACCTTTTCCGGAGAAACACAGTCGAATGTTGCCGATTGGTTCAATTTCCGTCAGCAGATCGACCCGGTCGCCAGCCTAATTCCACTCACGATGGCCACCTCCAATAACGCGCTGTCGCAGGAAACATTCGTTTTTAACAAGCTCCATGCCGGAATCAACCCACACGATTTTTCCAACTATGTCACCGAATACAGCCCTTTTATCCTCCAACAGATCAAAGCCTAAATGCGCCATGCTCTTTTGGCGTCCTACGCTAGCGGGGGTCTTTTTCATTTTTACAGCACCCACTTTATGGGCGAGCAATTATCTTTTTCTCGACAAACCCTATTTGGATCTGACCGAAAAAATTCAGACCGAAGCTGATGCCCAGGCCAGCCATTTTCTAGAAAAGGGAAGCGCGCTCGAAACCAAGTACAAACAAGTCGCGGCTTCTCTGCGCGCTCAGATCAGCGATGTCCAAAGAGCCCGCCTTTTAAAAAAACTCAAACCGGAGTTGGTCGTCCAAACGAAAGATCAGCAGTTTGCAGACAATCTAAATTCATTTAAGGATGCGCTGAACTATATGGTTCAGAAAAGCGGGAAAAGTCCTGTGGCTTTATTTCCCTCGTATGACGAATGGCAAAAGGTGGAAACACAAGCGGTGAGCCAAGGATTGGACCAACGTTTGGACGCGTTCCAAACGCGCTTCGGCCCAGACAGTGAACCCGTCAATTTCATCGAATATTTTGGCGGCGAACTGCTGCTCCCGGGAACGGAAGCCGGGCCGAGCGCGTGGGAACCGATTGCACGTCTATCCCCTGTCCAGGCGACGAGCGCGGGAGCCGCCGTGTCCTCCGCCGAAGCCGGCATGAATTATTATTTCGTCAACCGACCAGCGCCCGCGCCGTTGCGCTGGGTTGGCATCACCAACCATGTAGGCCTCGCGGCGACGCTTCAATATTTGAACAACCCACGAATTTTTCATTTTCAAGGACGGCCGGCCTTCGGCTTAACGCTTCACCTCGACCGCAAAGAACTCGGCGCCAGCTGGGACCCCGATTCCAAAACGGTACGGGTCAATATAGGGTACGCCTTCCAAGTTGTACCGCTCGCGTTCTAGGCCTCGAGGACAAATACTATAATTCTGAGATGAAGATCCCCTACTCGCCTGATCGTAACTGGCTTTGGATTGTTGGATTGATTTTTCTTTACTCCTGTTCTTTCGCCTCACCCGAACCCGCTGATATTTCCACGCATACCATAATCGCCGTCCCTTCAAAGACGGCAAAGCCAAAACCTCAGCCCCACGTTCAGGTGCTGAAGTTTAAACCCGCGACAACTCATGGCCAGATCCTTTCTCCCGGCGAAAAAGCGCCACCCACCACGCTCGAAAGTTCTAGCAGTCCTACCGTTACAAATCATTAGCCGCTCGTTATTTTATTCGCTTGCAATTCTTTAAAACTGCCTCCATAAATGGCATTATGCGCAAGAAGCGGCTAATGCTTGCCGCCAAGAGCCCGAGGAGGATCGTATGGATTTAACGTGTCCCGTTTGCAGCAAAACGATGGTCGACCAGGATTTTGGCGGTGTGAAAGCGCACGTGTGCATCAACGGCTGCAAGGGGATCTATTTCGATTGGTTACAAATGCAAAAATTGGACCACAAAAATCAGGGGTTTGGAGAAGCGTTGCAGGCGGCGCTCAAATACCCGCGAACCAACGACGACAATCGCGAAAGGCTCCATTGCCCGAAGTGCAAACTCCTCATGTACCGCCACCAATTTGCGCTCGATAACGAAGTCAACATTGACGAATGCTACGGCTGCGGCGGGATTTTCTTGGACTCCGGAGAATTGCAGAATATCCGGGATCACTCTATGACAAAGCCGCAAGAAGAGGTTTACCTCAACAAACTCGTCGAGGCCATGCCCGAAACGAAAGCCTTGGAGCAGCAAGAAGAAAAAGACGAAAAGCGAGCCGATGCGCTCGCCCACTTTACCCGCTTTCTACGTCTCAGCTACTACATGACAGGCCACTGATATAGAAAAAGTATAATACGGCTCGCAAACCTATGAAACGCCTGGCGCTCGCCATCATTCTTTTGAGCCTTCAAGCCCCTCTCAGGGCCGATGACGAGGCAGGCCTTGCTCCAGCACAAGCCGATAACTCCCCTCAACCTGATTTGACCATTGATAAGTGGGTTCCGAAGGGAGAAACGCCTCGCGCCATTTCCAAACCCGTCGATACCGTTCCCACACCAACCTCCGTAGAAAGCACGAAAAACGTTTCCTCAGCGGTGCCTCCCGCACCTCCAGCAGCGATTCCGCCGCCCGCTTCAGTTCCAGCTCCCGTGACGCCGCGAACTCTTCCGCGTTACGGAGGCGTGCCGATGAATGAGATGACGGGATCGGTTGCTTCTCTGGATGCCGGCACCCACACGATTCGCGTCACCGTGGACGGGGGTGTAACGCCGCAATTTGATTACGACGAGAAAACCGTCATCGACGACAATGGCCGGCTGATCACGATGGATGATCTCCATGTGGGAGACCAAGTCGTCGTGCGTTATATCGGCAAAGTTCTTACCGCCCGCGAAATCGACCGAGTTTCCGAAGCCCCCGCCACCTCCTCATCCAAATAACCCCTTGAAATCCGTCTTTTCTCAGGGTATTCCTGAGTAAGAACTTATGGCGAAAATACTCGTCGTTGATGATGATTCGAGCATCGTAGAAATCCTGCAGTTCCTTCTGATTAAGGAGGGACATACCGTTTGCGTCGCACGCAACGGCAAGGCGGGACTCGAGATGGCCAAAAACGAACATCCCGATTTGATGATCTTGGATGTCATGATGCCGGAGATGGATGGATTCAGCGTGAGTGGTGAACTGCTGAAAGATCCCGCCGGCCGCCGCATTCCCATTCTCATTTTGACGGCGAAAGGCAATATGCGAGGAATTTTTGCGATGGTCCCCAATGTCAGCGCTTATATCGATAAACCCTTTGAGCCGGACCAGCTGTTGGAAGTCGTTCGCCAAACCCTCGCCGCGCAAGCCAAAGCCGCCTAATAACTTAATCGTTACAAGTAGAAGTCTTCTCTGTCCGACGATAAACGTAACATCCTTTAACAAGCTCCTTTTCTCATTGCGGGCTTAAAAGCTCAGCGTTAGACTGCCAGTGCCAATGGACAATCAGCAATTTCTCGACACGGCGTTCAAAAACCTGCCTGGGGGTCTCATCCTGGTTGACCTGCGCGGCCGCGTCCGGGCCATTAACGAGACGGCCGAAGTTCTTCTAGGCCTGATTGGCAAAGTCACTCCCGGCGATCACTGCCGAAACGTTTTAGATGCCCATCCGAAAATGGTGCGTGTCCTGCAGGATACCTGTAACAAATTGAGTGGTGCCAGCCGCCAAGAGTTGGTGACGCAACGCCCCGATGGCGAAAAAATGGTGGTCGGCTACAGCACGGTCGTAATGAAGAATGCCTCGAACGAACCGATCGGCGTGGCCATGAGCTTTCAAGATATCACCCGCCTAATCCCGCTCATGGATTCGGAACAATTTTTGAATATCGCCCTAAAAAACATGCCCGGCGGACTCATTTTCGTGGATGTGCAGGGCCGCGTCCGCGGTGTGAACGAAATGGCCCGCAAAATTTTGGGAATCAAGGATGAGATCGATACCGGCACGGAATGCCATAAAGCGCTCGCTAGCCATCCGCACGTGTATAAGGTGCTTCTGGCGACCTGCGAAAATTTAACAGCGGTGAATCGACAGGAAATCACCACCCGTCGTGACGACGGCGAAAAAGTGGCCCTCGGCTATGGCACATTAATTTTAAAGAACTCGCAAGGTAAACCGATCGGCGTCGGTATGACCTTTCAGGACATTACCCGCTACATCCCACTACCTTTGAAAGCGGAGTTCATCCGCATTGTCGATCGATTCTTTACTCCCTTTGCCTTGGCTCTCGTCGTCTCTTCCTTATATCTGGGGTTTGCGGAGCCCAGAGCTAAGTGGATTTCAGTCGGACTGGTTGTCTTTCTCGGAATCTTCAACGAAATTTCCGCTTACGTCGCCAAAAAGCATATCGAATGGGCGGCTCCGGTGGGGAACACGCGCCTCATCACAAACTTTATCGCTAACGTCGTCCTCGTGTATCTCTTGGGCACTTTCTGGGGACCAATGTGGCTGCTTTTCGTGCTCACCCCCGTCGCGACAGCTCTCTACGCCAGCTGGACCAGAACCTTTATTACAGCCTCCATTTCGTCAGCCGCGCTCTTGGGCATCTATTATTCTCGAGGCTTGGAGGGCACTGTCGGCTGGGGTCAGGCTTCCCTGCATGCCGCCTTCATCGTTTTCATCAGCCTGTTCGTCAATTCCATCGCGCGCCTAGTCATGCAGATGAAAAATACGGGAGCCGCCACGAAACCGGCCAAGAGTCCATTGACCGCGACCTCCTCTGCCGCCGCTTCTCCTTCGCTGCAAGAACATAAGCTCGCCGCTTAAACAACCGCGTCACCCAACTGTCACACCACTATCGTATTCTTAGTAGAATTCACATGAAACAAATGCCCCCCCCGCATCATGATTATCGAGGACGAAAAAGACATCGTCCGTCTGCTCAAATACAACCTTGAGAAAGAAGGATTTGTCGCGATGGCTGCCTATGATGGCGAAGCCGGACTCGATCTGGCGCGCAAAGAAAAGCCCGACTTGATTATTCTCGACCTCATGCTTCCCAAATTGGACGGCATGCAGGTTTGCCGTACCCTGCGGCAGGAATCGCAAGTGCCCATCATCATGCTGACCGCCAAAAAGGAAGAGATCGATCGGATTGTAGGCCTGGAGTTGGGCGCGGATGACTATGTCACCAAACCTTTCAGCGTCCGGGAACTTATGGCCCGCGTGAAAACGATTCTCCGCCGCTCGAAGCCATCGTCCCGGGAAGACAAGATCTTTAAAGTCGGCATCCTAGAAGTTGATTTCTCTCGCTACACCGTGACCATCAAAGGAAAACCCGTCGCCTTAAGCTCGAAGGAATTTGAATTCCTAAAAATTCTTATTCAAGCCAACGGAAAAGCCTTAAGCCGCGATCAGCTGCTTGAACAAGTTTGGGGCCACGACCCTTCTTTTGAAATCGACACGCGCACGATCGATCAGCACATCGCCCGCCTGCGCGACAAGCTGGGACCCGAGGCCAAACGCGTAATCACCGTCAAGAATGTGGGATATCGTTTTGACACGGAATGAAGCTCTCCTTCGCTAAGAAGCTGACCGCCAGTTATCTTTTCGTCGCCACCGTCACGCTTCTGATCACGGGCGTTTTCCTCTCCCATCATCAAAACCTATGGACGGCCGGCGCGGCGGCGTTTCTCATCGCCATGGGCGTCTCATGGATCACTATGCGTAAAATCAGCCAGCCGCTCCGTGATCTGTTGGCTTCCATGGGGGTCGAGACTCAGGACGAGTTGGGGCATTTGGCCCGCACCTATAGCGATATGGCGGCACGCATCGAAGAAAAAGTACGCGATCTTTCGCGCGAGCGCACGCAACTGGGAGCTATCCTCTCCGCGCTCATCGAAAGCATCATCGCCATTGATCATCAGGGGAAGCTTCTCTTCCTGAACCCCGCGGCGAAAAACCTGTTCGGCCTGCAGTCCGGAGATATTTCCGGTCGGCCTTTTCTAGAAGTTCTGCGCCACAGCCTTTTAAACGATGTTCTAACCCAAACGCTGACCGAGCGCCGCGTCATCCAAAAAGAAATCACGCTGCACGCACCAGAGGAACGGGTCGTTTCCGTGCATGCGCTGCCCGTCGATTACGGTCAAGGTCAAACCGGTGTGTTAGCAGCGCTGCACGACATCACGGAACTGCGCAAATTGGAAAACATCCGGCGCGAGTTTGTGGCGAATGTTTCCCATGAACTCAAGACCCCTTTAACCTCCATCAAGGGATACGTCGAAACCCTTTTGGATGGCGCTATCAACGACCCCGAACACAACCAAGAATTTCTAAAAACGATCCAGGAACATACCAACAATTTGAGCCAGCTCATCGATGATATTCTGGATCTCTCCGCGATCGAAGCCCAACGCGTCAACTATCGTTTCGAAGCGGTGAGCGTCAAAGAAGTGGTAGACCGCATTATTAAAGCTCTGGACCCTATGGCCAAAGCGAAAAAAGTAACCGTCGTTTCAAAATTGTCTGACACACTTCCCAAAGCCCGTGCGGACCGTGAGAAGCTTGCTCAAATCGTGATTAATCTTATCGATAACGCCATCAAATTCAACAAACCTGGCGGCGAAGTGCGCCTTCATGCTGAACCCAACGGCACGGCCCTCAAACTTCAAGTGACCGATACCGGCCGAGGCATCCCTCCGGAAGATCTCCCACGCGTCTTTGAGCGTTTTTATCGTGGCGACAAATCCCATTCCCACGAAGTCCCGGGCACTGGGCTGGGCCTGGCGATCGTGAAGCATTTGGTCGAAGCCCATAAAGGAACCATCACCGCCCAAAGCACTCCCGGCCAAGGGTCCACCTTCCAGTTCACACTTCCTCTAGCCTAAAGTCGATCTCACAATGCTGAAACTTTTTGAGGGCAGGACACGTCCAACGAACAGAACCATTCACAGAGACAAGGAGGGATCCATGAAAAACCAGATAAAAATCGCAGCTATAATAGCAGCTATTTTTGGACTCGCCAGCATCGCCTTGCCCGTCCATGCCTTTACCGAAGGCGCCTGCAAAGACGATGCCCAAAAGCTCTGCGGGGATGTGAAGCCGGGCGATGGGAAAATTAAAGACTGCATGAAGCAGCACGAGTCGGAGCTGTCCGAAGCCTGCAAAGACAATATCGCCGAAGGCAAAGATAAGTTTAAAGAGAAGCTCGAAGAAGCCAAAGCGGCCTGCAAACAGGACATCCAGCAGTTCTGCGCCAACGTCACGCCGGGCCAAGGCCGTGAATTCGCCTGTCTAAAATCCTACGAGGACAAGATCTCCACCGGCTGCAAAGAAAAATTGCCAAAACGCGGAATGCATAAAGGCATGCAACCCGAAAACAAATAAGTCACATAGGTTTTACCTGCTCGTTACAGACCAAAGCCTCCCGGTTCCGTAAAATAGGATCGGGAGGTTTTATTTTGAGCACAACCAAAGAAGAACTTGTCGCCGCCAATATCCGCCGGCAAATCGCCTACCTCGAAGGCCTTTTGAAAGAACTTGAAAGCGAGCCGGAGCACACCCCCCAATTCGTCCAACAATTCCGCAGCGTGGAATCCCAACTCCGCACGCTTCGGACCCAACTCACCGACTAAAAGACCCACCGACGCGTAGGCCTTTTTTTTACACAGGCTTTACTCTTCTACTATCGTCTAAAAGCACCCCTTCGTCGTAAGATGAATTCTTATGATTTTGCAGCTAAAAAAAACTTTTCTCATCGGCCTTACGTTCTGCATTGTCTCGCACTCTTCCGATTGGGCCAACGTTGCTCATACCGCCTCACTGCCCAGCTATTGGCACACCTCGGTTTCGGACCTTCCCCATCGAATCCAACAGGAAGCGCTAGGCGCAATGGCCCTTTCGTTTACGCAGAGACTGCGAAACCATCTTAACGGGAGCCCGTTTTTTTTCGGGCTCTTCATGACATGGTCCTGGCACCCGATTGTCACCACCATTGCCGTGTTGGGGACTCGCGGATTCATGATCTTGTCCGACTGGTCCATCCGCGATGTGGTCATCGCTTTTTACAGCACTGCTCTTCTGGCTTGTGCAGCCCTTATGAGAAGCGCCCAAGATTCTCCAGAGGATCTAAAGGATCTAGACGATCTAAGAGTTCTTGATGCCCCAATTCCAGGTGACCCAAACTACTTTGTTAAGGTGTTGAGCGATTCGAGTATAAGGCAACAGACAATGATTGAGCGCCTCGAAATTCTATTCCAAAATAGTAATCCGCGCACTCTAAGGGAATTCCTAGACAATCTACCTGATGACGTACCAGAGGGAATCAAAAGAAAAATTGTGAATGCCGCTATACTTCAGCTTCCACTTCAACAACCCCTCGAGAACGATGATGAACCACGGATGGTTGAACCCAAAGATTCCATACGCGTTCCGGCGGCCATTGCCTTACTGACGGCGGGACCATCCTACACCCTCCAACAAGTTATGGATGAGTTAAGCCATGGCCCAAGGGGCCCAGCGTTTTATTGGTCAGGAACGGAAATCGCACGGGCTCTCGAAAGATCGGGTCAGGAAGTGAACCGTCGTCACCTTATGATCCATCTAGATCGAGAGCATCGCGAAGGCCGTCTCGATCGCATTCAAATAAGACAAATCTATTATTACCGACAGCACTGGGAGGATCCTGAGAGTAAGGAAGAGGCGTGGCATGGCATTCCTTGGAGCCAAATTGCCGAAAGCGCAGAGTTCTATGGACGGGGAGACGATCATCTGCTGGCCTTTATCCGACAAAGGGACGGTCTCATTCCTTCCGTATGGGCCTCGCGCCAAGCCCTGGTTCAGATATCTCAGGAACTGCTGGAAGCCTATACACTTCTGAGAGAGTCTGAGAGGCCGCTCTCGGCAGCAGAACTTCTTGAACGGTTGAAAGCCAAGCGCGGCAACTCACTCTTATTCCGAAACAAGCAAGAATTAGATTACGGTTTGAAGTGGCTTGATGGGAGGGGATTCGCCATCCGGCGTCATGGCCAAGCGGAAGGAGGCGCTCTCTGGAGCGTCGATGGCGTCGCCAAAACGAGGATGCTGGATTTGGAATTCACGCGTTGGCCGGCGAACTGGTGGAGCGATCCATGGATCGCTTTGCAGGAAGACCTGAGCGTCATGCGAGATCCTCAACCGGAGGAACCGCAACCCTGGGAGCGTATGCAAGAACGATTCGAACTTTTTCTGGACGTTCATCGTCTTGGCAAAGGAGATATCGTTCCGCCCACAGAAAGCAAAGGCGGCGCTTACGACTCTCTCGCTAAACGTAAGACAACTTATTTCCTGGACTCCGCTCTCGACGTTCGGAGCACGCGTTTGGGCATTGAACCGGCCATCCTCCGCTACGGACAATATCGTACTGTGGCCCTGGCGCAGGTGCTGAAAGATCCTCGCTTGCCGACCTTGACGATCGGTCAGCGAATACGGCTCTTCCGTGAAATTGCGGGCCTTAGCCGCGCGGAATTGACCAGCCTGCTGGACCTTCCAGAAGGAGCGCTGCGACGTGTGGAAGAAGAAAACTTCGGTCTAGGAGTCGAATTTTTTCCAAAGCTCGAGAACATTTTGGATGTCGACGCTCTTGTTCTGATCACGGGACTACCGCCCAGGCAGGCCTTCGCATCTCTGCAAACCCCTGAGGAAAGGATTGAACTGGCGCTGTGGGCACGAGGAATGGGGATATCGAAACTCTTGACGATTTCGCGAAACTGGAGGAACGAAACCCAAGTGTGGCATTCTGGGATCCGCCCCCGGGCGTCTTTTCGACAGGGCCTCACTGAATTACTGCGAGTGCCTGATGAATTATTATTCGGCCCTATGACGGGTTTTACAGCTATGGAAGACGTCTCAAGATTGCGGCGGCCTCCCGCCGGCGGCCCTGGCCAGGTTCAGATCAGTCACCTGGCCATTGAGTTGAAGAACGCCGATTCGCTATCCGCACTCGCCGCGATTGTTAAACGTCGAGAACGACAAAGAAATCTTTCCGCGCAAGATCTCTATATACATAATCGCCCTTTAATGGCCCAGGTGGTTGTGGCTTTGGCGGCTCAAAAACTTATGTGCCCCGCCGGCTCCATCGGCATGGAGGAGTTGTTAACGCTTCTCGATCCGGATTACGACAATGTCCTAGTGGTCTTGGGAACCACGCTCAAGAACTTATTCCGGTTCTTCGCCAGAAACTCGACCTTGAGGGGGCTGCCAACCCGCTATCGCATTGTGGCCGAATTATTCCCCCATTTTCCTCTTCCTTTTCACCCCGTCAATCACTGTTACACGCTAGCGGATGTGCGTCAGCTCATACGGTATGGCATCGTGCCGAATCAAATCGATGAGTTCTGGAAGATCCTCCCGGCCAGCGCCCAGCGAGCACTCCTTTACGAAAATGTACGGCGGCTTCCAGATCGAAATTTGGATAACGAATGGCCATCTAAACAAAACTTTAAAAAGACCCCATCGCCAAGTCTGAAACGCAGTCTTAAAGGAATGATTATTTTCTATGACAACAATTTGGAGAATCTCCTGAGTGGTGTGGGATTCGTGCGCGATGAGGCCGCAATACGCGCCAGACTGGAGAGCATTAGGCAGGGCTTTGAGGCGATCCAGACGTTGCAGACGGTTGATAGACCTTGGGCGAAAGATCTGGCTGAAGGGTCGCGGCAATTGACGGGCAGTACGCAACGTGATTTACGTCGACTCCTAGAAGCTTTGCTGCGTTCCGCAGATTCTATTGAAGATGCCGAGTTTGGAAACCTTGTGTCGATAGGACGGCGCGGCATCGAAGACTGCTGGTCCATGCTGGATTCCATCGAGATGATGCCCGAAACCTTCCGTGAAGTCCGGCGTGTGGCTTTAACGCGCGAGCCGACCCTCATCCGTCCGCTAGAATCCGTCATCGGTAGGAATCATCCCCTTTTAATAAAGATTTTGGACGGGAAGGTCGACCCGTTTCGATTCGGTGATCCGGAGCTCCATCAGCCCGCCATTGAAGGAAGACTGACCGGTCGTCTTTGGCTTGCCTTGGATCACTCATGGACAGAAACACAAGTGCTTGAGCACGAAGAAGCACTCTGGCTCGCAGGCGCTATCGATTCGCGCGATCCCACTCCCCTTTTGGGAAGCTTAGATGCCCGTTATCAATTAAGCCAACCTTTCCAAGGATTACCCCTTGAAGGTAAAGCCCGCGGATTGCTGGTCCCTGGCGTACGTGAAGCCGTGAGTTTAGGGATCTTAAGCCTTCAGTTTTGGAATGCGCTGCCGGAAAGTAGTCAAAATACTCAGGCCGCGTTTATTGTGCATGATCTTGAAGCGCTTGGCGTTTTGGAAATAGCGGGTAGTCAACAATTTCGATTGACCGAGCCTTTTGCCAGGAATTTTGTCTCAGCTTCGTCTCATCCTAAAACTGTTAATGCACCCGCTCCGGTTGACTCTAATGAAAAATCCACCCTCGCGAGATGGACCCAATCCGATGAGCTGACTCTTGTTGATCCTTCGGGAAACCCAATGAGAGTCGGTGATATCCGTCTTCTGGATGGGTCTTTATTCAAGATCACTTCCGTTACCATAGACCCAAATGGCCATCCACATGCTTGGGCCTCAGCGGCGGGCGGCATGGTCATCCAAGAACTCAGCGAAAACGATATCCGTAGATCTCGACCGGGCCCTCCTGTTTCGACATCTGCCCCGGACGATAACAAGCCGAATTCCCGTTTGCTCAAGACGGGGACATGAAAACTCACTCCCTGACCGCGCGACTTACGGCAGGCACCCGACTAGTCGCCCTGACAATAGCCATGTCATTCTTGCAGCATCCGGATATGCCATATGCCGGAACCAAAACATCTTTAGATTCTCACCTTCAAGAAACTGCATCCCTGTTCACCCGAGAAGCCCTAGCCCCTATCAGTCCCAATTCGCGGGCGGCGATAGCCACCCGGCCTCGCATTCAGGAAATGCATTACGGCAGGGAGTTGGTGTTCGGTGGAGAAGCGAGGGGAAGAAATTCCTCGCCATATGAGCGCATCCTTCAGATCAATCGTCATACGGGCAAGCCCTTCTTCAATGGAGCCTATCGCAAATGGCTTCATGCCAAGCTCAAACCCAATGAGGCAACCAGACCGCATGCCACCATCCAAATCTATGTGTGTGACACGCACGGAAGAATGCTCTTTGCCGTAAAAAACAAGGAGCCTTCGCCTTCGGATGAAAATGAAAAACTTGAAAAACTGCGAGTCAGCGTCAGCGCGCACGTCAATATAGAGGACGCCTTGACTGAAAAAGACCGACCGAGCAAAAGATGGGCATTGAACACAGCCGTCCGTGAGTTTGAAGAAGAATTAGGTACCCAACTTGATAAGAAGAGACTTTTTCTGGCTTCCAAAGTTATGGTTGAACAACTAGTCGATCCGCGAGCTAAGAAAAAGAAAGCGCGTAAGTTTGCCGAAAAAAACGACGTAAAAGAAAAGGGAACTAACCATGAATTTACAATGATCTTTTACTACTTCGCCGCCGACGCAGAGATCCCCAAGTTCCGTCGCAAATACAATAGCGATGAGAATAAATGGTATTGGCTTATTCCTCTCCGGAAGATAAAGAAAAAGGAACTTTCCGGCGGCGTCCGGCACCTCCTCAAGATGTACCCGCATATTTTCGCCAAGATCAAAGCGAATGCCCTCCTGATCCAGACCCAACTGACTCGACTGGACAAGATCAAGCGAGCCGATTGGCATCCCGCGATCGTACCCCTATTAAGAGCGAGCTGATGAGGCGCGTGAAATTCATCCTTAGTCGAATAATGTCCCTCTTACTCGTGCCGGCGCTGGTATGGGGATCCATGGGACATCTGGAAGCTGAGGCGCACAGAGACCTGCCCCGACAATCCTCTCTGTTTTTATCGCAGGCACTGGGCACTTCCGCCTTGGAGTATCTGTCCCGACTCCTTCGTCGGACTCCTGTCATGCGACTTTCTCCTGTTGGCCCCATGATGGCGTTCTCCCCTTTGGACGAAACCCCCTACTTGGGAGAACCCTACCGGAGCGAGCCAACTCATTTGGAAACCCAACGCGCCCAGCTCAAAGAAATCGAGCGGATTTATGTGGCTATAGAATCCATGGACCATGGATTGAAGCCACCCCACGATATTAATGACTTGGGCGCTGCCCGAGGATGGATCGAAACCTTTCACAATCATGGACTACCCGCTTTGCAACAGCAAATCAGCGACCAAAACCTAAATCTCTCGAATCTCACCAATCTATGCAATAGATTAGAAAAACAACCCCAGAACATTCTCCAGCGTCTCCGTGACTTAATCGAGGACGTTCGTCAAAACCAGCCTAATATGGACATAGGGCCGACATTAGAAAATGACTTGCTGCGAGCGCGCGCCTATCGCGATCGCTTTCACAAAATCTTTTCCGAAGTGATTCAATTCAGGGATGAGACAACATCCCTTTACTCCATGGTCGCAAAGGCATTGGGCACAACCCATGACGACGAAGTGCGCATGCTCATGACCGCAAAAAATATAGCCGATCGAGCCGTCCGTAAAATGCAAAGTCGAATTCATATCGCCAATGCCACTTTTTCACATGAGGAATTCTCTGTGAACGATCTCATGCGTGAACTGGCCAGGCAATACAAGGGCAAGCTTCGGCACGGTCGTTCGGAAACGTCTCCTTCTGGAAAAAATTATTTTTGGTTCTTTTCCAATCTTGGAACGGAAAACCCAAATAAACTCTTAATCAATGCTGATCTCTACTCCGTACTTGGCGCGCTGGTGGCTCCGATAGACAATGCGCTCCAGCATTGCCGCACCGATGTGAGAGTCATTTTTACAATAGAAAAATCTGCGCTCCGGATCGACATTCAGGATGATGGGCCGGGATATCTCCCCGAAATGCTGGAGAAGAACCCGACTAGAAACCGCATGCGCGCCTATACCTACCGAGTCACCGCGCGGCCAGATATCCTGCCGGCCGGTTTGGGCGTCGGCAAAACGGATGAATGGTATTCCAAAACCGATGCCGGCGCCCGCCTGGAGCTGGATTCAAGACCGCCTCGCCCCACGCGGGAAACATTTCATTTTGCTTTGGGGCCAGCGCTGCATTTGAAAGCGCCCAAAATTCCTACCTCACCTTCGGAAATGGCGGCACAGCACTTCGACACGAGCGGTGGAAACTCGATGAACATCCTCCAAAAACTGCCGGAAATCTTTTTACCACCGCTCTTGCAAAACATGCTCTTTATTATTGAGGATCGTATTAAGCCGAGTAAGCCAGAAATGCTCTGGGGAATGGCGGCGGAATTTTTCATCGACCCCCTCAAAAGGACGCCCATGTTTGAAAAGGGAGAAACCCTCTATGAACTCCTCACGAAGCGCGTGACATTTTTCACATTCAGCCAAATCGAAAGTGATCGCGAACTTCTTGAAGAAAGAGACCCTCTTGTTCTCGAGCGTTATTGGCGAAACCTATGGATTGTAATGGTCCTGACCGAAATTTCTTTGCTAGACCCTAGAATATTTGAACCGGGGTTTTCTGTTTATGACGAAATCACAAAAGCTTCTTTTCGAGAAAAGGCGCCACGGGGGGCTCAAGCCGTACCACACGAGTTCGTCACCGATTATCAAGGGAACGACTTCAGCGCTTTAGAACTGGAAAAACATCTCTTTGCCTGGAGCATGGTATACGCCCGCCCAATGAATCTTCCCAACAGACTATTTCGTTATTTCTCTAAACAACGAGGACAACTTCGTCCCGAGTTCACCCTGGCCCTGAACGGGGTGCCGATGAATGGACAGCGTCTAGCCCTGGAAGAAGGAGATCACCTCGAAATCATTCCTAAATCGAAGGATTCCACGGACCCTCCGATCCACGGGAGTGGTTTTCCGTTCTCATCATTGGCCTGGGTAACAGGAACTACTCTCTTATTTTTAGGCGGCTTTTTTACCATGGAATTGTTTCTTGGAACTTGGATGGATCATCTCCGGCTGACCAGCACTTTAATTAAGACGGTGAATTTTATGGAACGCGGCGCCTAACACTATGCGATCAAACGTCCTGCATAGTGCCGTGGCCCTCCTGCTGGTGCCGGCGCTCGTATTGAGCTCTATGAGATATACAGCAATGAGCGGGGGCGGGGGCCGGATGCTATCATGCGATGCATTATTCGGGTCGCAGGCCAGCCTGTACGACAGTCAGGCGCTGGAAACACCGATTTCGAATATGATTCGGCCGGTCGGCCGAAACGGCAAAATCCAGGAAGTGACAGACATTCCTCGTCCGGTGTTCCTTCGAAATCAAATATCCAAGGATTCTAAAGATCTTATCGACGAAGATCCATTGATAGATGAAGAGGGGACGAAAGTCATCAGTCCTTACGAACAAATGATACGGCTTTCCGATGAATTGACGCAGGCTTATCGGGAATCTCCCCAAAAGTCTGCTGCTCTCATTCAAACCCTTGTCATACAAGACGAAAGGACTCGACTTTTACTTGAAAAATCAATTAAACCCATCCCCTTTGGCGGCGGCATTTCTCAAGAACTGCCGGAGCTACGTTCGCAGGTTCGCGACGCGCTCACGGAGTACTCGTTTGAAGGAGCGAATCATGTTGTCCGAATAAAGCGATCTTCTCTTCCCGTGCCCTTTGATCAGATCTCGGCGCTCGGGCACATCCTCGTTCAGGGGAATCTTTCAAAAGAGTATTTGCGATTCGGTAGGGATTCAGAAAAAAAGGGCGCACATGTGTTTGCAAGATTTCAGAACTATCTCAATGCTCGCTATGAGCTGGAGTTAGATTGGGGCATTCCGATCCGTGTGTGGTTTCCCGACTATTCTTTTTCCATCCCTTTCCTTCATGCAAGGGATATGATGACGCCCAATTACCCTATCGTTCGCTCTTATGTCTTGACTCTGCGGACGGACCAGATCAGCGAATATTCTCATCTCCAAATAGAAATTGAAAGCGACTCTAAAGGGAGTATCCAATTTGCAGGAGGACGACCCACGCTTGTGGAAAACTCCAATCGCGTACCGTGGTTGCGTTTAGGACTTCGCCATCCCTGGGAATCCGGAGTTGTGGACTGGCAGGATGGCCTCATTCACAGTTATTCATCCAGGCAGACGGACGACCATCGCGACATGACGTTGATCTGGGACAAGCGTCCTGATCAGCAAAAATATGTTACTTGTTTTCACATTTCCTTACCCGGTGGAGAAAAGGATGCGATTCAAGAATGGCATCAAATTAGAAATTTACGATCAACTGGGATTTACCTTCAATGGAGAAGGAGAAAATATTTTAAACTTTATGGCAAAGCGCATCCTTGCAGACTCGATGTCGATGGCATCAACCCAACCGGTAAAAAATTTCTTATTCTGCACGCTACGGATCGTGCCACCGGCCAGGAATTCCCGAATCAACCTCTTTATTTTATCTATAAAATTCCCGAAGGTTTGGGTGCAGGATCTTTTCGTAAAGGAATAATTTCCGATTATTACGAAGATACGATGCGACCGCTTAAGCTCGAAGATGAGAATGGGAAAGTCCTGAGTAGTTATATCGCCCAAGTTAAGACAAGTCCGGAAGGAGATATTCGATTTCTCGTCTCCTGGGGAGGCTTCCAGCAATTTCCAAATGCCGATGTGGAAGTTAAAACAATTAATGGGAAAAAGAGTTTTATCAAATTTATAGCTGATGAAAAAGGCGCCCCTATTCTTGATTCAGAGGCCCGCCCCATCATCTTTGATATCCGAGAGCGAACGGGAAATTCGGCATGGCCGTGGCCTGAAAAATTATTGGGCATGCATTGGGTCGCCATATTACGAGTTTGGCAAACGGTTGAATTACCGGCTCTTCAAAAAATGGACATTCAGAAAAGAAACGATTGGTTCCGACAAGCCTTTGCTACCCTAGTACAAATCGCTTCAGAAACTCCTATGCATCCCGCGTTCCTTCCTTATTTTAATCAACTTCTTCTCACCCATTCGGCTAAAGAAAAATCTCAAAAGGCACTCGAAGAGGACTTTGGAAAAGCGCTGGATACGCTACTGAAGAAAGTTGACGACGCTGTAGAGGCAGATGCCACCCCTCGAGTTCCCGCTCCGGCTAAACTGAATCCTGTTCTGATTTCACCAATTCCCGCTAAGCAGATAACACCACAGAATATTGCACTTCTACCATCGATGGCACAGACCACGGTAAATCGAGATCGATACCGCACTCAACCAGAAAATCGGCGTCGGAAAACGGAAGCTGCAGATGCCCAAGCCCGGATCGACCAGCTTGCATTCTTTAAAATCCGAGCAGAAAAACTTGCTCAAGAAATTCCACTCGCACTCTTTAACACCTTAGGAAACGACCATCAACCTTCGGTATCAGACGTACTAGGAAATAGACTAGCCACTGATTCCGTTCGATTATTTGCCAATATTAAAGAACACCAAGCTTTCTTTGATAATCTCGGTGAGATTGGAGAAGCTGTCTTCAGTATCATTCAAGATCAAGCCGAGACAACTAGGCTCATGAGAGGACTGCTATCTGCATTGGCAAATTGGAACACGGCGAAAAGAACTCCCGTAGATTCCGCTCCAACCCCAAAATCGGCTCAGCCTTCAAAACCTTTGGCTCCTTTAGAATTATCCGGTACAAATCAGCCGCTTATTCATCCTGGACAAATTTTCGATATCCCTAAGTATGGCTTGTTGATGAGCCGGGGAGACACGACAGGACCTGAGTTTCAAAAAGGCCAAATGATTAGAGTGGTTTCCATTGAAGACGATTTAACATATGCCTTCCCCCCAGCCTATCTCAATAAATATCGCAAGAGCGAAGCGGATCTTTCCCCAGGAAGCTTAAAACGTATTAATCATCTGCGCCAATCATTCCAAATCGAGCCAGCTCTTCCATCTGCTGATCCCTCTTTGTCTGTCCCCATTCCCCAGGAAAAATTTCAGCGGAATCCTTTGGCCGCCCTACCTGTCCCATCCTGGGCGGCGGCCTTGAAAGACTCCGAAAAACCTCAAGAACTTCAGGAGCTAGAAGGACCCACCATTGCCGCACTTGTACACGTTGCTCTTTTCTATAAAAAAAAGAACCTACAACCCCTTTTAGACACTCGATACATTGGACTCTCCGAATGGACACGGCTTTTTCCCATCATCGCCTCTATTCGTGACGGATATGGCGCTTTGGAAATGGAACTCATACGAGTCTTTGGAGACGCAAGGAAGGGATGGGAAACCTTCGATGGTTTGTTGATGGCCGTCGAGGAAGTGAAACTTCACCGCTCCGCATGATCGCTTCCGAAGTATTAAAAATATGATCATGAAAAATATTTTTCAGCGCATTATCGTTCTCCTGCTCGTACCAACGCTGGCCTTGGGATTCGCGGGTCCGATGGACATGACGGGCGAACACGGAGGTCTGTCCGTACAATCCCATGAATCGCTCAACAATCAAGCGGTGGAGACGCCTTTAGACGGCGCGCAATTTCACCCGCCAGGAATTGATCGGGCCGAACAATTTGGCGTGATCCGAGGAGCAAAGCAAGCAAAGACACGAACCAAAAGGGTCGGCTTGTCTCAGCTGAGTGATCCGGCTCTCTATCAACCGGCCGTGAAAGGTACATTGACGGCTCGTCATTTGCTTTCGTTGAACTCCTCGCTATCAAGAACCAAAGTGCTTTATTACCTGCGGATACTTCATTATGCAGGAGTGTTCGATCTGAGCCATCCGGACAATCGCTTGGAAGCCTTTGACCGGCCTTATCAACTGGGAAGGCCCTTTCGAGGATTACCGCCAGGAAGAGAACCACGAGGATTAGCCATCCCCGAGATAGGCGCAGCCGCTTGTTCAGGAAACTTAGATGTCAAATTTTGGAGCGCCATGGTGAAAGACGATCAAATTCATGCGGCAGAGATTTTGCAAATTCTAAAAGCGTTCGGTATTTTAAAATCAACCGAACTTCGACGGTACGGGCTGACGGAGCCTTTTGCCGAACACCTTATCCAAGCTTTATTGCAAACCACTTCTTCCACTTCCTCACCTTCGCCTCATTCGAAAAAATTATGGAGACAGTTGGATGACACGACTATTGTGGATTCTGCAGGCGATTCTCTTACCCTCGGGAATATTCGTCTTTTAAATGGGTTTCCCTATACAATCACGTCGGTCACCGTTGACCCACACGGCCAGCCGCATGCCTGGGCCACAGCGGCGCAAGGCATGGTGACCAGTGAACTCAGTGCAGACGAAATCCGCCGGTCTCAAGCAGTCCCCCATCCCCCCAAACCGATGGGATTGGAATGGGATTCCGAGCCGGGACGCCGGGCGCGTGAAGTGTCGCAGGCGATGGAAAATGCGGAAGCCGCGGGAGACGACGCATTGGCGAAACGCCTTCGCTTGGAACTCAAAAAAATCGCCTTCAGCGCGGCCTCGTCTGAAACGGATTTTTCCATGCCCCTCAGACGCGGTGTCATAGCGGCCCTCAAGAGCCTGCATCCTTCAGAACTTTTTTGGAAACTTTTAAAGGACGTTTATAGAGACCGAACGACGAAAGATCGCGCGAAAAAGATTGCTCTCTTAAAAAGTGTTTTCCCTGAAACCTATGAAGACTTCTACGACCGGATTCCCGCGCGGTTCCAAGAACGGAGCTGGAATATTGTTGGACCCCGGCATGCGCGTTGGGTATTGTTCGATGGCCACTTCATTAGTTCGACATTGACGCATATGGACGAAAGGAGAATTCTTCAAGAGCAAATGGCATCCGAATATTTCAGACGCTTTTACAAAACGGTTCATTCGATTCTTTATAAAAGAAGACCTTGGCATAAACTTCCACCGAGGCGTGCCGCGTTAAAAGCAGCGATACGCGTTCACACCCGTTGGGTCATCGAAAATTTTGACGACCGTCAAATGCAAACTGATCGGCGTTTCTTTTACCGTGTTGCCACCGCCGGCGCATGAGACGAATCTTATTGGCCATGCGATCCCACCCTTTCATCCGGCTGGCCGCGCTGGCGCTGATTCCGGCGATCTTTCACGAAACGACCTTTGCAGCTGTGGTCCGTGCCCCGTGATCCGAGACGGCCTTTCTGCCATGATGGAATACGGTCCACAGAGCACGACCCACAATTATTTCGTATTGCAAGCCCTGGCGCCGGCGGCATCCGCTTTTAACCCCTCCCGTCGCGGTTTGCTAGAAACGTTTCTACCGCCTGCGCCGATGATGAAACCAGCGTTCCTTCGATTGAGGAAATTGGAAGCGGCTCTGCACCTGAACACAAATCAATTTATCTTCACGCCTCCGCTGGGGAGAGACGGAACAGCAACTCTCATGATTCCTTTTTCCCCCACAGGTCTTCTTGTAGAGATTTCGCAAATTGCATCGACATTCATCGATCCTCACAACTTACACCATGTGACTGCTTTGAAGCGAAGCCAACGGCTCTTTGCCATTGTGCTCCCATGGTTTTTGGAAGCCCATCACCTTAGCCAAGCAGAATTCAGCGCGAAAACAAAAATACGTCGAGGCTCAATTACAAGTATTATCCATGGCAATCACCTGGCAACTCCGGCTGTGATGGAATCCATGACGACCCAAATGAATTACGAATGGGGCGCTCAACCCTTCGCATCCCCTCTATGGCTGTCTCAACATCTCGAAGTCAGCCGATGGCGCCAATTCCAAAAGGGTGGTAAAAAAATTGTTGGCCGGTTCGACCACTCCCCCTACATCCTGCAACGACAAATCAAAGCGAAAGCTCTCATTGAACTTGTACTGGAGAAGAGGGGTCTGACACTACTGCCTGTATTAAGTAAAGCGGTGAAGTCGGCCTTCGTTAACTTAGGGTATTTGCCGTTTCATCACGTCCCTGCAGTCGCCGAAAAACTCCACCTACACCCCAGCGCCTTATGGCAGGGCAAGGACTTGATGAAGGTCCGCTTCAAGCCGCGTTCGGTCAAGGGATCGGCCTAATGGGAATGCGTTATTTGAAAAAGGCCAACCACTCACCGACGTTCAGGACAGCCGAAGTTTAGGAGCTACTATGCCAAAACTTTTTCTTCGTCTTGTCGCTCTTCTGCTCGTGCCGGCGCTCCTGTCAGCGTCCGTCCCCACAACCAGCGCGAAGGACACTTCGCGAGATACGCGGAACGGTCTCTATATGTCGCAGGCGCTGGGAATCCCAATCTTCACTATGCGGCGATCGTTTGAGGGTCGAACGACCGGGTGGATGTTCCGGACAGCCGCTTTATTATTACCCGTGATCGGACTAGGCGTCGTACTGCTTTGGAAAAACCGCCCGTTTTCGTCAAGGCTTTGGAATTATTTTCATTCTTCGCCATTCGGCATCATGGCGACAGATCTCTTCCTTGGACCGCTAGCCGTCGCTGTCGTTCTAATGGCAGTCACCGTTTTGATTTTCCAGGTCATACTTGAAGCGGCCAGTCGCCGATGGTCGCGGGAACACGCCTGGGCCCATGCCTTAGACCATCTGTTAAGATTCCTGGCGGCTCGATCAAAGGTCATCGCGATGGTCATCGCCGATTTTCGGATGACGCGCGCGCTCCCACCTCTCGACATGCCACCTCCCCCTTCGTCCCCACACCGCAGAACCATGACGATGCAAAGCGAAACGAAAGTGAGTGCGCGGGGCCGTGATCCGTTCGAATCCTTTCTGGCGGAATTTTTACGGCTATGGCATTACGTGCCTCCAAGCGACAGGTCGCTTTTTATCCGCGAGACGGCGCGTGTTTTTCCGTACGCTGAGCAGGTGATGGATGAGGAGCTGACTTTTGCGGAATCGGCCTACGACGGGTTCGAAGACGCACAAGCTTTCATGATGCGCCTGGGCTCTCGGGCCTTTGATTGGACACGTGGGAACCCGTTGGTGGATTTCCAGCGCGAGGCGAGCCGGGTTCTTCTCGAACCCCATTTTCTTCTGCGGGATCTACCGGCCCTGGACCTGGCCTCGGGCCCCGGCGGCGCTCAGATGATGGAGGCGGTCAGAAACCAGCCATATATTTTTGCAGACCGCTCGTGGTTTGTGGAAAGTTATCTAAACCGCGCGAAGGAAGTGGCAAGCATCGGTCCGAACGTCATAGTCCGCCGCGTCGACATTCGCGACCATGTCAGCCTCCTGCGGGAACCGGCGTACCGGCATATCCAGCTCAGCAATCTCAGCGAATACCTGCCCGACATGTCACCGGCGTGGGCGAAAGCCTTAGCGGATCATGTCGCGCCGGGCGGCACGCTGGCGATCGAATATGAAACCTTACTGCCGCTGACTCCGGCCGAAATGATCACGAGAGACCCTTTCATGCTCTGGATGCTCGCTCAATCAGTTTTTGCCGGATGGGAATCAGCCGTCGCCTCCTACCCGAGACAGCATCTCGGTACACAACGATTCGTCAACACGTACGTTCTCAAAAAGAAAATCACCAAGCGCGCCGCCTAACATGCACGCTTCATTTTTCACTCGCCTGACGGCCCTTCTCCTCATCCCGGGGTTGACCTTAACACCCGTTCTTGGTTTCCCGTCCGCCAGACGTCCGGCGGACGTTTTGTTCGAAGGGCAGGCGTTGGCGCCCCCTGTCGAATTTGCTCGTCATTTTATTTCTCTCGGAAACAACCGCCGCATGACGTATGGCCTTGGGGGAAACCCGCAGGCGGAGAAAGTTATTGTTTACCTCCACGGCTTCGGAGGGTCTCGGCGCGAGCTGGCGATGCTCGAGCACCAAGACGTTGACGCTCGAATCATTGCCGTCGACCTTCCTGGAATCGGCGGCTCATCCCGGCTGCCCGAGCCGTGGCTGGACCTTTGGCCGGATGACCTCTTCCACCTCATCACCGAGCTTGGCGTCGAGGAATTTACGCTCGTCGCTTATTCCGCCGGCGGACCCTGGGCTCTTGCCTGTGCGGCCTCCAAGCTTTTGGGACCTAGGGTTAGAGCCGTCGTAGGAGCTGGCGCCTTGGGCCCTGCGACCGGCAACTATTTGTCTTTTTATCGCTTGGGAATCAAGTTTCTTTACCTTCAGACACATCTCTTCGAAAAATATCCGATGACGCAACGCTTCTTTTTTGTCCTGGGGTGGCTCTGGATGCGCTCTATCGGCAGCGATAGAGAATGGCTGTGGAGATCTGCCTTTGAACTAATGCTGGTTACCGGTCAATCGAAAGGCGAAAAAGCCTTATTGCGATTTCACGCGGGTGATCTGCATCAAAACTGGAAAGTGGCGTTTGAATCCGGGAACCCGGCAGGGTGGCTTTGGTTCATGATCACGCTGAGCCGGCCGTGGCGCTTCCGATTGGAAGCTATCCAATGCCCCGTCGACCTCTTACACGGCGAGTGGGACGACATTGTTCCGATACAGCTATGGGCGGACATCCTTGGGGAAAATTCAAATCTGCCGAACTTCAAGCTCGTGAGGCTTTCGAAAGAGCGCCACCGGTTCATATTTAAGACCTTTCGCATTGTTGCGGAACACGCGCTCGCCTTGTCTGCCGGTCGAGCAGCGTAAAATGAAACCCTAAAGACGAAGTCGACGTTACTCACCGCCCAGACGTGAAAACCAGTGAGCGGTTGACCGCCAAACGTATGGTAAATTTCATCGTTGATATTTTCCTTATTGGGGGGTAAGAATAATAAGAGGGCCTTGCATGAAAGCGGCGGTCATTTTATTGTTGCTCTTAGCCACCTCTCCGCTCACCAGTCACGGCGCGGTGGGTATTCAGCCTTATTGTCTCGTGAATGCAAAAGACAAAACAGTGGCCTGTAATTACGAATCGGCACAAGCTTGTCTCGGATACATCGAAGAAGGCGATCATTGCATCACCAATCTGGACTATATTGGCGACTTGCCGCCGTCCGTAAAATCAAACAGCTACAGTTCTTCTCCCGAAGTGATGGACCATCTGGCCGCCATGTGGCAGGGTCGTCAAAAATATCCCTGGGTCCAATCTCTGCAATCGAAAATCCTTGACTGGCTTCCTCGATTTTCCCGCCTTTTACTGATGTCTCTCTAGAGTCGTCAATCCGCCGTCATCTATCTTTTACCTAATTATGTGAGCTGGCTTTTTGACAGTGATTACGTGCTTAGAACCTCCCTCGATTATGCGATGACAACAGAAGACACGGACGACTTGAAACAAACGATTTTTGCGACATCCCTCTTCAAGGAAAAAGAATCCGGCACCGTACGCTTTTTTTCAACCACCCCGCAAGGGGTCGCCGACCCACAATCCGTTCGAACCGGTTTTTCCCAAGGCATTTTCACCCTCGGCGATTACGAATTCCAATGGGACGGACAAGCCCTCACCAGCTGGCGAAAAATCTCGGACTGGGGCGCCTACGAATTCTTTCCGGCGCCCGTAATGATACCCCCCGAACTCCTAGACCGCTTCCGCACGCAAGTCTAGCAGCCGATAGCGGGATCACCTCTTGAACTGACGCATCATGAAGTGCTTATAATTTTGTATCGGGCTTTATTCCTCCGGACCGCCAAAGGAGACCATCCCTCATGAACACCATCACCACCAAAGACGGCACGCACATTTATTACAAGGATTGGGGCAAAGGACAGCCTGTCGTCTTTAGCCACGGCTGGCCGCTGAATTCGGATGCTTGGGATGATCAACTTTTATTTCTCGCTTCTAATGGGTACCGCGCGATCGCGCATGATCGCCGTGGGCATGGCCGCTCGAGCCAGCCTTGGAATGGAAATGAGATGGACACCTACGCCGACGATTTGGCCGCGCTGGTTGAAAAGCTCAACTTAAAAGACGCCATCCATGTCGGTCACTCGACTGGCGGTGGCGAAGTGGCGCGCTACATCGGCCGTCACGGCACCAAGCGTGTCTCCAAAGCCGTGCTGGTGGGCGCGGTAACGCCTTTAATGCTCAAGACCGCCGCCAATCCCAGTGGGTTGCCGATGGATGTGTTTGATGGCATCCGCGCGGGCGTCGCCAATGATCGTTCGCAGTTCTATAAAGATCTGAGTGCGCCTTTCTATGGCGCCAACCGGCCAGGATCTAAAGTCTCTCAAGGCGTGCGCGATCAGTTCTGGCGCTTGAGTATGCAGGTCGGATTAAAAGGCGCCTATGATTGCATCAAGGCCTTTTCCGAGACGGACTTCACGGAAGATTTGAAAAAATTCGACGTGCCGACCTTGATCATCCACGGCGACGACGACCAAATTGTCCCGATCGGAGCCAGCGCCTATCACGCGGCGGAATTCGTCAGAAATTCCCAATTGACCGTCTACCCCGGCGCACCCCATGGCCTAACCACCACGCACAAAAATGAATTCAACGCCGATCTTCTGGCCTTCATCAAGTCCGGAGCTCGAGAGCCAGCCAGCGTCTAAAGAGCGAAGACAGAGGTAGACTTTCCTGACGAACACCGCGAGGAGTGTCGCCTCCGCCCTCCGCTCCAACGGCCCGGTTTTCCCCGCCAGACATCTGGCGGGTCGCTCAAAGTCCGGCTTGTTGGCCTCCAAAGTGGCTGTCGGCCTACAAGAATTCCCGGACTTCGAGCTAAAACCTCAGTCGCTCCAGGCAAAGGCGGCACCCCTCGCAAGAATTATTAGAAACGAGGATTAGAAATGTAGAAACGCTCTTTTGTGCACGCCGAAATGGGACGATGATAAATTCCATTTGAAAAGGCTGTGGCATTCTCTCTAAAAAAATCCGAAAATAAATACTATGCAGTAAATTCGTGTCGGTAACCATGAGAGGTATTCACGCAATGCTTTATGTCTCATCTTTCTTACTTGCAGATCTCGGTCAAATGATGCCTAACGGGAAGGTAAACTTATTGAGCGCAGGATTTAATCGTCTTCAGCCAACCTCTTATCCGTTCAATCTCCAATGCAATTTATTTCTTGTAATTGATGGAGACGCGAGCGACGTTGGCAATCATATAGTCGACATTAATTTAGTTGATGGTCAGGGGAAAAAACTCGGAAGCATTAACTGTCCGTTTACAATAAGCACCAATGTTACGACCGCGACATTTCTCTTGCCGCTCAATGTTGCAATTTCGTCACAAGGGGCATATCAATGGGATGTCAAAATCGATGGCAAAATTCAGTCCGCTAGTCGACCACTTCAAGCTCTCTAAATGAAGTCTATTAAGCCACGAATCATAGTTTATGACGATGATCTGAGCATGAGAGATCTATACAAAAATATTTTTGAAAAAGCCCTCGATGCAACTGTACTAAGTGCGAATACTGCGGAAATGGCGTTGAGAGAAGCTATCCATTCTCCCCCCGACCTGTTTATTAGTGATATTTATCATCCAGGAATAACTGGAGTTCAAATGACCAAAGAACTACGTGGGCATAGAAAAACAAAAGGAACCACTATATGGATAATCTCTGGAAATGCACACACGGTGGCTGGAGTTCAGGTTCTAAATGAAGGCGCGGATGTCGTTCTTTCCAAACCTTTCCGAATAGATGACATTCTTGATCGAGCTGTGCGGCTGTTTGAATTTTCTAAAAGCCGCGATTTAATGTTAATTGACGCCGGAATTGAGGGACCTGATCTGGATTACAAGCAAGCGATTGATGTCTCGTCAAATAGCGGACGCGCAAATTTGGCCAAGGATATTATTGGGTTTGCTAATTTTGGCGGAGGAACAATCATTGTGGGCATCAAAGAATCACCAAAAGGCAGTTTTTCAAAGATTGGGATAGCATTGGGCGAATTTGAAAAATATGAAGTTACTAACTTAAATAAAGCCATTACTGATTATATTGACCCGGGTCACTACATCTCGAGCAGAATCGTAAACGCGGGAAATAAGGCATATGTCATCATCGAGGTACCGCCAGCCAATTCTGTTCCGCTCTTGGCTCGCAAAGAAAATCTCTCAGCCAATCTAATGACAGGTCGAATCTATACTAGAAATTCCTGCGCTGAGACAACGGAAGCAAAGAGGTCAGAAGATATCAGACAAATATTGGATCGAGTTACTGAAGCTAGACGTATTCAAAGAATTTAATAGATGCACAACAATAAACAGCGAGGGAAATTGTAACCGCACAGTGTCTGACACGAATAAAGAAAATAATGGATTTGCTGTACTAGAGCAAACACCTGTTTTTCCTTAAGCCGCCATCGCAAAGGGTTTGGGTTGAATCGTGAAGCCGAGATGAATGGCTTTGAGGATTTTTATGACGCTGCGGAATTCCGGGTTGCCTTTTTTTCGCAGCATCTTATGTAGACCGACGCGGTGGAATTCCGCTTTGGTGGCTACGTTTTTCATGCCGTGCGCGCGAGCCACGTCTGCCACCGCCAACAGAAAGGTACTGATATCCGCGTCGCGATCCTGCAAAACCGCGTTCAAATAGCCCGCCGCATAGGTAGGGTCTTTGAGCCGTTTCGAAAGCCCCTCTTCATAAGAACCATATGGTTTATATTTGGTTGTCATATTCTCCTCCAGAAATCCGCTGCATAGTGATGTGCCTTTTCAATGTCACGATGTTGATCGTTCTTTTCTCCCCCTGCTAGCAATACCACGATATTCTGACCGTGCAATAAATAATAAACCCGATATCCAGGTCCCACATGAATGCGTAGTTCATAAACACCAGCGCCTACAGAACGACAGTCACCAAAATGACCCTGAGCACGGATTCGCGCCAAACGGGAATCGATAACTTCTGCTGCGACGCGATTTCGCTTCCGCACTTTTTCTAACCATTCATCAAATGGCTGTTTGCCGGTTGCCGTCTGGTAAGCAATCGCGACGTATCCTACCTGCATAGAGTGTACCCCATAGGGTACTTATTGTCAACTGGTCTATCAGATATGTTGCCCATAGAATTCTCCTCTCTTAAATTGCCTCTACCTCTTAGAGGAGAAAACCGAAATTTTATTCATTTTTATTTTTTGGGGTAGCCTCTCTTGTATTGGCAAATCTGAAAGTGCTTATAATTTATTTAGGACCGGGAACCTCGCCGGGGTTTTGAAGTTACACCTACCAGCTGTCGAAACGAACCTAGTCATAAAGGAGCGATCATGAATAGATTGGATGGAAAAGTAGCGGTCATTACGGGAGGCAACAGCGGGATCGGATTGGCTACGGCGGTTGAATTTGCCCGCGAAGGGGCGAGCGTGGTGATTTCGGGGCGCGATTCCAAAACGCTGGAGTCGGCGGCCAAGCAAATCGGCGGGGACGTTTTGACGGTGGTGTCGGATGTCTCGCGCGTGGCGGACATCGACAAGCTCATCGCGGCGGTCAACAAAAAGTACGGGCGCATCGACGTGCTCTTCGTGAATGCCGGCGTGGCGAAATTTGCGCCGATCGAAACATTTACGGAAGCGCAGTTCGATGAGATGGTCAACATTAATTTCAAAGGCGCTTTCTTCACGGTTCAAAAAGCGCTCCCGCTCCTGAAAAAGGGGGCGTCGGTGATTTTCACGACTTCCGTCGCCAATGAAATCGGAATGGCAACCAGCGCCGTTTACGCGGGAACCAAAGCGGCGGTACGATCGCTGGCTCGTACTCTGTCGGGGGAACTGATCGCCAAAGGCATTCGCGTGAATGCCGTCTCGCCGGGACCCATCCAGACGCCGATCTTCGGCCGCATGGGCATGTCCGCCGAACAAGCTTCCGACATGGCGAAAAATATCGCCGCGCAAGTTCCCCTCGGTCGCATCGGCACCTCCGAAGAAGTCGCCCGGACCGCCGTCTTTTTGGCCAGCTCGGACTCGTCCTTTACCGTCGGCGCCGAAATCCCGGTGGACGGCGGCCTGAGCCAGTTGTAATTTAAGGAGAAAATCATGCCTACTCAACTGTCAGCTGCCCCTACGCTTGACCAGCTCTTTTTGAAAGCCCGGACGCACAGCAACTGGTTGGACAAGCCGGTTTCCGATGAGCTCCTCCATGAAATCTACGACCTGGCGAAATACGGCCCGACGAGCGCCAATACATCCCCGGCACGCATCGTGTTCGTCAAATCCAAAGAAGCCAAGGAAAAACTCCTGCCTTGTCTCATGCCTCAAAACGTCGATAAAACCAAGGCCGCTCCCGTGACGGCCATCATCGCGATGGATATGGCGTTCTACGAACAATTGCCGAAACTCTTTCCGCATGTCGATGCGCGGGCCTGGTTTGCCGGCAACAACGCGCTCATTGAATCGACGGCTTTCCGCAACGGCTCCCTGCAGGGGGGATATTTTATCCTCGCCGCGCGGGCGGTGGGTCTCGACTGCGGACCGATGTCCGGTTTTGATAACGGCAAAGTCGACGCAGCCTTCTTTGCGGGTACCACCTGGAAGTCCAATTTCATCTGCAACCTGGGCTATGGGGATGCCTCTAAACTTCACCCGCGCAATCCCCGGTTGGCTTTCGCCGAAGCCTGCAAGATTCTTTAAGGGATACCCAGATGAGTGAAGGCAACCTCGGCGGACGGTTCACGTTTCCCGGCACATCATTGACGGTACAACGCATCGGCTACGGAGCGATGCAGCTCGCCGGCCCCGGCGTGTGGGGGCCGCCCAAGGATCCGGAGGCGGCCGTCGCCGTTCTTCGCGAGGCTGTCGCGGCCGGCGTAAATCATATCGACACATCCGACTTCTACGGCCCCCATGTCACCAACCAGATCATCCGGCAGGCTCTGCATCCGTATCCCGCGGGACTGGTGATCGTCACCAAGCTCGGAGGCCGCCGCCCGCCGGACAAGTCGTGGCAGCCGGCCATCTCGCGGGAAGAGCTGACCGCCGGCGTTCATGATAATCTTCGCAACCTGGGCCTGGACGCACTCGACATCGTCAACTACCGCGTGATGGGGTCAGGACACGGCACTGAGGAAGGGTCAATCGCTGAGCAGGTGACCGTGTTGGCCGATCTCAAGCGCAGGGGGCTGATCCGTCACATTGGCCTCAGCAACGTCACATCCGCCCAAGTTGTCGAAGCGCAAACCATCACCCCCATCGTGTGCGTGCAGAACAACTACAACCTCGCCTACCGCCAGGACGACGCGCTGATTGACACCTTAGCCCGGCAGGGCATTGCGTATGTGCCGTTTTTTCCGCTGGGCGGTTTCACGCCGCTGCAATCCACCACGCTGTCGGACGTCGCGGGCCGGCTCGGCGCCACGCCGATGCAGGTCGCGCTGGCATGGCTCTTGCACCGGTCGCCCAACATCCTGCTGATCCCGGGGACATCGTCAGTCGCCCACCTACGGGAAAACTTGACTGTTGGGTCATTGGCGCTATCCCCAGAAATCCTAACCGAATTGGACAGCATTGCCCGAGCACAGGTCTGAAAAAAATGGGAGACTCACAATGCAGATCGGCATAGACAGCTTCGCTGCCGCGATCTCCGACCCGGCCACAGGTCTTACACTTAGCCCTGTCGATCGCATGCAGCATCTCCTCGAAGAAATGGAGCTCGCCGATCAGGTGGGGCTCGACGTTTTCGGCATCGGCGAGCATCACCGCGCCGAGTTTTTGGATTCTGCTCCGGCCGTCATCTTGGCGGCCGCCGCCGCGCGCACCAAAAAAATCCGTCTCACGAGCGCGGTCACTGTTCTGAGCGCCGCGGACCCGGTTCGCGTGTTCCAGGAATTCGCTACTCTTGACCTGATTTCCCATGGGCGTGCCGAGATTGTCGCCGGCCGCGGGTCGTTCGTCGAGTCCTATCCTCTCTTCGGTCTTCAGCTCGAAGACTACGACGAGCTTTTTGCAGAAAAGCTTGATCTTTTACTCGCCATCCGGGAAAACACGCATGTCCATTGGTCGGGCAAGCATCGGGCGCCCCTGACCGGCCAGGCTGTCTTCCCTCGTCCCCTTCAAGACCCGCTGCCTATATGGATCGGTGTGGGCGGCACGCCCGCTTCGTTTGTTCGCGCCGGCACGCTCGGGCTACCTCTCATGGTCGCCATCATCGGCGGCGAACCTGCGCGATTCCGCCCGCTGATTAATCTTTACCGCGAGGCAGGCCGCCGCGCGGGGCACCCCGCAGAAAAACTAATCGTGGGTCTTCACTCGATAGGCTTTCTGGGGGACACCACCAGGCAGGCCGCGGATGACTTTTATCCCGGCTACGCCCACACCTTTACCGAGATCGGCAAGGAGCGCGGCTGGCCGCCGACCACGCGCGCGCAATTCGACGCCGTGCGCGGGCCCACGGGTGCGCTGTTGATCGGCGACGCCCAAACGGTTGCGGAAAAAATACTTTATGTAAATGAAGCCCTCGGCGGCATCTCTCGCCTGACATTTCAAATGGGCGTCTCAACACTTCCGCATCAAAAGATGATGCGCGCCATCGAGATCCTGGGCACGCGCGTCGCACCCATCATCCGAAAAGAACTCGGGGCATTAATATGAAATGCAACGTCGGAACGGTTGATCGCGTAACGCGGGCGTTGGTGGGGATCATCGTGGGATCGGGCGGACTCATGCTGGAGGCGCCGATCTTCCGTTGGCCGATAGTGTCCGTCGCTGCGGTCCTTCTTTTTACCGCCGCCTTCGCCTGGTGCCCGATGTACTACGCCACTGGCTGGTCCACCCATTCCAAAACGACCCAGTAAAGAATGGGTCTAGTTGTCACCTACAATTCACATTGTTGAGATAAAATACATGACGTTGAACGATGGTATGCTAAAAACTCTGCTCCGCATCGTCTCCATTCTCTTGGTCGCCTGCACGATAACGGACCATGCTCAGAGTTTTGCGCTCTCATATCCTTCGGCTTTGAAAATCTCAGCGACGAGTTCCAACCGCTTTCCCTGTGAAGCCCTGTCGTTACCATTGATTGGCGCTGCATTTTTCCCTGAAATGGATGTTCAAGCTTATCGTAGCTCGATCTTGCACTTTCTTCGATCTCCCACAGGCCCAAACGACGACACTTCTTACGACTATTTTCCGGATGGAATACTGGTGATCGACAAGGGTGGCAGGGTGCTAAAGGTGGGTCCAGCGGATCAACTCCTTCCAACCCTTAGCGCAGACGTTCGTATGACGCATTATCCTCATTCTCTCATCCTGCCAGGATTTATTGATACTCATGTCCACTATGCGCAAACAGGGATGATCGCGTCCTATGGCGAGCAGTTGCTGGAGTGGCTGAATAAATACACCTTCCCCACCGAAGCAAAATTCAAGGATAAGACATATGCAAAAATGGTAGCGAAGTTTTTTTTACAAGAACTACTACGTAGCGGGACGACAAGTGCCTTGGTTTTCTCTACGGTTCATAAAGTTTCTGTCGAAGCTTTATTTGAAGAAGCCTTAGACATAAACATGCGTCTCATTTCAGGAAAAGTTTTGATGGATCGCCATGCCCCGGAGTATCTCCTTGATACAGCCGAATCGGCTTACCGGGAATCGGCGGAGCTTATTCACGAATGGCATGGCAGGGGAAGGCTCCGGTATGCCGTCACGCCGCGCTTTGCTCCCACATCAACCGAAGATCAGTTAAGATCGGCGGAACGCTTACTAAGAGAATTTCCAGATGTTCATATGCAGACGCATCTTTCTGAAAACCCGGGTGAGGTGGAATGGGTCCGATCGCTCTTTCCTTTGAGCAACCATTATCTCGGGGTGTACGATGGCTTTGGTCTCCTGGGTCCGAAATCACTTTTTGCACATTCCATTTATCTATCCCCTGAAGAATGGAGCCGCCTTGCGGAAACGAACTCTTCCATCGCCTTTTGTCCGACATCCAATCTATTTCTAGGTAGCGGTCTCTTCGACTTGGCCAATAGCCAATCGCACGGTGTGAAAGTAGGAATAGGCTCGGATATCGGCGCCGGAACCAGTTTTTCCATTCTGCGTAATCTGAACGCCGCCTACGGAATCATGCAACTGCAAAATAAAAAATTATCCCCCCTAGAAGCTTTCTATTTAGCCACTCTGGGCGGAGCGCAGTCGCTTAGCTTGGATGACCGCATTGGCAATTTCTTACCAGGTAAGGAGGCTGATTTTGTCGTTTTGGACTTTGTGGCGAATCCTCTCCAAGCATTCCGAATGAAAGGAGTTGTAACACTCTTCGAAAAACTTTTTGCCTTAATGATACTCGGAGATGATCGAAACATTCGCGCGACCTATCTCATGGGGAAAAACGCCTATACGGCAGAACCCTGGCCCCTTCATTCGGCTTCGTAGTTATGGCGACATTGCCGCTTCCTAATTTGTACTCTTTAAAGAGAAAAAAGGAGAACCCGTATGACAGGCATCATGGTTCAAATGCGTAGTCGTTTTTTAGCGAGCCTTATTTTTCCCAGTTTCTTTTTCGCGGTCGCCTCGCCGAAAGTCGTGCAGGCAGCGGATGATCATGGGATCGCTTCGCGAATGGCGGATGTGAGCGGCCTTAAGATGCACTATTTCATCGCCGGTCATGGGCCAAACGTGATCCTCTTGCATGGCTACGCGGAGACTTCCCGCATGTGGCTGCCGATCATGCCCCTTCTGGCCAAGCATTTTACCGTGATCGCTCCCGATTTGCCCGGCATCGGGGATTCGGACATTCCCAAAGACGGTATCGACATGAAGAACTCCGCGATTCGCGTGCATGCGCTGGCGCGTCAGCTGGGTGTGACCAAAGCCCGAGTGGTGGGGCATGACATCGGCCTGATGGTGGCTTACGCTTATGCCGCACAGTTCCCCACCGAAGTAGAAAAGCTTGTGGTCATGGATGCCTTTCTTCCGGGCGTGGGCGCGTGGGAGACGGTTTACAACGACCCCAACGTTTGGCATTTTCGATTTAACGGTCCCACACCAGAAGCCCTGGTCCAGGGACGCGAGGCCACTTACTTTGCTTATTTCTGGAATGATCTTGCCGCAGACAAAACGCATTCCCTTCCTGAAGCCGATCGTGCCGCCTACATTGCCGCCTATTCCCGGCCGGGGCGCATGCATGCCGGTTGGGCTTACTTCGTTTCCTTCCAGCAGGCCGCGAAGGATTTTGCCTTGCTGGCCAAGACCCCGCTGGCGATGCCCGTCCTCTCGATCGGTGGCGATAAATCCTTGGGTGATTTTTTGGGCCAACAGATGAAATTAGTCGCACCCAATCTGACCGTCGTCGTACTAAAAAACGCCGGACATTGGATTATGGAAGAACAACCTAAGGACACGATGGATGCGCTGGTAAAATTTCTCTAACAAAATACTGATCATGAAAACTGGTTTTGCCGCATGGGACCCACAAATTTCCCTCCATTCGGCCCAGACAAAATTGAGTCCCATTTTCATCTCTCTTGCACATGTTAGAAGTAAAATTAAGATAAGTTCCTATGCCCAAAATTCTACTCCGAATCGTAGCCTTTCTTCTGATCCCCGTTCTATTGGCAGATCCATCTCTCGCATTGGCCTTTCAAAATTCCTTACCCTAGAAGATACAGAATGCTGATAGACTAGCCGGCTTTGCCTCACAGGCTCTAACAGTTCCGAAAGACTGAACCTGGTTCAAAACTGCATTCTGGCGCGTTGTTGAACCAGGTTCACCTGTTTTATACACACCCTACCCAGTCAATCGCGCCAAATGGCCCACTAATGAATGAGTCTATTTTTCACCTGCCTTTCATATCACTCTAGTAGGATTATTTTATCTATGTGCAGAAACTATCTTGTGTTCTAGTTCTATGTCCAAATTGTTAAAGCGGATCGTGATATTGCTCCTGTTCTCCTCGTTCATTGTGAACTTAACATTAGCAACCACTACGGCATCAAATCTTACCCTCGAAGAGTCGTTCTTACAAAAATACAATCTTTTCTGTACGGGGGCATTAGCGGATCCTGCTATACCTTTTCTGCAATCATTGCATCGTCGTTTAGTCACAGTGCCCTTCTTGTTCGATCTTCTTCGTGCCTCCTTTACCGAAACCGATTGGTCCCGTATAGCGGTTTCCCGCCCAAGCAAAGACAAAGGGTCCCCCATTACAGGGAATTCCTGGCAAATGATCCGTACAGTATTTGCTGCCGCTATGGATGTTAAAATTTCTTTGGATAAACGCATGCCGCAATGGCTACGTGGGCGGCCTTTGAGCTCAAGCGCATCACAATTTGGTCTCCGACACGGTTTTAACGTCTGGACGTTTAGAGGGAACGATATCGCCCAACATGCCATGAGCAATCAAAACCAACAGGAGCTGGCCCTTGGCGGCC
>Ga0207070_1010_pt1 | contig 44003 bp, 36 predicted proteins | sample Alteio_BWMinHeat_92_FD_153591 | JGI IMG/M metagenome (GOLD analysis project Ga0207070, IMG submission 153591) | Enriched cells from forest soil in Barre Woods Harvard Forest LTER site, Petersham, Massachusetts, United States -... | ecosystem: Environmental > Terrestrial > Soil > Temperate forest >...
GGAGGCTCAAGCTTTAAGAGTTTTTCAGAAAGACGGCAGCCTGGGTGTCCAAGCTCTTGATTTAAAATTGCCGATCGAGGCGCTACAAAAGTCCTCAAAAAGCGGGCTCTCGACGTCTTTTTTGGCGATCCTTTCACTCTTTGATAAAGAAAAACTTTTACAATCGCAAAGGTGGTTCATCAAATATCACTACGACCTCTGGGATGAGAATTTTATTTTGCAAATGAAGCCCCCGAATCCAACCGCAAAAATTTTTGAGAGCATTTATAAAAATGAAAACGAACTTTTCGCCGGGCTTGCAAAAATTAAGTTCAGCGCTCTCTGGCCCAAGCAAAGCATTTCTCCCCAATTGCAGATCAAATTACAATTAATCTTAGATCCAATCGATAAAGAAAAAGCTCATGAGATTAGAAAGTGGATTTCACAAGCCATTGTGCCCAATAGCGCAAGTAAGCCTGCTATTGTAAATAATCCAAGCTCAAATTCTGCCGCAAGAGGCGTCGAAAGCTTATCTTCAACTACGACACCCTTACATTTTTCGGGACTCTTTCAAAAAATTCTTGATCACGATTCGAGTGAAAATAGAACTCAAGGACTTTGGAGTACTGAGCTTGCAAGCGGCCTGATTCTGCTCAAGGATGTTCCCATTGAAGAATAAAATTAATATCCTTTTGTTCACCGCGATTTTCATTGCCAGCGTGCTGCCTATCTTGGTTTCGACCTTTGTGCTTGATGAAATTTTGCATTCTGCCCTATCCTTTTCTTTTAATGAGCGCATTCATCAGGTGATCGATTCGGCTTCGAGTAACTTAAAAAACCTGGCGCAGTTTGATGAATTTAATAAAGAAAAATACAAGCAAGAGTTTTTGGATCTTCAGGACTTAAATTTAATTTATGCCAATGGCGCCACCGTGCGAACCGAGATTCAAAATTCATTTTTTCTTTATTTCGTTATTTGTTGCGGTGGAGGACTGCTGATTTCGGTGAGTCTGAGTGTCTTGGTGGGTCGTAGGGTTGCCAAACTATATGGAGACGCACATCGCGAGCTAAATCTACAGCGCGAAAAAAACTATTTTCTTGAGAGCGTGGCGCAATGGCAGGAAATGGCCAGACGACTTGCGCATGAAATTAAAAATCCGCTGACCCCGATCGAGTTTTCACTCCGAAACTTGCGTAAAAACTATGCTCAGTTGTCACCCGAAAACTTTCGTATTCAACTTGATGAGACCACAGAAATTATTGGAGAAGAAATTAATCATCTGAGAAATATGGTTCAGAACTTTTCAAGTTTTGCTCGCCTTCCTGAACCGCGCCCGACGCCAACGGATCTCAGACTTTTTCTACTCGATTTTGAATCTCGTTTTGCAAGAAACTGGACCGATCTTAAGGTGGTACTTGAAATGGCCAGCGAAAACCCAGTTATGGTCAATTTGGACACCGCACTTTTTCGACAGGCTCTTAATAACCTTTTGCAAAACGCAAGCGAGGCGAATCCTAGCCAAAGGGTCGATGTTGTGATTAAATTATCAGAGCGAGAGCAAGATATTGGGGTTTCGGTTTTTAATCTGGGACGTTCAATTCCTAAAGCCCATCTTGATAAAATCTTTGAACCCTATTTTTCATCAGGGGCAGTTAAAGAAAATATGGGTTTGGGTCTTGCTATTGTTCGAAAAATTATCATTGAGCAGGGCGGTGACATTCGGGCCATGGAACACGAACAAGGAGCTTTATTTGAGATACAATTTTCGCGTCTCGTAGACCGACCTAGAGGAGAAGATCTTGAGTCCGTCTGAATTTAAAGTTTTAGTCGTCGATGATGATAAAAACATTCGAAGAATGCTGCAGTTGGCACTTCAGAACGAAGGCTACTTCGTTGATTTGGCAGGCAGTGGTGCCGAAGCGCTGCAGATCGCAACAAAAAATTCTTTTGATCTGGCGGTTTTTGACATTCGCCTGCAAGATATCACCGGCATTGAACTTTTTAAGCGACTTAAAGGCCTGGGACGTGAGCTCCCGGTTATTTTTATGTCCGGTCATGCCTCTCTCACCGAGGCGGCCCAGACAGTGCAACTAGGTGCATTTGATTTTTTAGAAAAACCTTTTAGTCCCGAAAAACTTTTGATCACAGCCCAGCGCTGTCTTGAGCGAGAGCTCATGCAAAAGCGAATTGCCGATCTCACCAATAAGCAGCTTAATTTAAGCCTCAATCTCCAATTTACTTCTCCGCAGATGCGTAAGATCCAAGACGAACTGGCAAAGGTCGCTGCTACCGACGCGACCATTCTCATTAATGGAGAAAGCGGAACCGGCAAAGAAGTCCTCGCGCATGAAATCGTCAGCCGTGGTAAGCGCAAAGACCGGGACTTTATCAGAGTCAATTGCGCATCTATACCGGAATCCTTATTTGAAAGCGAATTTTTTGGCCATGAAAAGGGTTCGTTTACTGGTGCCGTACAAAACAAAAAAGGTTATTTTGAGCAAGCTCACTTGGGCACTTTGTTCTTAGATGAAATTGGAGACCTCTCGATCTCCTCACAGGCCAAAATTTTAAGGGCCTTGCAAAATCAAGAAATTCAAAAAGTTGGTTCTGAGAAGATTCTTAAGGTTGATGTGCGCATTATTGCCGCCACTCACCGCGATCTTCGTGAAGCCATGCAAGCAGGTCGCTTTCGCGAAGATCTTTTTTATCGTTTAAGTGTCGTACAGATGACGTTACCAAGCCTTCGTGAGTGCGCAGACGACATCGATTTTCTGATTGCCTACTTTCTAAAAGAATTTTCTTTGAAACACGGTCTGCCCATAAAGGACATATCTGATGAGGCACTCCGTTATCTGCGCTGTTATCCTTGGCCAGGCAATATTCGCGAACTGCAAAATGTTGTTGAACGCCTGGTGATTTTAGGTGGGCCTCAACTTACAACCGAGGACCTACCTGATTTCATTTTATCGCGAGCATCAAGTTCTCTTCAATCGAATTCGCCAACCTCACTTCGAAGCTTTCGCGAACACTCAGATCGCCAGTTTATTGTTGAAACGCTCAAACGTGTCTCCGGAAATATCTCGCAGGCCGCGCGTGAACTCGAAATCGAGAGAAGCTTTTTGCATAAAAAGATCAATCATTTTCAAATCGACAAAAAGGAATATCTCACTTGAAGCTTAATTCTTTTAAAAAGCGCTTTATTTTTTTTCAACCAGTCGTCGCTACATATGTATTTATTTTCAGTGTCTCGGTCTTTTCTCATGATATTGATGTCAGGCCGAATTTTAACAAAGCACCTTCTTCTGGCTCGAGAACACTAGATACAGATCTTATCGAAACGCATGAATCAATAGTCTATATCGGCGGCGTTGAATTCAGACAAATCGAATATAAGGGCAAGATGTTTTACCTTAACGCCAGACAACCTGAGGCTATGGCCGATTGCAGGCGAAGCAATCTTCCAAAGGATACGGCCGCGCTCGATGTGGGAGTTAAAGTGACTAGGCGGTCGAAACTTTTTTTAGAGGGCCTTCGCCAATATTGCGATACCGATCTCAATGCTGTGGTCACCGATCCTAATCCCCGTGATGTAAAGTTAGGTGTCTCTGTTGACCGAAACAAGCGAATTTTTGTCCAGCCTTTGAATAAATCCGGCGGAGCAAGTTTCAGTTTTTAAAAGGCCATCCCCGACATCAATGTCCTAGACAGATGGGCCTTAAAATTGTTAGAAAAAACTAACAGTCGTATAAAATAGCTGACGGCATCGGCACCCCTCAAAGCACGTGCTGCTGATCTTATGCCATTGATATTACTTATAATTACCAATGGCACAGCGTCTGCTTTGAGTAGGTCAAGAGTCATTGAGCTCACCACATACAAAGGGGATTTAAGTTATGAAAAAGTATTTGCTGTTATTGATTTTGCCAATTCTTTTGAAGTCAGTTACCGCGGTTGCGTCAGCTAGCGAAGATGCAAACGCGGGACCTCTGCCAAGTCCTTATTTCGTTGATGAGGTCCACTGCACTGGCCTCAACTCACCGAACATCCAAGAAACTTGGCTTCTCTCAAAAGAAGAAGTCGAACCTGCAAAAAAACTCGAGCAAGAAGATATGTGCGAACGGGTTTTACGTGCGTTTGGAATTTCAAAATTTATGTGGCTCAGTCCCGATGATCTTGAGCGAACGGCAACGATTATTAGGCAATCTGGCTATTTTTTAGAATCTGAACTATCTGTTCGAAAATCAGAATTACAAAATCACGTCCATGTTTTTTTGAAAGTCACTCCGGTCAGTCATTTTTATTCAAGTGTGAGTGAGGATTTTAAATACTTCACCTCCAAAGGCCAGGCGAGTTCACGTCTTTATGATCGTCTTTCTGGCGAGATTACAAATCGAAAGTATTCACCCGTTAATGTGAACAGCTTCGGAGTCAACCTCATGGGAACAACGGCAACGGCCGCAATAACCACGGACCCATCAATAACGAATTCGCTGACCACCGACGATTTACAGAAAGCGCAAAAGCGTAATGCATACCTGGTCGACGTCTACTGGAAAAATCAAGGTGCACTCACTAAAAATACTTCATATAACTTTGGTTTTCACGCCATCGACGACAATACCTATTCAGATGACTACAGTCGATTTAATATGATGGTCGACGGAAGCCTTCTGGCTCATAAACAAATAAATGTTCTGCATGGCTCAACCTTTATCGGCCCAGCATTTATTTTCTCCACGCTCACACCCTATCAGGTGGCACCTCAAGGAGCCTCGACCAACTCAAACTCAACTGGGGTCTTCTTTCCAGGTGGGATTTTGGGATATAACTACGGCCAAGAATTTGGCAATCATTTAAATTTTTTGATGTCTTACTATCATGCCTCTGGCGATCAATGGATTTATACTTTCGATTTCGACTTACATCGACAGCTTGACCCCTCGGGCTGCTTCATTCTTCTTGGCCTCAAACAACGAAATGTCAACGATGCCGTCTTGCCCGAAGACCGCTTTCCACTCAGTAGCGCTAACGACGTTTCAGATTACATTGGCCTCGGAAAATATTTTCGTGATGCGAGCGCAAATCAAGAGCTGAGCGCTGTCATTGGAACCGAAACTTTAAACTATACAAATTTGAATCCAACATATAGTGCCTCTTCAAGCTACGTTGGTTTAAATTATAAATTTGCGAGCAGCTCTTGGAATGTAAAAGTTGGCTTGGACTATTACTTTCAAAGGCTTTATTAATGCGAGCAACTTTTTTAAGGGCCAGCTGGGGTGTTGTCTTTTGCACGCTGCTGGGGACCGGGGCCTCGGCCGCGGTCGGCATCTGCTCGTTTTATCAAGACGCCTATCGAAACGAGATTCGCCCAAAGATCCAAGGCGGAGTGCCGTTTGAGCTCATGAGTGTTGTGATTGACGACGATCACCTTGTCTCAAAAAAAGCGATTCGCATCGTCTACAATCTCTGGGACGAGATCGTGATGTTAAAATCAGGAGAACACGTTGTGGCCAGATTCGCTCTTTCAAACGGCGAAGCCGAACTCTGCAAATATCTTGAGATTTCAGACGAACTCAAGGCTGGCCACAAATATAAATTTCGCATTCTCTTAAACCCAATGTGGGCTGAACGCATGACTCGTCTTCAAGTTGCATCTGACCATGACACCCAAGGCAGCAAAATCGTGGAAATTAATTGGCAAAAATTGGCGGGAGAAATGCCAAGCGAAAAGACCCTTTTAGAAAAAGAGCTCGCGCGATGATCAAAAACCTTTGGATAAAACTTTTTTCGATCGTGCTGTTGATCGTTGTCCCACTGATAACAATCCAATACTTTATGCAAAAAGAAAGTATTGAGCTCGCCTTTCATATTGCTGAAAAGAATAATTCTGTCGAGTTGCTCGACTCCCATATGGCGCTTCTTAAAAAGCTCTCCCGATTTGAACCTGAAAGTGCTGACCTTTATAAAAAAGAATTTGAAGCCACAATCGAATCTCGAAACGTCGTGCGAGACCTCAAAATAATTCGCGCCAATCTGATTGACGATATTCTCTTTCAAACCCTTCGAAATATGCTTTTCGTCTTAATCATTTCACTGCTCGCAACCTACTGGATCGCTCGAAGTATTGCCTCACTTCTAAAGCGTCTTGTCGCCGACAACCAAACTCAAGCGCTTCGCTTAGAGAGATTGCAAGCGCTGGAGTCTTGGCAAAAGGTAGCGCGAATGATGGTACACGAACTACGAACACCGATTACCCCTATTAAACTGGTAGCAACTGATATCGAAAAAAAATATCAAACGCTCGAATCATCGAGCACTCGTGGCGGCTTTCGAGAGTATTTAAAAAGTGCGGCCGATCTCATTAGCTCCCAAGTGCACGTTATCGAAAGACTTATTGAGGGCCTCACAAAATTTGCCAAACTTCCTGAGGCGCAGAAAAGACACGCCTCAATTTCGGAGTTTTTCAACAAATTTATCGAACAGCACCGCGACTATGGAGAAGGTCGCATTCGCATCATTTCTAGCTGTCAGGTCGTGCAAGATCGCTTGAGCTTTGATCCAGAGTTGTTCAATCTCTTGTTCTTCAATCTTCTTAAAAATGCCTTTGAGGCCAATCCAGACCAACGTATTCTTATTCAAATAGAAGTTCGGCAAGTTGAACAGTCAACGCAGATCCGCTTTGCCAATTCAGGCCGTTCGATTTCGAGTGAAATAGCCGATGAGATCTTTAAACCTCACGTTTCCACTCGGGCCGGAAATTCGGGAACAAACTTTGGAGTCGGCTTAACGATCGCAAAAAAAATTGCCTTTGATCACAATGGAGACCTTTATCTCGCTAAGTCTGAACGTCCGGATGAAGCTGTTGTTTTTAAATTGGAGATTCCAAATTTATGATGAAAATTTTGATTGCCGACGATGAAGCCGCTATTCGTGGTTCCATTAAATTGATTCTTTCAGACCAGCCCTATGAAATCATAGACTGCAGTGAGCTCGATCTGATTCACCCCACTATTGCAAAAGATCAACCCGACTTGATTTTATTAGATGTTCATTTTAAAAATCGCACCAGTCTTGACCTGATGAGGCAGCTTGCGGCTGAAGGCGAACAGATTCCGATCATTGTGCTCTCTGGCGCGGCATCTGCGGGTGAAGCTGCACAGGCCGTTAAACTTGGTGCCTACGATTTTATTGAGAAGCCCGTTTCTGCCGACCGTCTGCGAATCTGCATCGAGCGTTGTTTAGAAAACGCTTCTCTCGTGCAAAAATTTAAAAGTATGACAGCGCCAAAAGGCGGCGGCCTTGAAATCATCGGCAAATCCCAAGAGACCGAGAATTTACGACGTATGATCACAAAATTTGCCGACAAAGATGTTCGCGTTCTCATCACTGGCGAAACCGGAACCGGCAAAGAAATTGTCGCGCAAAATATATGGCAAAGGTCGTTGCGTCGAACGCGACCTCTGATTGTTGTTAACTCGGCGGCCCTTCCAGAAAATTTGATTGAAAGCGAGTTGTTTGGTCATCGCAAAGGTTCATTTACCGGCGCCGTCTCTGATCAAATGGGTAAGATCGAGATGGCCGATCGCGGAACCTTATTTTTGGACGAAATCGGCGATTTGTCGAGCGCCGCTCAAACCAAATTACTCCGATTTCTCGAGTCTGGTGAAATCCAGAAACTTGGTTCAAACCAAATCAAGACGGTTGATGTGCGTCTGATTGCGGCCACTTCTCGCGATCTTGAAAAAGAGATGGAAAAAGGGAATTTTAGATCGGACTTGTTTTATCGATTAAATGTCGTCAGAATAAGCCTTGCGCCTCTTCGCAACCGAAGAGAAGACATCTCGCTGCTCTTTAATGAATTTGTGAATTTCTTTTGCCAAAAATTCAAAGAACCTCGAAAAATAATATCTCCTGACGTCGCCGAAATTCTTGTATCTCACTCATGGCCCGGCAATGTGCGTGAACTTCGAAATCTTGCCGAAAGAGCCGTATTGAACGCGGATCAACGTATTTTAAAAGAACATTTACAAAATATCATGGGCCTATCTCCGCGACAGGCAAAAGCTTTCGCGAACACTCCCCCGCAGGAATTAGAGGCAAGCTTGTCACTTAAAGAATTCAAAAGAGGGGCCGAAAAACAATATATCGAGAAAATTCTGAACAAAACTTCTGGTTCTGTTTCAAAGGCAGCACAGTTATTACAAATTGACCGAACTTATTTACATCAAAAAATGCTTAATCATGGTATCGATCACCGTAAGTTCCGAATAAAATGAGGGGCCACTAATGAGAAAATTATTTTTGCTGTATGCTGTGTTCGCTTGCGGATGCTCAAGTTTGCCTTTTTTCGACTCTAGCGTCGGACCTAAAAGCCAGTACTCGTTAGAGCAGGCCACACTCCTGTCTCCGAATGAACCGAGCTGGTATCTGATGCAAAACGAAATTCATTCGTTAGTTTTCAGTAAGAAATTTACCGATAAAGCTCAGAGCACAGTTATAAGCGCCGCGATGTATCCGGCTGGGGCGCACAAGACATCACGGGCTTTTCTTGAATTTGTCGCCGACCAACGAGTAAAACAAGACGACAAGGCGAGGTTTAAAGTCTTAAGCGTCAACAATGAATATGTCACCTTTAAGGAACTACCTTGCCTTAAATATCAGAGCCTCTCTGAAGATCATAAAGATAAGGGCATTAGCTCGTCTGATTTCGAATATTTCCAAACCAGCGGATATATTTGCCGCTATCCGCTCGAATATATTGCCTTTCAATTTGAAATCTCGCATCGATCGAAAGAAAAAGAAATCCCAGCTAATTTGCTTAAAATTGCACAGGATTTCTTTCAAAACATTCGGCTCGTAGAACCGACGATTAAAAGACTGAAGACGATTCCGTAGAGAGGCCCTGGCAGTTGCCGTGAACATCCACGTTCATTCCAGCGGCATGACAAAATTTCTCATAACTAAGGTGCAGATCATGCCATCCCTCGATCGCAAGAAGTTCAGCATCAGATAAGCGGTTCTGATCAATTAGCAAGTCATTGACAGATACTCTGCCTTGTTTGAAACGAGCAAAATTATCATCATAGAGTTTGCGACTTACCGAGAGATTCTTCTCTCGAAGTAGCGAAGATTCGAGTGAGTTTTGAAACTTTTTCTTCGCAGCCTCGAAAAGCGGTGAAAGATCATGCGCTAAAAACAATCGTTGTGCGCTCGCCTGTCGTGAAAAACCGACGGCCTGGCGATAGTCGCTGTACTCACGAAATTGATCAAAAATTGGAATGGTCAAGATGACTGCGCCTGCATAATAAGTTGTGGGCCCGCGCGAAAGGTCCGAGTTGCCCGTACTAAAAGTCAAATCAATCGAAGGAAACAGCGACCGCCATTTCGCATTTAAATTTGCTCGGCTCGACTCTTCAGCAAAAACAGCAGAGCGATATTGGGGAGAATTCTCTAATTTAAACTCCTTAAGCTCTTGCTCAAGCGTCTTGGCCTTGGCTTTAATAACATCCGACCAAGGCCACATTTTTTCTAACCAGTGACTGGCGAGTAAAGCTTCAAGCTCACCTTCTGCATCGTGAAGAAGATTCGCGGCATCTGTTTCACGTGCTTTAGAATTTTCAAAATCCACTGAGATTTTTTGGACTTCTTGAAGCGCCAATAATCCTTTTTGATATCTCTCTTCGGCGATTCGCAGAAGCTCTTGTCTGTTTTTCGAAACTACCCGATAGACGTCGAGACTTGTCGCATATCTGATGACCGCAAAAATTGCTGAAAGCGCGGTATCTTCGGATTCTAATTTTGCCACGGCAAGTTCTTCATCTTGGCTCTTCGTATTTAGGCTTGAACTCTTAAGAGCAAGTGAATCGGCACCGAATCGAAATAAGTTCATTGAAACTTCAAGGCTAGCTTGTTGTTGTGCGAGATAAGGCTCCCCACTCCGAAGATCTTTGGCCACAAAACTCATTTTAGGCAGCAATTGCCCGAAGGGTTTTAGAGTTTGCGCCTTTGCGATTTCGATATTTTCTTTTTGAATTGCTATGCGCGTACTGAGCTCGAGAATCTTTTGATAAGCGTCCGCAAAGCTGAGTTGTCCAAGCTTCTCGCCAGACTCGCCAGTCAAGTTCGCAGACCAAGCGGGCAGGCTCACGAAAATGAATATAAGAGTCCAGACAGCAAAAATTCTAAAATTATAAATTGAGATCCGCATTCGTTACTTCCTCGGTCGCGGTTCGTTTCTCTTCAATCATATCATGCGTTTTAAGTTTATAAGCGACCTGACCATTACCAGCTGCCTTGTTCAACTTCCATTTCAACTTCGACTCGAGATACGAAACTTGCAGAGCGGGAACCACAAACAAGGTCATTGCGAGCGAAAACCCAAGCCCGCCAACCACCGCAATACCAAGAGGCTGAAGGATTTTTCCGCCCTCACCGATTCCAAACGCAAGGGGCATCATACCTAGAGCTGTGGTGAGCGAAGTCATAAGAATAGGTCTCAGCCTACGCCTACCGACTTCAGGGGCGGCAAACTTTGGGTCCACGCCTTTTTTCACTTCTTGATTTAAAAAATCAACTAAGATGATGCTATTGGCGACAGAAATACCGTTGAGCAAAATCACCCCGAGCAAAGAATTAAGAGAAAGTGTTGAGTGAAACACGAATAGGGACACAAGGACTCCGATAAATCCAAGCGGAATTGAAACCAAAACCAATAACGCATTCACCACATCACCAAATTGAAAAACCATGGTGATAAAAATCAAGAGGACCGACAAAGTCGTCGCGAATCCCAATTGTTTGAGCGCGAGGTTTAGCTCTTTTTGCGCATCTTCAATCATAATTTGAGGGTGTTCGCTTTCGCCCAACCCCGAGGTTTGGTCAAGAGACTGACTAGCGGCATGATCCCGCCACCAATTGCCAATGAGCTCACGCGAGCGCTTGACACTTTCTGGAGCCTTCTTCTCGTCACCTTTTAATTGCTTGGCCGAAAGAAAATAAGCCTGATGGCCGTCTTCTCGAAATAAAATCGGAGCTGCGAGTTCGCGCCTGACATCGGCGACAGCTTTAAGAGGCACAATATGATCGCCGATATTAATCGGCAGGGCCGCAACAGCCTCTACTGAATCAAAATAATTTTCTGGGTAACGCATATATATATTGTACGTGAGGCCCTTCATTTCCATTTCCCACACTCTTGTTCCGGCCGTGGCAACGCGAATAAGATCAGCAAAACTCTCTTTGCTTAATTTCAAATAGGTTGATGACAGAAGCGCCATCTGATCAGGGCGTATTCGAGCAACGATATTTTCGCGCGCGACTGCCGACGGCTCGTTGCTCACATTTGGCCAAATTTTCTTTTCTTGCAGAACATCTGCCAAGTCACGTGCGACCATCCGCATATCTTCGGCATTATCGCCACGGATCGAGACTTTCAAATCAGGTGGATTTGGAATCGGCAACTCAGCCGGATTCCAGGAGCTCACCCAAAACTGATTAAAGGGCGTATTTGGAAACTCTTCTTCAAATTTCTTCCATAGGCTATTGATCTCAGATTTATCTTTTAACCTTGCCATGATGAAAGAATTATTGTTGCCGTTAATCTGGGTAAACGTATAACTGATATGCTCCCCAAATTTCTTAAGAAGTTCGGCTTCGATCACCTCGGTTTGTGATTCCATTTGTTTCGTTAAGGTATTGCCACGCGTCTCCATGCCAAGGAGCAACCAATCCGTATCAGGTTTACCGATAATTTCTTTATCAAGTCGCGGAATCACAAAGACGAGCAACAGCCCAAGGCTTGCAATCAAAGTTGCATAAACAATGTTTTTAAATTTTTTCGAAGCCAAAAATTTAGCGAGTCCTGTCGCATACAAGTTTTCAAGCTTCTTTAGGAAGGGGTCTAATAAAGCCGGCTGTTCGTGAAAAACCCCGCGACTCATCAGTTGCAATCGAATCGTCGGCACCAAAACGAGCGCGACAATGGCCGAAAATCCGTGAGAAAATACCACCGCCTTGGCGAGGTCGCCGAGTACTGCATAAGTTAATTCGCTGGTAAATGCTAGTGGCAAAAAGACCACCAGTGAGGCAATAGTTGAAGCGATCACTGAAAATTTAACTTCACTGACCGCCTCAATGACGATTTTAAGCCGCTCTTCAAAAGAAATGTCTGTTTTCACATCTTCAAAATGGCGAAAAATATTTTCCATGACGACGACCGAAGCATCGACGTTCATTCCTGCTGACAGCGCCAAGCCCCCAAGAGAAATCAAATTCAAATTCATGCCCGAAATTTTCATCATGATAAAGGCAAGAACCATTGATAGTGGAATTTCGATGGCCGCCGTAACCACATTTTTGAGATTTCCAACAAACAAAAATAAAATCACCACCGCCAAAAAGGCCGCAACACCGACTTCTTTAGTCACGTTGCCGACTGCTGAGCGGATAAATTCAGAAGGATCAACGAGAGCCTTATATTGAATGTCTGGAGGAAATTGCGCCTTCTTGGACTCAATTAACTTTAAAACTTGCTCAGCCATATTTTTAATATTGCCGCCGGCCTTAGGATCTGCCCACAACATCACGCTCGAGGCACCACTGGTTTTAAAAACCTGAGTCGAATCTACGGGTAGAGCGAAATCAATATGCGCAAGATCACCAAGCAAGAGTTGCCGGCCATCTTTGATAATGACAGAGAGTTGTTTCATCTGGTCTAAATTATTCACCGCTGCCGGAAAATCGACTCGCAAACTATTGGCTCCAACCATAACAGAACCGGCACTAAAACCATCAAGACCAGTTCGAATGCTCGCGCCAATTTCTTGCGGCATGACTCCGCTGGCGGCAATGGCGTCTGGCTTGAGTTCAACTAAAACTTGGGTTTGTTGCGGATTATAGATCCCGATACTCTCGGCATCGGCGACCTGTGCAAATGAAGGCGAAAGAATCGGATCAACGATTTTGTAAATTTCGGTGAGGGAGCGTTTGTTTGAGAAAAAACTAATCGCTAAAAATCCCTTATTATCACCACTCGTATTAAAGCGAATTCTTTGTCGAGACGTATAAGGCATGCTGCCACTGGCAGCATAGACAACGCTTCTCGTCTCACGAAGCGCAAGTCGATCAGAGGAGCCCCAGGTAAATTCGGTTCGATAGCAGACTTGATTCGCCTCATAGGTGGCCGTCATACGCTCAACTTTTAATTCGGGCGTATTGATATTTTGCAATTGATTTTCAAGATCTTTGCCATAGGTATGAAAAAACGAATCTGCGGACATATCATAGCCAATGCAGGCTCGAATTAAGGGCTTTGAGCTATTCGGGTATAATGAAACAGGCAAACTAAACCCAGACCAAATGCCAAGAATACTCAGAGCAATTAAGATGACATAAACTCTGAGTGGCGCCGCATATAGAGCTTTCAAAAAATTAAACCTTGTCCGTTGTTTTTGACGACATTTTTGACGACGTTTTTGACTTGGTTTCTGGCGGATTCGATTCTTGCGATTCTACTTTCACTTCTTCGCCGTCAGAAATAAAGCTACTTGTACGCTCTACGACTTGATCGTCTTCTTTTAGTCCACCAAGAATCTCGACCCGTCCAAATTGTTTTTTGCCGATCTTAACAGCCTGCAAAAAAGCATGGCGATCACGCACCACACGAATAAAGGTTTCTCTGCCACGATAAAACACGGCTGAATCGGTAACTAGAAATCCATCGCGCGCGCCGGTTTTAAAGCTCACTTTTGCCAGAGCCCCTGCCGGCGGCAGAGTCTCACTTCTTACGCCCGAGCTTTTAGAGTCCTTAGTTTTTTTAGCGTTTTTAGTTGTCTTAAATTCAAGCTCGCAACTTGCGGTCCCCGTACTGGGATCAACGAAAGGGCTCATGCCCTTAACCCGCATTTGCCAGGTTTGGCTAAGTGCCTGTCCTGAAGACGCTGATGAGGAGGATTGCGATAGTTCGGCATTATCTCCTTGGTGGATCAAACCCAAATCGCTGCCCGGAATCTCAACCATAACTCTGAGATGATGTGGGTCTGTCACCTGCATCAACTTATCACCCTTTGCCACCCGACTTCCTTCGGTCACAAAAACTTGGCTGACCACACCTGCAACGACGTTTTCAATTTGCATCGGCGCGTACTGATAGATCGGATCGGTATTTTGCACGACAATCAATTTCTCAAATTTTTTAACTTGGGTTCCGAGAGGTTTGAGAATTTTTGCGATCACGCCGTCACTCTCGGCCAAAATCGACGCATTGATTTTAGCTTCAACTCTAGCCGGATAATCAAGTGAATCAAAAATCTGAGTGAGTTCCGCCTTCTTTACGAAGACACTGGGGAGCTGTCCCGGAGCGGCCATCAATTCGCAAGTAAACATACCCAAAAACAAAAATATTGTGACAGCCAACCGCATATGTCCCTCTTGCAATTATTTTTTGGTGAGGCTAGTAATTATAGGTTTTTATAAGATCGAATTCAAGAAGAAAGCAGCTGCTGTAGATTTTCTATCCTGGCAATTATCCTAGCCAATTATTGTCATACCAGCTCTTTTATCATTTTTGCGAGTGCCTGCACCCAGGTCGGATGGGCGTTTAAACATGGAACAAGAATCAACTCCTGGCCTCCGGCTTTGATAAAATCTTGGCGCCCACGTATGCCGATTTCTTCAAGAGTCTCGAGGCAGTCGGCAACAAATGAGGGACAAACCACCGCCAGCCTCTTAATACCTCTTTTCGCCAATTCAGGCAACAGTCGGTCGGTATACGGCTCAATCCATTTGGTTCTCCCCAAGCGAGATTGAAAGGACAAACTAAATTGATCTTGTCGCAGCCCCAGAGCATTCGAAAGTCGCTTGGTCGTGTGAATGCACTGGGCCCGGTAACAGTTTTTATTTTCCTCAGTCATTTGCAAGCAGCAATTTTGAGACCTAAAGCAGTGACCGGGGTGGAGCCGTTGAATTTGCCGCTCCGGCAATCCGTGGTAACTAAAAAGATAATGGTCAGGCCTTTGTTCACCGACACTCTCGCGAATCATCTCTACAAAGCTCTCTACAAACTCGCTCTGGTCATAAAAAGCCGCAAGAGAGCTCATGCTGACTTTAAATTCTTGCGCCTGGATTTCTTCGCTCACCCTTTTTAAACTAGAGGTCGTGCTGCTATCGGCAAACTGCGGATACATCGGAATCACCAAAAGTTTTGCAATGTTTTCATTTGCAAACTCCTTTATTGCCGCCCTAATTGAGGGCTGTGAGTAGCGCATCCCCACTTTAACTGAGTAATCTTGGCCCAGAGTCAGTCCGAGGTTTTTTGATAAGGCTTCACTATAGACAAGAAGGGGCGAACCGGCCTGCATCCAAATTTTTTTATAAGCTCGGCTTGAAGGGTATTTTCGTCTGGGAACGATGAGAACTCGCACCAAAATCCAACGCAAGACGCTCGGGATATCAATGACAAAAGGATCCATTAAGAATTCTGATAAATAATCACCGACATCGTTCGGCTCATCACTCAAAGGCGTACCAATATTGATCAAAAGAATTCCGGTTTTTGACATTCGCTCATCCTCACATCTAAGGCCGAGCAGATTGCTCAGCAATGAGCTCAGGCATCTGCGCCGATTTCTCTAAAAGTTTTGTTAGCCCAAGTTGGCCCAAATAATTTCCATGTAAAAAAATATTTTTCTTTGTGGGCTGCAAATGCCTGAGAAGCCTTTCGAGCTCGATCGTATAATGAGGAAAGGCTCGCTCCCACCTCGTGATTTTAACATCTAATAGCGAGCCCAACACCGAACTCATCGTATTTTGATCTCGCTTTCTGAACAGCCGCCCTCGTTGTGCGAGGATCAAATTTAAAACATCATGATCACTCATGCTCAAAAATTCTTTTTTATTTTTTACGCGAGCACCACCTAAAATCCAATTTTCAGAAATTGCATTTTTCACTCGCCCTTCAAAAATCCAGTGGTTAAACAAGACACCGAGAACAAGATTCTCTTCTTGGGGCGGAAAGAGGCAGCCAAATCCCTGCAAACATTTTGCATCACTTTTTAAAAATACGTTCGCGGTAATGATCGGCAAATAATCAATTTGTCGAAGGCCTGTCGAAAGCGCTGGCTCGTCATGCTCAAGCAGCTGTGCCGCCTCATAAGCCGGGATCGTAATCAGGGTCGGCACGAATGATCCCAACGACTTTTCTTGAAACGCCTGACCGAAAGAAAATTCAACTCCTTGCTTTTGAAGGTATAAAAAAAGCTTCTCAGTGAATTCAGCCATCCCACCCGCCGGGGCAACACTGCCACGCACAATTTTCACCCCTTTTTTATCAGGCTTAATCGAAAAAATATTTTTAAGGATCAAAGTGGCGCTCATGTTGTTAGGTTGACCAGCATAAATTCCCTGAAGCGCCGTCTCGATCGTATAAAAACTTAAGCTCTTTGAAAGAGTCCGACCTCCCCACTCCCGTATACTTTCAAAAGGCTTCGGCAACAGACTCTGACGCGAAAAAATGATTTTAAAAAAGAATTTAAGGATCGCAAAAATTTCTAAGAAATCAACCGGAAAGCGCCGTGGACGATTACGAAAAATAAAACGCTTGCGAGCCTCTCTGCGAGCAGGCAGTAATGAGGCGCCAATTTCTTTGGCCATTTCTTGAAGCAGTCGCGAATTCATGAAAGCATTGGCCGCCGTTTCAACCAGGCCGTAAGGTGTCTTCAACGTCTGGATGAGGCCACCAAAGCTTTTTGACTTTTCAAAAACTTCAACTTGAAAGCCGGCTTTCTGTAAATAATAGGCGCTCGTTAGCCCTGAGAATCCCGCTCCGATTACGCGAACTCGCTTTTTTTCATCTACACCCATCTGTCCCCAATCATCATTAACCCGATGGGCTTATACGGATTGTGAAAACACTTTTGTCAGCGGAGCTTGGCCTCTTAATCTTTGATCTAAAGCCATGCATGCATTTCTTAGAAATGGCTTGCCGATTTCGGTCAATTTTAATTTTCTTCCGTGAAATTCGATCAAGCGATCTTTTTCGAGCTGAGACAAAAATTCACGCACGTCTTTTGCTTGAGCGTCGCTCTCAAGCTCGACCTCCCAAAGGGTCATCAGTTTTAAAATCTGTTCTCGCCTAACTCTATCTTCGGTCGAGAGTAAGTGCCCCCGAAAAGTCGGAATCTCTGAGGCCTCGACACGCCTTTCGTAGACTGGCAAGGCCTTTTCATTTTGATGAAAACAACCTGGAGTTTCAGAAATCGCACTGACACCGAGACCTAAGAGAACCTCGGTGCGCTCCTCGGTGTATCCCATAAAGTTTCGATGCAAACGCTTATCTTTATCGGCGATTGCAAGAGGATCGTCCGCTAATGCAAAATGATCCATACCGATTTCTAAATAGCCGGCTTTCATCAAGATATCCCTGGAAATTTCATAGAGTTCACGTTTCGCATCCCCAGCTGGCAACTCTTCATCTTTAAATAATTTCTGCGCGGGCTTGATCCATGGGACCAGTGCAAAACTATAAAGGGCAATACGATCAGGCCTCATCTCAACCGTCAGCTCAGCTGTTTGCTTAATCGACGCATTTGTCTGCTTTGGTAATCCATAAATCAAGTCATAGTTCACGGATGTATAGCCAAGCTCGCGCGCGATTTTGGTGATGCCTGCCGTTTGCTCCTGAGGTTGTATACGATTAACAAGTCTTTGCACTTCAGGGTCGAAGTCTTGCACGCCCATGCTGACACGGTTGAAACCTAATTCAGCTAAGACCTTGAGCTGCTCTCGATTGGTGCGACGGGGATCAACTTCAATCGACCCCTCAAAATGATTTTGATCCTTTTTAATCTCTGAAAAAATTTGACTGACCAGCGCTTTTAAGACTTCAGCACTCAAGAAGGTTGGCGTGCCACCACCAAAATGAATTTGCTTAAGACGTTTTTCGCGCATTTCAGGAACTTTTTGGAGATAAGTTTGAAATTCTTTGAGAATAATATTCTTATACGGAAGCTCACGATTATGGTCTTTAGTAATCGAGGTATTGCACCCACAAAAAGTGCAGAGGCTTTCGCAAAAGGGGATGTGCAAATACATCGACCAAGTCATTTGAGTTTCCGCAAAACTCTTTTTTAGTTCTTGGATCCATTGCTCGGTGCTGGGGTGGTCCGTCCAATAAGGTACGGTCGGATAGCTTGTGTACCGAGGAGCGGGCACATCATATTTTTTAAATAAATCTCGCTCGTTCATGCAAAGACCCCTCGTATTGTGGTCACAAATGTTCGCACATTATTTTCTGGAGTATTTGGTAAAATTCCATGTCCTAAACCACACACCCAGCCCGCGCGCTCAGCTTCGCTTAATTTTAAAAAGTCGTTTGTATAGCGCTCCAAATAGATCGAAAATTCTTTCTCAGATAAAAATAACAGCGACTGATCAAAGTTTCCTTGGATAAAACCATTTTTTGATTGTTTCAAAAGATCAGGCAAATGCCAACGATGATCGACACCGAGACCCGCGAAACGATGCGATTCAAAAAGATGATTCGTCAAATGCGCCGCTTGAATATTTTTACCATAATAGGCGACTTTGTGATGAAAGTGTGCGACCAACTTTTCAAGTTGCGGGATCATATCAAATTTGAATACTTGAGGTGACAATTCACCTGCGGCTGTATCGATTATCAATACGATCTCGGCTCCCCCAGCCAATTGAAGTTTGATATTATCAATTAAAAGCGGAATTAGAATTTCACAAAAGGGTTTAAACAAATTTATGTTTTTCTTTGCTATTTGAAGCTCTCCTTTATGACCTCCTTCCATCGCATAAGCAAACAGAGTCCAAGGACCTCCAACAAATCCGATCAGGCTCTTATCCTCCGGTAAAATCCGCTTGGTCTCAGCCATCGCTTCTCTTTGAAAGTGTAGGGCCTCAATGGCTTTATGCGCAGGAATCAAATCCTTAATTCGATTGGGCTCAAGATGCCATCCTAACTTTGGCGCCGGATCGTAGCTTAGCCCCATCCCCATGGCCTCGAGTGGAAAGAGCAGATCACTAAATAAAATTGCGACGTCAAAGTCGAAATCAGCAATTGGACCAAGGGCAACTTCAGCCGCCAATTTCGAATTTTTGCAGAGATCGATAAATGAATGTTTGGCTCGCAAAGCCTGATAATGTCGATGATATCGACCTGCCTGCCGCATCATCCAAATCGGCGGAGTTCTCTGCGGAATTCTCCTCATTGCATTTTGAAACCTGACATTGCTCATTCATTCCTCCGACGATCTATTGATATTAACCGACCATTGATAACCAACACCTCGCACCGACCGAATGATCTCATCACTACCCTCGCCAAGCGCCTGCCTTAAGCGTACGATGGTATTATCAACTGTTCGATGCGATGGAAATTTATCTTCACCCCAAACAAGGTTTAGAATTTCGTCACGACTTAATATTTTGGGTGCGCTTTGAATCAACAATTTTAAAAGCTCAAAATCCCTTTTCGCGAGCTGCTCTTCACGATCATCCTCATGGATAATCGATTGAGTTGAAAAATGAATCCACTTTTGATTGACCCGAAGTCTACCTGAAAGTTTTTTTGGCTCGGCATGATTTTCAAGCACATGCTTCACGCGCATGAGTATTTCTTTTAAGTGAAATGGTTTTGGAATAAATTCATCGGCGCCAATTTCATATCCCTCTAAGCGATTTTCAGCGGTGTTCATTGCGGTCATAAAAACAATCGGCGTGGACTTGAATTTTCGAATGTGTTTTGCCAAATCAAAGCCAGAGCCGTCTGGAAGACCTAAATCTAGAATCACCAGATCAAAGCTTTTTTGCTGAAAACTTTGCTCAGCCTCTTTAACACCTTTACACCAAGCGACCTGGTAATTTTCTTTAACAAGCCTTTCGCATAAAGTTTCGCCGAGACCAATATCATCTTCGACTAAGAGCACATGACTCAATTTTTGCGATGTCATGATAGCTTCCCTGGCAAAAAGATTCGAACTGAAAATCCTTGCGCGCTCTTAGCAAATTCAAGCTTGCCATGCATGCGTTCACATAAACTCTTAACCAAATAAAGTCCAATACCCGTGCCGCTTGTACTCGAATGTCTCACAAATAATTTAGTCAAGGCTGTGGCCTCTCCTTGAAATCCCCGCCCATCATCTCTAAAATCAATTTCGATGAGATCGGCGCCAGAACTTTGACATGAAATCTTTAAACTTTTTGCCTGTCCGTGAACGAGTGCATTTTGAATGATATTTTTGCAAATGCTTTCTAAGGCTCTCGCATCAACTTTTAAAATACAGTCATCGAGGACTTCAATATCGAGATCCGTCCATTGGTGCCTCATGTTTTCGATTGATCTTTTCAGAGAAAGCTCTTCGAAATAAAACGTATTGTCGTCGTCCTGAGCGAGGATCAGCGAGTTGTTCAGTTGCAACTCCAATCTCACCGTATCGCGAACGATCCTTTTCGTAAACTTACTGTGGTGATCCTTTAGCTCTTCTTCTAAGGCCTCCGCTTGTAGTCGCAATGAAGCCAAGGAAGTTTTAAGATCGTGGGTAAAGGCCGCAAAAAAAGATTGAATTTGCTTTGATCTGCCGATTTCAACTGAAATATAGTAAAGAAGGCTGATGCCACCAATAAGTAACAACCCGAAGAGAAAGCCGCCTTCACTCATCAGCATACGATGCTGTCGTAATATTTCTTGCGCCGACGCATTCTGAAGACCTGCGATTTTATCGAGTTGCTTCAGACCAAATAATAACCACCAACCAGCCAGAGCGAGACTGAGTACAAGCCAAATAAAAACAGCCACAAGTTTAAAAGACAGCTGCTTTCTTTTCAAAACCATAAATATCTCATTTGCATTAAATGCATCAAAAGCTAGACTTGAGTGCCATTTTTATTTTCGCAAGACTCTCATGTAAAATACTTTCTGTATGAGCATAGCCTAAAAACCCAACTTCATAGCCACTGGGAGCCAGGTAGACCCCCTGATCTAGTAAAGCATGAAAAATCTTTTTAAAATTTTCGGCGTGGTCTTTTGAGATATCCTCAAATCTACGAATGCTGCGGCCTGAATCGGAATGCATCCAAAAAATCGAAGCCTGATGTACGACTTTCATGGGGCCAACATACTCGCACAGCAATTTTTCGAGTTCAAAGCTAAACTTTTCTGTTCTCATCTCGAGAGTCTGGTAAACCTTCTCTCGCTCGACCTTTTTAAGTGTCGCAAGTCCGGCGCGCATCCCAATCGGGTTGGCGCTTAGGGTTCCGGCCTGGTAAACGGGTCCACTGGGGGCAACAAAATCCATAATCTCTTTTTTGCCACCATAACAACCCACCGGAAACCCCCCTCCAATGACTTTGCCATAAGTCACCAAATCGGGACGAATATCTAACACCTCTGCCATCCCACCAAGAGCAACCCTAAAGCCACTGATGACCTCATCAAAAATCAGTAGCACAGAATTTTGCTTACAAACTTCGGCGATTTTTTTTATGAATTCTTTTCGTTGCAAAAGCAGACCATAATTTGCTGGTAGCGGCTCGATAATAACGGCAGCCAAATCATTTTTATTATTCTGGACAATATCTAAAAATGCCTTCTCGTCGTCGAGTGGAGCGACGAGGGTTTCACGCGCGGTATTGTCACTCACTCCTGAACTATCACTGGCCGCTAAACCCGCAAGGCCACTACCGGCTTTGACAAGAAGGGAGTCGACATGACCATGATAACAACCTGAAAATTTCAGAATTTTATTTTTCTTGGTATATCCGCGAGCGAGGCGAATCGCACTCATGACTGCTTCAGTGCCAGAGCTCACGAATCTTAATTTTTCAACCCAAGGGATTCTCGAAGTTATCCACTCTGCCAACTCAAGTGAGTAGGGCTCACAAGCACCAAAGCTCCAGGCAAGGTGCACACTCTCTTTCACCACATCTAGTACTTCGTCATCTAAATGACCGAGAATGAGCGGACCAAAACTCTGACAAAAATCGACGAATTGTTTTCCTTCAACGCCCTTAAGATAGGCTCCCTTAGCACTTGCAAAAAATTGCGGTATTCCACCGACGCTCTTAAACGCACGCACTGGCGAATGCACGCCCCCAGGCGCTACCTTTAGAGATCTCGTGAATAACTCGTCAGATGTTGTTTGAGGCGTCGTTTGAGAGCTCATCGTCATTTTCTCCGCGATTTTTCGACCAGAGTTCACCTGGTTTAACAATTTGATTCATCAACTTGCTTGGCTGGACGAACTGGCCATATAAACTGGCCAAGCCGCGATCTATAAAACCTTTTGCAGCCAATCCTCGTAATTTAAACATATTCTGAGTTTCGCATGACTGCCAAGGCACTTTTTAAGATGATCGAAAGTATGACCCGGACCGCAAAAATGCCAGGCATTTCTAATTTCTGGAAAACGTTCGGTACAGAAATCAAAATTGGAACCGCTGCTCCAATAAAAATGGGTTTTTTGACCTAAGTCCAAGTTTGAACACGCGGCCTGAGGCCTCAACGCATATGTAAGCACGATCTTCATATTGGGATTGGCAAAACCGGTCTCATGCGTAAGCTTAGTCCAAGCGATTGGCGAAGCTCGCTGCGCCGACAAGGCCTCACCCGACGACGACGCTTGCACAATGACGTCAATGCGTGAGTCTTCACTTTCACCAAGAGACTCCGCTGAACCGTTGACCCAAATTCCACGCGCGGCGATTTTTTGCCAAGTTTTAAGGCCCGAAGTCCAAAGAATTTGGTGAGTGTCCGGGCGAAAATCATCGGGCAAAGCGTCTTCTCTGGTGACCCACAAAAACGAATCTTTTAAGGCATCACCAATTTGTGACACGGTTTTTTTTTCTCTCTGAAAGAGGTTTTGCTGAGTGAGAGATGCTGGATCCGGATAAATCTTTTCGCGATGCGCAGCCTTCGGAAATTCTTCACTTGAAATGAGTCGGATCGAATCTAAAACTTCTCCTTGATCCGTCAGCCCTCGTAAAAACTGCAACTCTCCGAAGGTCCTGGCGAGGACACTGACGCCAATTTTCTGATGGCAGCCACCACCATAGTGAGCCAAAATTTTGCGCTCACACTCGACACTTTTAAACGTCTGCTCATCATGGATCTCAGCCAACATCTCTAGCCAGGGCGAATTATTTTTAGCTTCAATAGCGAGCGCCCCTTGCGCCGCAGCACTCGGATTCTCAGACAAGGGGAGACACATCCACTGGCACTCTTTTAATAAAGCCGACATTTCATTTTGAACATTCAAATATTGAGAGTCATTCGTCGACAGCAAACGATCAAGAGCTGCTTTGGCCACAATAAGACCATCGACATCCTCAGAAAACAATTTTTTAAGCCTCGTCGGAATATTACCGCGAACATTTAAAAATTGCGTTTGACGTATCTTGTATGGAAAATAATTTTTAAAAAAACTTTCAAGATTATAACTTCGCCTCGGCGATGAGGTTAAAACCTTTAAGCATCCTGACTCTTGCACCGACTTTTTATGAGAACGTTTAAATAAAAATAAATCCCGCTGATCGGCACGCTTCATGGTCGCTACAATTCGCGTGTCGGGCTTGGATTCGATAGGAAGATCCTTCCACGAGTGCACCACGATATCGACTTTTTCATTTACCAAATCACTATAAAAGTCCTCGGTAAAGACGCCTTTTTCAGGCATCTTCCAAAGCGGATCATGTTGATTTTGATCACCCAGAGAGGCACGAAAGTTCAATTCAATTTTAAGATTAGGAAATTTCTCTTGAATGTGTGCGGCGACGGTTTCGGCCTGCAGTCGCGCCAGGTCACTTTGTCTTGCGGCGATCCGTAGATGTGAACTTGGCAGTTGGAGTGAAGACTTTTTTGTGCCCATTTTTAGGCCGACATGTCTTCCCAACCAAAAGGACGATGCTCAACTGTTTGCGCTCTGACCCTGGTGATTTGATGAATGGTGTTTAAGGCTAAAGTTTTACGCTCTTTAATGAGCTCGATATTTTCACTCAAGATACTCACAAATTCTGCTAAACTTTTCACATCCGTGTTTTTTTCAATTGGGTCTGTCGCAGAATTGTGTCTGAGATCAAAAATTTGCTTGAGATCTTTTGAAGCTTTCAAAATCTTATTAAGGTCATTTGTCGCAAGGGGTGCGGCGATCACCAAGACACCGGCCAGATTTTTCGAAGTCAAATTTCTTAAATCATTAAAATCGGACGCACTTAAGTCATGCCAAATCAGTTCTCGTCCTTTAAACTTCTGTTGAGCGGCCTTCACGTTTCTGACATGCAGATGCAGCTCAACCCCATCTTTTGCAAGCCATGGCAGAATCTCCTCACATAAACTTCCAGACCCAATAATATGAATCTCTGTTTCACCAAGTCGCTTCACTTCTTTTCTCAAAATACTGCCGTAGGATTGACTGCCAAGATCACTTAAATGTTGCAAGCGAACCTTCTTAACGTCTTCAAGCAAGGCTTGAAAACACTTCTTCATCTCAATACCAAAATGAGAACTTGGAAAATTAAATTTTGCCACGGCATTTTTGAATTGTCCTAAGACTTCTGTTTCGCCCAACAAAGAAGAATGTAATCCGCAAACCACCGCCAAAATGAACTCGTAGGCTTTTTCAGCCTCAAAGATTTCATCCCTTTCAACCAGTTCCCAAGTCGAAATCTCGTCGCGCGGACCAATTAAAATATGGCGCATACAAGTTTTGAATTGAAACCATGAATGAAGATTCTGCGCACGCCCAGAGACGAAGTCTCCATCGATGGCCTTACGATTAATCAAAACAATATCTTGCAACATTTAATCATGCTATCGAAATTTTTGCATTTGAGTGTCACAGATTTGTCATGAAAATTCATATTTTAGGCTCAAAAAGACACTCGTATTTTGATCGATTTTGAGTCAGGTCGTTGGCTCATTTTAAGACAGACTGCTCTTCCCGACCGGTGTCTTCCGGAAGTTGACCGCCGTCGCGCCATGACAATAGTCAAGATCAGGCCAAATATCTTTAACTGGGCCCTTATAGTGTTGATGAAAAAACTCGCCTTTTCCTCAATTCGATCGGTACGCCAGTTAAAACGGGATCGACAATAGGATTTTCCTGAGGCGAACACCGGGCAATATGAACGAATCTCGCCCGAGCTTTTACTATCAACACTATAAGGGGCCAGTTTCAAAATGTCTCACAATGAAAAAAGCCCCACTCCTTGACGAGCGGGGCTTTGAAGCTTCCTATTTTTTTATATTTTAATCGTCTTTTACTGAAGATCGTCCATTAGAGGCTCCAGGAGTTCTGCTTCCGCAATTACCATCGTCACAACTGTAAGCTCGTCGGTGATGTTTGTGCGGTGGATTCACAACTGGCGGAGGCGTTGTCACTGGAGTTGGCGCCGGCGTTGGCGTCGGCACGGGCGTTGCTACGGGTGTGGGCTTGGGCGTTGGCGTCGGCAATACAACTGGAACCGAAGGTGTGGGTGTAGGTGTAGGTGCTGGCGGAGCGCTCACCACCACATTCACCTGCGCCATCGATGAGAGTCCCTTGCTATCGGTCACTTTTAATATCACCGTATAAGTCCCCGCGATAGAGTAGGCATGGCTCACTTTCGCACCTGAGCCCATTGTGTTATCGGCAAAATCCCACTGATAAGACGCAATCGTTGCACCACCAGCCGCAGTTGACGCCGATCCATCAAAATTGATAGTCGCATTCGTTAGTCCAGAATAGGGTCCTCCGGCACTTGCAGTTGGCGGGACGGGAGCAGGCGTTGGAGCAGGTGCGGGAGCTGCAACCGTAATTGCCAAACTACTATTTCCGGTCGGGCTACCGCCATAGCTTCCGGCGCCGGCTCCAAAGAGATTCGCAGTCCCGGGAGTTTGCGGAGCAGTCCAATCAAAGTTGAAGCTCACTAATCCACTTGCATCTGCAGTTTTAGCTCCTCCCTTGTGAGTCACCTCTGAAGACATGATTTGAACATCGGTGCTACTCACAGCCAAAGTTCCTGCGCTTGCTGATACATCTAAACCAGATCGACCATTTGCCCCCGTGTTAATCTGAAATGTATAGGTATTGGTTGAACCGGGCGCGACGTTGGTCGGGCCCAGAATCGACACCGTCGCATTTGATGTACTGTTGTGACAGGCGGTACAACTTGTTTGTCCTGGCGCACCTGACCGACCAGAAATCCCTCCAGAGTAAGCATAGGTCTGCTGGCTATATCCTATCCCTAAGCTTGTCATCGCAAAAAATAAATGCAGTTTTCTTAAATTCATTGTTCCCCCTTTTTTTTCGACCCGAGCAGTTACATCGCAAATGAAAGACCAGGGCCTCGAATTTCACAATTGAAGTATCTACCGGGGTTTGAATTGGCTTTAAAAGATTTCAATGTGAATAGATTGTTGTCACACGATCTGACCATGATCTAAATTTTTAAAATTTCTTCGAGAATTTTTCTGTTTTAAAAACTGCGTCTTGCTGCTTTTTAAAAAAATTGCGTAACTTCTAATTGATTTTCTTTCTTTTTGAAAAAAGTGAAGTGATAAATTTCGACAATTTGCGAGCATTTCTAATTTTGGGAGTTTCTAACTTTCAAAAAGTGAAAAACTTATCTCACAGCTAAGATCTGTTCTTTCGAATCCCTCAAAAGCTTGAAATTTTGGAACGCTGCAAGCCATTTATCTCGCCCGACATGTAGATGCTTGTAGTTAAAAATTAAAGTATATGCTTTAATTTTTGCATGTTCAAAATCAGGACTTCCATTTCGAGAGGCATTTGCACTTGTTTTTTCAGCCTAAGCCTAAGCCTGAGCTGGCACGTCTGCCAAGCACACCTCGTGAGTCTTCCGGTTAAGCCGGCGATGGTGCTGTCAAAAAGTAAAATTGGACGGGCCGACCAAAAAGCTAAAAAGAAAGCTCATTTTGCGCGTGCGCCCGCTCGTTCGCCCTCTCGTGATCCTGACTATCTTGAGAGCCGTGTACAGAGTTTATTAAATGAAATCTCACAGCGACCACTTCGCCTTTCAAAACCTGCTGCGCCTCTAGAAAGCAAGCTCGACACCCAAGCCACCAAATCGGCTTGGCTCAAACAAATTTACAGCCTTAACTTGGTCGAAGCATCGAAATTAACCGAGCTCATGTCTGACAAACTTCTGCAATATAAGATTTTTTCGAGTTTTCTAAAAGAAAGGCGCGAGCGTTTTCTGCTCCATAGTATGGGTTTAAAGGAATTTTTAGTAAAACATCATCTCGTTGCTCCCAACGGAGAAATCGCAATTGATCCGGATACAATCGAAAATGCATTAGCAGATGAATTCCCAACTGGTTTTGTCGTTCGCCCTAGCCTTGGCATCGCCCCGGGTGAAAAAAGTCAGGGGCTATTTGCAAATAGCGATGAGTTTATAAAAGACTTGTTAAAGAAAAACAGCCGTGTTTACCAGGCTGACACACTTTATCAACCAATCAAGAGTCATATTATTAATGAGGTTGCCAGTGGAGAGGCCATCATTTTGCAAGAAGACGTGACTCGCTCCTTAGGTTTAAAACAAAAGCTTCACATCAAAAGCTATGAACGCGTACGTGTTCATAGTTTCGAGGGGCAAGTTGTGGCCGATGCTATTCCTGAACTTTGGGTCACGACTCGGGCCTTTAAAATTGGAGCCGAACAAAATCAAAAGATTGAGAAATATGTCCAAGAATTTTTGGACCAACTTCCTCCGACTCTCACCACTCGCCAAGCTTGGGGGATTGACGTCGCAGTTCTCGATAATGGTGAGATGAAAATTTTGGACGTTGTGACCAATCGTGGTTTAAAAATTGCTTGGTCATCCTACCTTGAAGAACCAAAAGTCCTAGGTGCATACTCACGTCATTTTGAACAAAATTGTGATTTGCAATTCACTGGGTTGGCCGGGTTTTTGATTCGCCATGATCTCGCTAATTATTTAAGCTACTGGCAAGCCAGGCGAGAAAAAACGTCGACTCGCATTCGCTAAGCCTTTGGTTATCTGTAGACAAGCCTACAGATTATAATATGATGGAGGGCACTTGGGCGTGGCCCTTAACTCTTAGCTTAAAGGAGATCTCGATATGTTAGGCCAAAATCAAAAGCCAAAAAATCCGTCACGGCGAGAATTTCTCACCCAGGTGGGTGTGGGCGTAGGTGTAGCCTGCCTTGCAAATCAAACTTTATTCAACACAAAGGCATTTGCAGCTGACGAAACAGTTTCAGAAAAAGATCCTGCAGCTGTCGCCCTTGGGTATCATTCTGATGCAAGCAAAGTGGACCCTAAGAAGTTTCCAAAGCGAGCGGGCGCTGAAGCAACTAAACAATTTTGTTGGACGTGCGCGCTTTATCAAGCCAAAGATCCCAAAAATCCAAAGGCAGACGCGATCGCTCCTTGCCTCGCACTTGGCGGAAAAAAGGTGAAATCAACAGGCTGGTGTAATTCATGGGCGCAGAACCCTAATGTAAAAGTTTAATTTATTAATCATTTAATTGTTAATCATTGCGGTTGGTCGCGGTGACGACGCTGTCTAAACGAACAGACTAAACATAACAAAGGAGAATCTATGAGAAGCTTCAAAGGGATTTCGGGACTTCTTGCACTCACGCTATCAACATTTATAGCGAGCATCAGTTTTGCGGAGGGTCCAAAAACCTTCTCGGCTTTTGAGAAAGATTTTTTAACGATTGATAAAATAAGTCTCACCGAGACTTCCTCAACTTCACCCGTTGCCATACCTTGCTATGTCAATATCAAAAATTGCCCAACAACAACTCCGCAGCCAAAAATCGATAATCCGATTGGCAGCATCGGAAACATCATTTACATCGGCGAACAACTTTGGAAGATCGTCGAAGCTGGAAAGCCTTCTGCCCACATCGTATCTAATTCGGTGAGCGCTTTACCTAAAGAAAATCCCGACTGGACACAAATGTCTTATTGGCAGGGGCCACTCATCAAGTCATACCATCTCGAAGCTGTAAACAATCTGGGATTTAAAGTGGTCTCAATGGATTACAAAGTCATGGGCTATTACGGCGGAAAATGGAAAGATAAAGGACAGTATTTATTAAATCTAACTGTCATTACAGATAATGCTTCGGTGGCATGGGGCTATGACTTGCGTGCAACCGCTGAGCTTCAAGATCTGGTCAATACAGCTGATGAAAACAATCCCGTTCCAGGTTGCACACTCCAAATGAAATGGCGAATTGATTCATTTTTCAAACATGACGAAGGTTCTCACAGTATTTTCGTAAAGGGTGATGGGACTCTTAGAGATCTGTAGATTTATATAGGAACGAGAGTCGATCAAAGATCATTCTCGCTCACATTTGCCGAGCGCGTTTGTCGACAGCAAGCGCCGCTTCTCGCATGACTTCACTCAAAGTGGGATGAGCATGAAAACTGCGTGCCAAATCCTCTGAAGAGCCGCCAAACTCCATTGCCACCACAGCTTCAGCAATCATGTCAGAGGCTCTCGGCCCCAAAATATGAACTCCCAAAATGCGATCGGATTTAGCGTCAGCTAAAACTTTTACTGAACCTTCTGTGCTTCCGAGGGCCTTTGCGCGACCGTTTGCTGAGAACGGAAAACTTCCGACCTTGTAAGCAATTCCTGAAGCCTTGAGTTCTTCTTCGGTTTTACCCACGCTGGCAAGCTCAGGCCAAGTGTAAACGACTCCGGGAACGGTGTCATAATTCACATGTCCGGCGTGCCCTGTGATCGTTTCTGCAACGGCGACACCTTCTTCTTCGGCTTTGTGCGCGAGCATTGGGCCAGAGATCAGATCTCCGATCGCATAAATATTTGCGATATTCGTCTGCAAGTGCGCATTCACCTTCACGCGACCACGTTCATCTTTGGTAACACCAACTTTTTCAAGACCAACGCCATCTGAAAAGGCCTTTCGGCCAACAGCCACGAGGCAAATATCACCCATCAGCTCGCTTGGCGTTTTCGCGGATTCTATTTTAACTTTCACCTGATCTTTTAAGACTTCAAGGCCTTGAACTTTCGTCTCGAGCATAAATTCCATGCCTTGTTTAGTGAGAACTTTTTGTAATTGCTTGGTCATTTGCCCGTCCATGCTACCGCAAAGTTTCGCAGTCGCTTCGATAACAGTGACCTTGGCGCCAAGCCTCATCCAAACTGATCCCAGCTCAAGACCAATCACACCACCACCAATCACAATCAGATGTTTTGGAACCTGTGGCAGGGTTAAGGCTTCAGTTGAAGAGATGATCTTTTTACCGTCAAATTTTGCAAAAGGCAGTTCGATCGGAACACTGCCGGTTGCAAGCATGATATTTTTTGCTTTAAGGCGCTTGGTTTCACCAGTTGCACTTTTCACTTCGACTTCGGTCGCAGAAACCAGTGAGCCTGTCCCTTGAAAAGAGGTGATTTGATTTTTTTTAAAAAGATAGGCAATTCCGTCTGTCAGTGATTTTACAATCTTGTCTTTTCGGCCCAGCATAGTCGGCAAATCGAGTTCAACTTTTGCAAGCTTAACTCCATGCTCGCTCAGTTCGTGTAGGGCCTGAAGAAAGTGCTCACTCGAATCGAGCAAAGCCTTTGATGGAATACAGCCCACATTGAGACAAGTCCCACCTAAGCTTTTATCTTTTTCGATCACGGCAGTCTTTAAGCCAAGTTGAGCGGCGCGAATGGCACCAGTGTATCCACCAGGACCACTGCCAATGACCACGAGATCAAATTGAAAATCTCCACCGGCGGCAGTGGACTGAGATTGGGAATTCGGCTGAGCCATGCTTTTTAGTCCTTTAAGAGGTAAGAAGAGAAAATTTTAAATCAAACTTCTAATAAAATCCGCGTCGGATCTTCGATGCACTCTTTCACTTTCACTAAAAAGGTCACGGCCTCTTTACCATCGATCATGCGATGGTCATATGAAAGCGCAAGATACATCATTGGTCGAATGACAATTTGTTTATTGATCACAACCGCACGCTCTTCGATTTTATGCATTCCGAGGATTGCACTTTGCGGAGCATTTAAAATCGGCGTCGACATCAGTGAGCCGTAGGTCCCACCATTTGAAATGGTAAAGGTGCCGTTTGACAAATCATCGATCGTTAACTTTCCATCGCGGGCTTTTAATGCATAATACTTAATAGCCAGTTCAATTTCAGCAATCGACATTTGGTCGGCATCTTTTATGACCGGAACGACAAGACCCTTTTCGGTACCGACGGCCACACCGATACTATAAAAGTTTTTAAATAAGATATCTGTGCCTTCAATACTGCCATTGGCTTGTGGGATGGCTTTCAAAGCCTCGATCGATGCTTTAACAAAAAATCCCATAAACCCCAAAGACACATTATATTTTTCTTTATATCGATCCTTATATTTTTCTCTAAGCTCCATCACCGCCGACATATCAGCCTCATTAAATGTGGTCAAAATGGCGGCCGTATGCTGAGCTTGCACGAGGCGCTCAGCCGTGCGTTTGCGGATAGTGGACATCGGCACACGTTTGATTTCATGCTCAATATTTTTTTGCTTAACCGGATAGGGCATGGTCGCAGACTTTGCGGCTGCTGGCACGCCACCCACTGCGGGCGGGTTGGCACTAACGGCACCCAGGCCACTCGTCTGGCCACCTATCGACCCTGGAGCATTTTCAACATCGGCTTTCGTCAACCTTCCACCACGCCCGGTACCTGTTACTTGGCTGGGATCAATAGCTTTTTCTTGAACGATACGTCTGACTGCGGGACTCAAAGCCGCTTGCAGATCAGGCGATGATTTCGCCTGGCCGGAAGCCCCGCCAGCTGACGCCTCAACTAGCATTTGTTCTTTTGCAGGCGCATTTTCAGAAACAAAGCCCTTTGTTGAAGTCGAATATTTGGGAGCCGGTTGATCGGCAGTAGCGACTCCTTCGGTATCGATCGTCGCCACCATGGCACCGATTTTTACGACCTCTCCGGGCTTGGCGAAAGTGGTCAGAACGCCATCATTGGGCGCAACCACCTCAACACTTGCCTTGTCCGTTTCAAGAAGCAAAATCACTTCATCGCGGTTGACATATTCACCTGATTTTTTTGTCCACTCTCCAATTGTCGCTTCATTAATACTTTCTCCGACTGCTGGAACTTTAATTTCTGCCTTCACGTTGCTCTCCTGACTTTTGATTTTTCTTCTCGAGATGCGGACTGATTATTACCCGAAGGCTTGCTTGTTGATTGGCCAGCTGATTGACCAGTTGATTGGCCACCCGCTTGCTCAAAAGCCGACTGCACGAGCTCAGCTTGCTCGTATTGATGCACTTTTTCTGAACCCGTCGCAGGTGAAGCGCGCTCTGTTCTGCCCGCGTAAGAGATGCGGACATTGTCTAAGCCCATGCGCCCTAACACTTCAGAGAATCTTGGCTGCATAAAAAACCAAGCTCCCATATTTTTGGGCTCTTCTTGACACCACACTATTTTTTTCAAGTTCGAAATAGCTTTCAAAAGCGGCGCTATTTTATGCTCTGGAAACGGATAGAGCTGTTCGATGCGCACAAGCGCAATTTTTTCTTGGCCAGCCACCTTTGCTTTAGCCGCCAAAAGATCATAATAGACTTTACCAGAACAAAAAATCGCGCTCTCCTTAGTTTTGAGATCCGTATCGCCAATGACCTCGTTAAATTCGCCTTCAGTAAAATCTTTTATTTTTGAAACTACCAAAGGATGTCTCAAGAGTGATTTGGGTGACATAATCACCAAAGGCTTTCTAAAATCCCGTTTCACTTGTCTGCGCAAAACATGAAAGAGTTGTGCCGGTGTCGTCAAATTACAGACCTGAATATTATCTTGTGCGCACAATTGCAAAAACCTTTCAAGTCGCGCACTTGAGTGCTCGGGGCCCTGCCCCTCATAGCCATGCGGAAGAAGCAAAACCAGTCCACTCATCCGTTGCCATTTTTGTTCAGCACTTGAAAGAAATTGATCAAGAATGATTTGTGCACCATTGACGAAGTCACCAAATTGCGCTTCCCAGATGGTGAGAAAGGTTGGATCGCTACTTGAGTTTCCATATTCAAATCCCATCACCGCATATTCAGATAATGGAGAGTCGTAGACACAAAACTCAACATCATCTGGTCTGATTTGGGTGAGCGGCGTAAACTTCTCACCGGTTTTCTGGTCATAGTACGCTGAATGCCGATGCGAGAATGTCCCACGAATGCAGTCTTGCCCAGTCAGACGAACCGGTGTGCCTTCAAACAGCAGACTTCCGTAGCTCAGGAGTTCACCCATTCCCCAATCAATATTGCCCTCACCTTCAAGCATCTTGGCGCGCGTATCGAGCAACTTTTGAATTTTTGGATTGAGATTGAAGGTGGGTGGAACATGGGTCAAAAGATCCGTGACCTTTTTAAGGGTATTTAAATCTGTTTTTGTCGCAACTGTTTTTTCGAAATCGGCATGTTCTGCTCTTCGAAAACCCTGCCAAAGCCCTTCAAAAGCAAGCGGCTTCATCGCTGGTGGCTGTTTTCTGGTTTGATCGAGAATCTTCTGTAATTCATCGATACGCCCTTTGAAAACCTGATCACTTTCTTCGTGCGTGATGACCTTCTCGCTCTCAAGTTTTCTCGTATAAATTTCAAGGGCCGTTGGATGCTTTTTAATTTTTTCGTACATTAAGGGTTGAGTGAACATCGGCTCATCGCCTTCGTTGTGCCCATATCTTCGATAGCAAATGACGTTGACGACAACATCACGTTTGAATTCTTGACGAAAGCGGATGGCGATATCTGCTGCACGTACGCAGGCCTCGACATCATCGCCATTAACATGAATCACTGGCGACTGAATAATTTTGGCAATATCTGACGAATACGGCGAACTGCGTTCATTCTCAGGGCTGGCGGTGAATGCCACTTGATTATCAATGCAAATGTGGATCGTTCCGCCCACTGTGTAACCCTTCAAAGCACTCATCGTAAAGGTTTCAGCAACGACCCCCTGGCCAATCATCGCACCATCGCCATGAATAAGAATGGGAATAACTTTTTTTCTAGTCTGGGTGTCTTTTCGACGTCGTTGTTTTGCTCTCACCATGCCGAGCACGACCGGATTGACAGCCTCCAAATGCGAAGGGTTGAAGGCCAGCGAAATATGGCAATTGCCATTTTTAGTTTTTTTGTCAGATGAAAATCCCAAGTGATACTTGACGTCGCCATCAAAAAAACTATTGTTCTCGTCTCTGATCCCCTCAAACTCTGCAAAAATCGCCGGCAAGGCTTTGCCCATGAAGTTCACCAAAACATTCACACGTCCGCGATGAGCCATGCCCAAAACAAGGTCTTCAACTCCGAGGGGCGTTCCGCTGGTGACAAATTTTTCGAGCATCGGAATCAGGCTATCGCCACCTTCGATTGAAAATCTTTTTTTACCGACATATCTAGTGTGAATAAACTTCTCGAAAGATTCAGTCTTAACAAGCTGGTTGTGAATCTCCAGCTTTTCGTCTTTCATGAACTCAGGACCCGTATCAGGCTTTTCAAATTCTCTAAAAAACCAATCGCGCACTGTCGGCATGGCATCGTTAACTTGCACGCTGATGGTGCGGCAATAAAAATTCCTGAGTTGAGCAATAATGTCTTTTAACTTCGCATTGGGCATGCCAATGAGAGAGCCGATTTTAAAACTTTTTTCTTGATCGCTTTCAGTTAGACCAAAATTATAAAATGAAAGCTCTGGAAAAGACTTCGGACCACTTGCCAGCGGATTCAGATTGGCTTCATAATGACCATAATCACGATAGGCTTTGATGAGATTATACACATTGAGTTCTAAGCTTGAAAAGGTTCCTTCAGTGGTCTGCGCACCTGCGCCATCACTAGGAGCAAGATTTTTTGCGAACTCAATTCCTTCAAAAAACATTCTCCAGTTCGCATCGACGGACTCGGGACTATTTAAAAAATTTTTGTATTGATCTTCGATATAAGCAAGATTGCTTTGATTGATATAAGTAAATTTCTCCAAATGATCACTCCTCGGTTCGTTGACTGAGTAATTGCCCGAGTCTTAAATTATCCGAGACAATTACCCGAGACTTGTGTGACTTAGCTTAACAAATTTCGTAAGGCTTCGGCATATTAAACGCTGCGCGTCTCCTATAAACTCAGGCTTAAAGCCATTGAATTTTTTTTTATTCTGGATCAGAGTCAGAGAGTCTAGCAGAGGGTCTAGAGCGCAAAAGGAGTATTTACTTATGTCAGCAAACGTCTGGGTCCATAATCTCAATCCTTTTATCATTCAGATCGGAGATAACTTTGGTCTAAGATGGTATGGCATGGCTTATATGACGGGCTTTATTGCTGGCGCTTTGATCATTATGTTTTTGACCAAACGCGGACGTCGCACCATCAAATACGAACAAGTCACAGATTTTGTCACTTATTGCATACTAGGCGTAATGATCGGCGGAAGACTCGGCTACGTTTTCTTTTATTCACCTGATCTTCTCACCAGCTTTAATGCACACATCTCTTTTCTTGGCCTTCATATCAATCATTTTTGGTCGGCCCTAGCTGTTTGGGAAGGTGGTATGGCCTCACACGGGGGCATCATCGGGCTGATGTGTGCCTCGTATTTATTTGCGCGAAAATATAAACTAGATTGGCTCCACCTTGGCGATCTCACTTGCTTAGGCGGCACCATCGGGATTTTTGCAGGACGTATTGCCAATTTTGTGAATGGCGAACTTATGGGGCGAGAATGCTCCCCGACCTTACCTTGGGCGGTCAAGTTTCCGACTGATATGCATCGCTGGCTCGGCTATGAACCCGAAAAATTGGCAAGCCTTAAAGATGCGGCTGCAAAGATTGGCATCGCCCCCGATCAATGGACGGAGTGGATCAACCAATTTCGCGTGAACACGCAAGCAAGCTCGCAGGTGCAAGCGGTAATTGATCGTTTGATTTTAGAAGTGCAAAGATCAAACGCGGCGGTGACCGAAGCTCTTGCGCAAGTTTTACCTCCGAGACACCCTTCGCAACTCTATGAAGCTTTACTTGAAGGCTTACTTTTGTTTGTTATCTTATTTTTCTTTTGGCGCAAGCCTCGAAAACCAGGTGTCGTCGGCGCACTTTTTCTGACCTTGTATTCTGTGGTTCGCATCATCGGCGAAAATTTTCGTATGCCCGATGCCCATATCGCCGCTCAAGAATTTTCACATTTTGGAATCACCCGCGGGCAAGTCTTAAGTTTTGGTCAACTTATTTTATCGGCAAGCTTTTTGTTTTGGTTGTCGCGCAGAAAAGTCGACGTCATTGCCGGCTGGGGCCCTGAGGCGCAAAAGCTGAGAGAAGAAGACCTTCGCGCCGAAGAACTTGGGGCCAATAAACAGGCCAAAGGAAAAAAGCCTAAGAGTGCGCCACAAACTTAAGTGCGTATGTAGCCATTAAGACTCTCCCGGTGAAATCCACTTGAACCTGGATCTTGTGTTTGAATATCGATTGGTTCAGAATCAAATAATTATTAACCCGGCCGAAAGTAAAGCAATATAATTCGCGCAGATTTGGTTCAATTTTTTTCGGCCCGGAATTTTTGGCTTTGAAGGCGTAGCCCCCGAGCTACGTCGAAAAGACAAAAAAGAGGACCGAAAAAAAGTGAGCTAAATCTGCGATGAAGGATGTTGCTTTACTTTCGGCCGGGTTAATAGCTATCCACGAGTGGACCATGGGCAATGTTTGCAGCCACTGTCGCAGCAGAAACCGCGCTTAAGGTGGTATTTTTCAGTAAAGACACTAAGGCCCTGGTCGTTAAAATAGAAATCCTCTCCCTCAACCAACGGAGCGAGATCAACTTTTAATTTTACTTGCTCAAGGGACACGAGTGACCTGAGGCACTTTTCGCAAAGACAGTCCTTAAAAGATTTTGGCAATTTTTCGATCGGCGGTAAGGCCGCACACCAACAGGCGCCGGCCTTATTGCTAGCTCCGCAAGAAAATGTTTGGCCGCAAGCTTCGCAGACTTTCATGTGTTTTAAGTTTTACGTTTCTACAAGAAAACAGAAAACTGAAAAAGCAGTTGGCCGTAATTGCTATCTGAGACTGAAATGTCGGAGTTTTGGTTCGAGAAAGTATGGCCATAACTTAAGAAAGGACCAAAGGCGACAGTGGGGTAGACAAAATAATTGAGTCCAAGCTTTGCTTGTGCCGTCCAATAATTGTAATATCCGCTATAGTAGGAGCCATCAAAGGTGTCGTGATAAACCGCCCCACCACCAAAAAAAGCAGCCCACCTTTCTTGCTGCCAAAAATAATAACTAAAGCTGGGTCCGAGGCCATAGCTTTTATAGGTACTTGAGTTCGAATAATAAATGGAACCGCCGAGTGAAAGTCGATCAATGACAAAGTATTCTAAAGTTGGATTCAAGTAAAAGGTGACGTTGCTGTAGGTCGAATATCCAGATCCGAAACTTCCTCCCACAGCGAGATTGCCGCTTTTTATATTTGGTTGAAAATCGTTTGGTAAATCTGTTCTAGCGGCATGAGTCGTGAGATTGGGAGCAGATGCCGACGGCGCATCAGATGCGGCAAAGGCCGAGTGACTGGCAAACAAGGCTATTGATAACAGTATCATCATTTTTTGAGTCATAAAATTCCTAATGTAAAGTTTGAATGTTTTGTAGCAGCCACGAATAGATTAGGCAAGTTGGTATCTTGTCGTTAAAGTGGCTATTTGGCGATGATTCCTTCATTTTCAGACCATGAAGATTGAGCCGCATTGCCAAAAGAAATTGCGGCCTTCTTCACATTGTCATAGTTAAATTTAGGATTTTTATCTCCCTGATATTCGACCGCGCAAAACTTCGTCAGCTCATCGTCGGCAGAATATACGGCATCGAGTTTTTCGAGCTCACTTTTCGTTAGCTGAGCGGCATCTTGAAAGATTTTATAGTGAACGATGTTTGAAACGCCGGCGAGCGATTGGTGAATTCCACCGATTGCGAGGCAAATACTCTTTTCTGAAACTTTTCCTTCTATCCAGGTGTTAGACAGGCCTTTTTCATGAGCAATCTGACTTTCTCTTGCATTAATTTGTTGAAGCAAACCCCTCTGGCTTAAGTCATAGGCTTGAAAAAAGGCTATGTTAATTCGGTCGCGAACATATGCCCGAGTATACTTTATGTCTTCGGCCTGTGCCACTAATGATGCCACCAATGAAATTGAAACTAAACAAAACATTATAGCTGCTCTCATCACAAATTCTCCTCATCACAATTTTTATAATTCTCAATGTCGCGTTGCCAAAGCTGTGCCATGGCTCGATAAGGTTTATATTTGAACTAACGGCATAAGCTTACGTTAAACGGCACCTCAGCGAGAAAGACTTACAAGGTTTAAATTGAGGTGGGCATATGGAATCCAGGAGGATCAGCGGCACTGGCCTTAAGTCACAAGCGCCGACCAGCCTTAAAAAAAATCCACGTCATCCGATAACAATCATGCGTAAAAGGCCGCAAAGATTTTTACGCATCCCAGATTCACATACTTTTGTGTAACAACTTGGAGAAACAAAACATGAAGGCTTTCGGTGACGCCATTTTTATATTTATATTTCTAACTTGCTTTCATTTTTCAATGAAAGCTTCGGCGCAAGAAATTCGCGACGCGACTGAAATACACGCGCACTTTAAAAAATCATGTTACTGTGAAACCGGAAACTGGCCCAAAGACCAGAAGAAGCTTTTTGAAATCGGCTGCGCGGTTTGGTTAGCAAGACAGAGTGGATGCAATTTGAAAGAAATCGTTGACGAAGATATCGATTACACCCAAAAAGACATCCCCAAAAATACAAAACTGCTCTCTGTCGGCTATGTCGGTCACTGGGACAATTCAAAACATTTCATCGATTATCTCGACAACTCGATCTTGCCGGTGATGCGAGCTAAAAGCATCTCTGCAGATGTCGATAATACTGCGTGCGATGCCATGCATGACCCCGAAAGAGTATTTGATTATTTAAAAACCCAAAGTTTTGCTCCTGATCAATTCTTAAAGGCCCGTGGAAATCAAGCCATCAGCATCGGTACCTGGGACGTGATTTTACCATCTGACCTTAATTTTATTGCCGAAGTCTCCTCGCGCGTGAATCATGTGATCTATCCAAGTTGCGGTGATTATGAACATTACGCTTGCTTACAGCAATACCAGCTTCATGAAAGTGGTAAATGCGTAGAAGATGATGCTGGCGATCTCCGCCAACTCGTTTGCTGTCAAGTGAAGCTCGATCCCTATGAACACCCCTATCAAATGCGCTATCAATGGGAGCAGAGACAGAATTGCGAAGATCTATCTCTCTCACAGTCTGGTTTTAAATTTTTCGGTGGCCTGAATGAGGGCTTTTAAGATTCCGGGCTCGTCTACGGCGTGTCCAGCGTCGGGAATAATTTTAAGTTCTGCTTCGGGCAAGGCAGCATGCAAATCAAAAGCATTTTTCACAGGACAAACGACGTCGTATCTCCCATGAACGATGACTGTCGGAATTTTTTTGAGCTTGTAAGCGTTTTCGATTAAAAAGTTGTCACTTTGAAAAAAAGCATTATTCATAAAATAATGACACTCAATGCGGGCCACCGAAAGTGCTTTTTGATCTTGTTCAAAGTCTTTCTTAGATTCCTCGCTTGGCAGAAGATGCAAAGTTGCCCCCTCCCATCCCGCCCAGGCTTTGGCAGCCGCTAAGCGAAGTTTAGGATCATTTGAGGTGAGCTGTTTATAATAACTTTGGACCATATTGCCTCGATCGAGCTCAGGGATTTGCTGCTCGTACGACCTCCAATATTCGGGAAAAATAAAATGCGCACCTTCTTGATAGAACCATTTGATTTCTTCGCGGCGACACAAAAATATCCCGCGCAAAATCAAATGCGTGCAGGCTTCGGGATGGGTTTGAGCGTAAGCTAGCGCCAGAGTACTTCCCCATGAGCCGCCAAAAACCATCCATTTTTGAATATTTAATTTTTTTCGAATCATCTCAATATCCGAGATCAGGTTCCAAGTGGTATTATCTTTAAGCTCGGCGTGAGGAGTGCTTTGGCCAGAACCCCTCTGATCAAAAAGCACAATCCGGTAATGTTTTGGATCAAAAAACCGGCGATGCATTTCGCTCAAACCCGCTCCGGGACCACCGTGCAAAAAAATCACCGGTTGCCCGTTGGGATGACCACATTCCTCAACATATATTTCGTGAATGGCATCGACTTTTAAACGAAACTTATTATAGGGAATAATTTCTGGAAAAAGCGTTTCACTTCTTGTTTCAATCGTTGTTCGCATTTGTTCATCCCGTGGCTTTAAATGGCTTTAAATTTTTTCAGCTTACGAATAATCACATCAACTTGCTCAACTTTAAATACGAGAGCAAGCAAAATATAGCTAAAAGAAAAACTAAGTAAACTTAAAACACCGGCTAAAAAGACATTCAAGCCCAAAAAACTTAAAAAGAAGTGGTGGTAGATCAAATAAGCCAAACCGCCAGACATAAAGGCCATTCCCCAAAGTTTAATGAGAAAATATTTTTTAAAATCTGTTGCTCCAACTCTTTTATTCAGCGAAGTCTTCAGACACCAGAACTCAATCCATCCGGCGATTCCTGCCGAAGCCGTTAGCCCAGTCAAGCCCCACATTCCGTTAAGATTAAGTACGACCGGGAGCTTGAGACCCATGAGATATCCCAAAACAATTGTCAGACTGACACGAATAAGCGCAAAACGCATCGGTGTTTTGGTATCCTTTAAAGCATAAAAAGCTGATGAATAAACTCTCCCCATGGTGGCGGCCAAAAGCCCAATACTTGAACCCGCCAGGGCCCGCCAGACATCCAATGTATTGTCATGATGAAAGGCGCCCGTCTGAAATACGCTCGATATAAGCGCGTCGCCCAATATTAAAAAGACAACAACCGACGGCACCACAAAAAAAGCAATACGACTGGTACCTGATACAATTCTTTCACGAAGGAGACGGTGGATGTCGTCAAGACTACCTTGAACCTTCGACATTGCCGGCAGTTCTGCAGCTGAAATGGACATTCCAAACAAACTCACCGGTAAAAGATAAAGCATTTGGGCAAAGCTCATGCTCGAAACGGCGCCACTGGGTAACAGGCTTGCGAGCAAGATATCAACATAGGCACTGACTTGCACGACTCCACGAGAAAACAGAACCGGAAAAAAATTTTGTACAACCGTGCGGGTGGAAGTCGAAAGCTTAAGACTCGATCGCAGACCATGGCGTAGCGTTGGCCATAAACTTGGAACGCACTTAAACACTTGTGGAAGTTGAATGAGAAATTGCAACAAACTTCCGATTAAAAAACTCCATGCAAGTGCCGTAATTAAATGAACTCCGGCCATGACTTGCCCGGCAAATAGCAAGATCGCAATTTGAGTAAAATTCCAAATTACCGGAGCTGAATAAGAAAGAAAAAATTTTGCATGAGTATTTAAAATTCCAAGGCACCATGCCGATAAGACCAAGAGGGCTGTTCCAGGAAACAAAATTTGCACGAGTTTAGTTGTCGTTACAAGCTTTTCACCCGTAAAGCCAGGTGCGATCAACGGAATCAGTTGAGGAGCAAAGATGACTCCAAAAAGACTCAAGGAAAACACCACTCCAAAGAGTAACCAAAAAATACTCGCCGCCAGCTCACGGGCCTCTTTTTCTTTGTTCAATGAAAGTAATTGTGCATAAACCGGGATAAAAGACGCAGATAAAACGCCTTCGCCTAAAAGATTCTGTAATAAATTGGGGATGCGGGAAGCTGCTTTAAAAGCGTCTGCTAAATCGGAGTTACCAAAGTAATGAGCAATAGCTCGCTCACGCAAAAATCCAAAAATGCGGCTGAGAAAAATCCCGCTTGCGACCAAAAACGCATGTCCCGAAGAAGAATCTCGGGGCCGCCTCGCTTGTGGCGAAGCCAGGGGGGCCGGAATTCCGGCTGTATCGGAGGATGAATTTGGGTCTGAATTTTGTCTCTTCACAGACTTCAAGTTTTGCAGGTCAAGGTCATCATTGTCTAGCTTAAAAGCATGTAGGGATTGGGAACTCCTTGGCAAAAAGCCCAATAAAAGACAGGTTGGTTAAGGGTCCGAAGCCGCTCGCTACTGATGTATCGAGAAAACAGGCGCGGTGCTAAGGCCACAAACACCCCCATTACCCGAAACGATTTGATCGGGATCTACGGCAAAAACAATGCGGCCTTTGCTTTGAGTCGACGGAATGCGCGCGCCACTACTTGTACTATTTGTCGTCGATGGAGCTTGCGCAACTGAGCTCGTGGACTTTCCGGATATTGAGCAACCCGTAATATTTTGATCAATAACTGAATTACCTGTGCAATTTGAATTCACGCTCATAAACACGGGCACAATTTCATTGCCCGTTGGTGCCACCGAACAGCTGTTAGCGATACTCAAACCAATAGCTTGCGCGCTTGACGTGATCAAGGCCGGCCAACTCACCGCAGTGCCCACGCAGGTATTGACGCTCGCTGAACCGCCCGCAGAACAAACACTATCACTACCTGAGTACGAAGCCGCAGACCAATTGATCTGAATTTTATTGGCCAGGACTAAAACGACACAAGCAATTTTTGTGGGAACGCTTCCTGCGCCTAGAATCGGAGCCACCGCAAAATTAGAGGTGATCGGAGTTTTTGAAAGCGGTAGACTTGCAACCAAAGAATTCTGGCAAGTGGGATCCGCAGTCGTGAATACGCCATAAAGCGTGACCCCGACACTATTAACTGCAGACCTGGGCAAATTGGCAAACGAAGTGGCTCCCAATATAATACTGACGAATATCAACGAAGCGACGCGCGCGTGAAACCCAAGACCAAAGCTTCGTTTGCGAAGACCTGCCAGCTTCATTGAATGCCGCCTTGAAACAAGACCCCGGTCATTCTCCCGGGCGGCGCCTCTTCACAAGAAAAACTTAAAATGGCGCTGGCGCCGACGAGAAGAATCGCGAGTAAAATTACGATCATCTTACTTTGGCTTTGGCTTTTCATGGCTCTCCTCCATCAATCAGGGCGTTATAAATTTCTGCGGTATTGACCACCGACTTCATAAAGAGCCTGAGTCATCTGGTACAAAGAGCAGCTGCGTGCAGCCGTCATCAGACTGGCAAACACATTCTCTCCAGCCAAGGCCGCACGCTTGAGTTCTTTAAGCGCCTGCTGAGCTGCAGTCGAATTTCTCTTTTGATACTCCTGCACTCTCTTTAACTGAAAAGATTTTTCATCTTGAGAGGCGCGCGCCAGATCAATCTTGGGAGGAATATAACCCGCCTCTAAAGTTTTCGGATCGACAAAAGTATTTACCCCGACAATCGGCAAATCACCTGAGTGTTTTAAATGCTCATAGAGCATACTCTCATCTTGAATTTTGCCGCGTTGATACTGGGTCTCCATCGCTCCCAATACGCCACCACGCTCATTGATTCGCAAAAATTCGGCCAAAACCGCCTCTTCAACAAGATCGGTCAGCTCCTCGATGAAATAACTCCCCTGCATCGGATTTTCATTTTTTGTCATGCCAAACTCACGATTGATAATCATTTGAATCGCAACCGCTCGTCGCACGCTCTCTTCTGTCGGAGTGGTGATGGCTTCATCATAGGCATTGGTATGAAGCGAGTTACAGTTATCATAAATGGCAAGTAAAGCCTGCAGCGTTGTTCGAATGTCATTAAATGCAATTTCTTGCGCGTGCAAAGACCTTCCGGAGGTTTGAATATGATATTTTAATTTTTGCGAACGCTCGCCTGCGTGATAAAGATCCCGCAAAGCCACCGCCCAAATTCTTCGCGCCACTCGTCCAATCACTGAATACTCGGGATCAAGTCCATTACTAAAAAAGAACGAAAGATTGGGAGCAAATTCATCAATTTTCAGTCCCCTAGAAACATAGTATTCAATAAAGGTAAAAGCATTGCTGAGGGTGAAGGCTAATTGACTGATCGGATTGGCGCCCGCCTCAGCGATA